>JAEEGL012815522.1_pt1 | contig 19202 bp, 15 predicted proteins | sample 9134231 | NCBI WGS metagenome assembly JAEEGL01 (sample SAMN16246548, study PRJNA631951) | gut metagenome | biome: gut microbiome; feature: rumen; material: fiber-attached | host: Bos | place: Iran: Karaj | collected 2018-10 | reverse complement strand
CTCCAAAATTTGTTCCTCCTGTAACTATATATGTTGTTTCTGGATTTAGAGTATTTGCGAGTACTTGCATTGTTAATTGAATTTTTTCTTGATCCATTTCTGAGATGTTAGGCCAATTGCTTTTAGATGCTCCAGTAATCATAATTGGAACTTTTCCTTCTGTATCTCTCATAATTGCTGCTTCATCAACAATTGTATCTATTGCTTTTAGTTGTTCTTTTAAAGTTTCTTCTGCTTTTTGATCTTCTATTTTATGTCTTTCTACTACTTCATCAGTGTAGTGAGGAGTACCATCATCAGTATCATATTTTATTTTTTGATATAGAGCAGGAACATCTTGTATATTTGGATGTGATAATTCTCTTTCTTTTGCTTTTTGGAGTACTTCTAATTCTGTTTCAACAATTCTTTGAAAGTCTTCTCTACTCAATCCTGCAGCATGGGCTAATACTGTTTCTTGCCTACCTGATGTAGAGTATAGACCATGACCATCAGTTCCTAAAACGACTTTGATACCAGCGTCAATATATCTTTTTATTGGTACTTCTTTGATTGAATTAATATTATTTAATGCTAGATTTGAACTCATGTTGAATTCTACTATAGCACCCATTTCTTTAGCAAGTTTTAGTGTTGCGTTTTCTTCAAGTGGTTTTCTTTTTCCATCTTCAGTTATATCTAAACCATATAATCCATGACCGATTCTAACTTGAGGCATAGGTAGTTTTTGACCTGTTTCTTCTTCCATTCTTTGATGTTCATCATAAATTATTTTTAATGTATCATATACGTTAGTTTTAAAAATAGGGTTTTCTCCAGCATGAACTCTTATTACAAAGTTTGGATCATAAGCCATTGCATATTTTGCTAGTTCTATTAACTCTTCTTCAAATTCAATAGTTCCATTAGTTTCGTGTCCCATATAATCACAACCAACTATATATGGACTTTGAGCAATAGTTTTTATAGTATCTATCATGTCAAGATTCCACTCTTTGTCTGAGTGACGCCATAATCCAGCTAAGAATCTTATTTTTACTCCTGTTTCTTGTTCTATGGTTGGGATAGTATCTTCTATCATTTGCATATAATCCATATCAGTTAAAAATGATGAAAAGGATAATTCTGCATATTCAATACCCATATCTCTATAATTATTAGCTAAGAATCTTAATAAATCTGGAAATAGTTCTTTATTCTTGGTAAATGGACCCCTTAATTTGTATATCTCTTCCATTTTATTAAATGTTTCTTGAGTTATAATTGGTAATTTTAATCTATCTTTTAATATATTTATATCTTTTTCAGATAATTGACTTAATGGAATTGAATCTTGATTTTTAAGCTGATAAGTATTTATATCTATACCTATTTCTTTTAGTAGACTTGTTGGATAACTAATATTATGTTTTAATCCTACTGCTATTAAATCATCAGCAGTTAATGCTCCAGCAAAATGGGTATGAAGGTCTGTTTTGGGTTGAGGAAGATCGTCTTCTCTTTCAAAAGGTATCATACTATTTTTTCCTTGAGCTAACATTCTTGTCTCGAATGCTGTTAGTTTATTTCTATATCGTATTTCTCCTGTTGCTTTTGAAATATCAACAAAAATATTTTCATTAATACTATATCTAAAACAGTCTTCTTCTTTTATGTAATGAATAGATGATACTTCTTTTAAATTACTTACTACTTTTTTAGCTAATCTTTCGTTATCTGATTCACAAAATAAATAACAACCTATTCCATCTTCTTCTATTTTATAATCTACTCTTAGTTTAGATGCATAGTCTAAATAAAAAGATCCTTCCATTAGTATCACCTCTTGGTACTATTTGTTCTAATTTAAGTATATCATATTTATGTAAATATTTAAAAATAATAAAATGATGATTTACTTCATAAAAAAATTGAACTTCTTAGTTCAATTAATATCATAATGGTGGAGATGAGGAGAATCGAACTCCTGTCCGAAAATCTAGCTACATAAACTTCTACAAGTTTAGTTAACTAATTATTCTCATATAATTATCAAGTAGTTAACGACCAAATAATTATACCAGTCTTGAAATTCTTTCTATTGTCTAGACAAACAATAGCTATAATCTACTAAATCGAACCCTATTCTATTACGTAGATAATAATAGATAGAGTGCAAACCTTTATATTAAATTAGGCCATTGCATATGCTTGGTTTCCACCAAACAAATTACTTTTTTTAGCATTTATTGCTTGTGTTCGTGACGTGTTCCTCCGACTTGCGATCTATGCTCTAATATTCCCGTCGAAACCAAATCATCCCCAATATGTGTACATATTATATCATATTTTTTTACTTTTTTCAATAATACTACATGCCTCTTTTGTACTTTTTGTTGAGTTGATAATACAATTATTTTGCTTTAAGGTATTTATTTTTTAGTATTTTTAGTATATTATTATATTGTTGATAGAGTGGTGATTAATATGAAAATAATGTCTTTTAATACTAAAAAATATATGTTTACTAAGTTTGGTAGAACTAGAAAATTGTTTAAATATATTGAATCTATCAATGCTGATATTGTTGGATTTCAAGAATTAAATAGCCACTCATTAAATTATTTGATAACTAATTTAGATGATTATTATATTGTTACAGGTAGTAAGAGTAGTTTTATTCCTTTTTATGGAGAATATAATTCTATATTAGTTAATAAAAAGTATAAGATTAAATCTTATAATACATATGCTTTATATGAAGATATTAATAAAATTAGGAAAAAAGATAAGAATGATAATTTTCCTAGGATATGTGTTGTATGTCATTTTGAATATGATAAAAAATCTTATTTAATAGTAAATACGCATATAGATAATAGTGATTCTGATAATAAGATTAAACAATTAAATATATTAAAAGGTATTATTGATAAAGAATTGAAGGATAAAGAATATTTGATTTTACTTGGTGATTTTAATATGAGTTTAGATAATAAGAGATTTTGTGAATTTATTAAAACTAATAAATTCTTAGATCCATTTAAAGATGAGAAAACTAGTTCTTTTCCTTCTAAACCTAATATGAAAATGATAGATCATATCTTTTTAGATAAGAAATTTAAATTAAAAGATAAGATAATAGATGTTGAATCTAATGATTTTGGTTATATTAGTGATCATTATCCAATTATGTGTGATGCAGAGTTAAATACTAAATAAATTTGTATTTAGCTCTTTTTTATGGTATAATATGTCGCATTGGTGAGAAATTATGGATAAAAATAAAATTATTGAATTAATAGAAGATGAATTAATACCTAATTATTTAGTTACTAAGAAAAAAGTAACTAAAAATGATGAATATTATTTTTCTATTAGATTAAGTGCTATAAAGAAACTTGGATTTAATTATGAAGATACTTTATTTGTTATTAATTATTTAGGTAATAATAATATTAGGGTAACTAGTAGAGAATCTAGTGAATTTGATAGTTGTGATAATGTTGATGTTATGAGTAGTGATTATGTTAGAAGACATAAATCTAATAATAATACTGATATTATTGAAGATATTAAAAAATATAGAGAAACTAAAGATAGAGAGTTACTTAATAAAATTATTACTGATAATATGGGTTTAGTTAACTATATATATGCAAGAGAAGGTTATTATTCACTTGGCTTAGATAAAAATGAATTAATTCAAAGTGGTTTAATTGCTTTGATGGTTGCGATTAATACTTTTGATTTTGATAACGGGGCTTCTTTTGGTACTTATGCTTATAGATGTATAGATAATAAGATGGCAAGATGTGCTTTAGTATGTAGTAATCTTCATACTAGAGATTCTGAATTGTTCTATATTATTAATGATTTAGAATCTAATGATATGTTTTATGATAAACAAGATATTGTTGATGAAATAATTAATATTGTTAATTCTGATGAAGGATTAAGTGATAAATATAATTCTAGAAGATTAGAATTAAGATTATTACTTGAAAAATATAGGGATAGTTTAGAAGAAATATTTGAAAGTGATGATGATTATTGTAATGATGGTCATATTAGAAGTGTTTTTAGTGAACATGAGAGTGATTCGTTTGATGAATATAGTTCATATTATGATGAGTTAGAAGATAAAGAAGTTAGAAAGCTATTTGATAGTATTTTTGAAGAATTAAAACCTAGTGAAGTATATGCATTAAAAGAATATTTTGGATGGGATGATTATAATCCTAAGACTTATGAAGAGATTGGCGATGAAATGAATATGTCTCGTCAAGCTGTTTGCAGTAAGAATGCTAGAACATTAAAAAAGATTATGAAAGATCATGGAGATGAAATAGAAAAATATAAATAGTATTTTTGACATAATATTTTTATTATGTTACTATATTAGGCATTCTTTTTAATTTAAGGAGTGAAAACTATATGTTAATGTATAAGAAGTCTTTCTTTAGACTTTCTTTGACAGCTTTGTTGATGCTGATAATATTAGTTAGTACTTATGTTTTTAGAAATTATTTTATTTATGAAGAATTAAGTGCTAGTCTTAAGCAAAAAGAAATAAAATATGGGAATAAAGTGAATCTTAAGTCTTTAGTAACAGATGCTAATGGTAGCTATAAGGTTGTAAGTAAAGTAGATACTAAGAAATTGGGAGATCAAGAAGTATTAGTAGAAGTACAAAAAGAGAATATTTCTAAAGTTATTCCTTTAAATGTTACTGTTGTAGATACTACTAAACCTAAAATAACTATAAAAGATCGTAATATTACGATTTATAATGGTGAAAGTTATGATTTGGGTAAAAATGTTAAGTCTGTTGTTGATGATGAAGAAGAGATTAAATATAAAAAAGATGTTAGTGATGGTAGTTTAGAATACTATACTATTAAGAGTGATTTTAATAAGAATAAATCAGGTAGTTATAAAGTAGAAGTTAAAGCAGTTGATAGAGCTAATAATGTTACTGTAGAAACTTATACAATTAATGTTAAAAATAGAGTACAACCTACTTATAATACTGGTAGCGTTGGCGGTAATTATAATAATAATGCACCAGCTAATGCTAATGGTGGTGGTATGGTAGGTTTAGCTTATTCGTTAGTTGGTTCTAGATATGTTTCTGGAGGTTCTTCTCCTTCTACTGGTTTTGACTGTAGTGGATTTGTTGCTTATATTTATTCTCGATATGGTAAAAATATTACTCATAGTGCAGCTGGTCAAGCTCATGTTGGTGTTGGTGTTAGTTATGCTAATGCTAAACCAGGTGATATTTTGAATTGGGGACATGGAGGAAGAGTTACTCATTCAGCCTTATATGTAGGTAACGGAATGATGGTTCATGCTACTAATCCTCGTCAAGGAGTTATTGCTAGTAATGTAGCTTCCTGGGATAGAGGATCTTATGATTCATTAATGGGAGTTAGAAGAGTTAATTAAGGAAAAAGCAAATTTTTCCTTTTTTTTATAAACTAAAACCTTTATAATATATGTGATTGGGGGATTCTGATGAAAAATAAATATACAAATAGTATTGAAGATACACTATTAAAAGTAATTAAGAAAAGTAAAAAAGCATTAACTAAAGATGAAATGGTTGAAAAGATTAGAGTTAGATTATCTAAAGATAATGATACTAATATTATTTTTGATGCTGAAGATTTCTTTGTAATAGATAATGTTATTAATGATTATATTAATAGTAATGATTTAATTGAGGTAGGAAATGGTTATAAATATATTAAGAATACTTCTTTTCATAAAGGAACTTTTAACTTACTAAGGAATGGTACTGGTGTTGTTGTAGAAGATACTTCTTATATAAAGGATGGAGAAATAATATCTCAAAAACAAGAATATTATGTTAAACGTGAAAATTTTAATGGAGTACATGATGGGGATTATGTATTAGTTGATGTAGATGAGAATAAGAATGGTAAAAGAGCCATTAATAAGATATATAAGATTATTGAGAGTACTATTAATGTTGTTTATGGAGAGGTAATGAGAGATGAACTTAGAGGTTATTATGTTAAACCTGTCATTAAGCAATATAAAGATATTTTTATTTACTTAGATCCGGAATTAATGAAAGAAGAAAAATTAGTTGAGGGAAGTAGGGTTAAAGTAAAAGTAAATCATAATGATACTGATTCCCTTGATTTTTATAGAATTACTTCTTTAGAAAAATTAAAACATAGAGATGAACCTGGAGAAGATGTATACTGGGAAGCTCTAAAATATGGTATGGATAATGATTTTAGTAATGAATCATTAGAACAAGTAAATTGGATTCCAGCTGAAGTATTAGTTAAAGATAGAATAGGTAGAAGTGATTTTACTGCATTGGAGACTTTTACTATAGATGGTGTGGATACTAAGGATATGGATGATGCGATTAGCTGTTCTAGACTAAATAATGGTAATTTTATGTTACGTGTTCATATAGCTGATGTTGCTCATTACATTCCTAAGAATTCTCCATTGGATATTGATGCTTATAGAAAAAGTACAAGTACATATGCTGGTAATAAGGTTATTCCAATGTTACCTCATGAATTATCTAATGGTATTTGTTCTTTAAATCCACATGTTGATAGATTAGCAGTTACTTGTTCTATGGAAATTGATAAAGAAGGTAATATTGTTAATTATAATATTGTTAATTCTGTTATTAATTCTGATTTGAAGATGAGTTATAACAAAGTAAATGATATTTTAAAAAATAATATTATTGATCCAGAATATAAGAGATTTAGTAAGACATTATTATTGATGAATCAATTAGCTCTTATTTTAAGAAAAAAAAGAATATGTGATGGTTCAATTGAATTTGGTGTTGGTGATAAAGAAGAGATATTTGATGAAAATGGTGTAATGATTGGTGCTAGAGAAAGAGTTAGCGATTATGCTGAAAATTTAATAGAAGAGTTTATGGTAATTGCGAATGAATGTGTTGATAAGCATTTATCTAGATATGGATATCCTTGCTTACATAGAGTTCATGGTAGTCCTAATGAAGAAAAAGTTGCTGATGTAATTAGATTATTAAATATACTTGGATTTAGATTTAATATGTTAGATGCAAATGACTGTGTAAGTAATCCAAAGTATATGCAACAATTAACTGAGTTTGTTTCTAATACTGGTGATTTCAGTGATGTTTTATCATCTAGATTAATTAGGAGTATGGCAAAAGCTAAGTACTCTCCTAATAATATAGGACATTATGGATTAGGAAAGACTAATTATTGTCATTTTACTTCTCCTATTAGAAGATATCCTGATTTAGTAATTCATAGAATTTTGAAAGAAACAACTTTATCTGATTTTGTTGGTAAGAAGACTAGTGCATTAGATTTATTAGAGATTGGTGAACATACTTCTAGAAAAGAAAAGTCTTCGCAAGATGTTGAAAGAGCTGTTTATGATAAGAATTGTGCTTCTTTCATGCAAGATTATGTTGGAGAAGAATTCTTGGGAAATGTTGTTGAATTATCTGATAAAGGACTTAAAGTTAGATTAGATAATTTTATCGAAGGATATGTTAGATTTAAAGATAAAAACACTTATTTTGATGTTGATACTTATACATTTAGTCATGGTAATGAAGTATATCATTTTGGAGATAGATTATCATTAGAAGTATTAAAAAATAATGATGTTTTAAGACAACATCATACACCTGAAGAAAAAGAGAGTTATGATAAATACTTAAGAGAACATTTAGATAAGATTGATAACCGCAACACATATTTTAAAATAACTGGTCGTGTTCTTGAGGATAACAAAGTATTAAAGAAATAAAAAATATTTATTTCTTTTTTTGGTTAACTTGTATTGATAAATTAAGTTATAAATGTTAAAATAATATATGATAATTAGGGTGTAACCTGATGAGATTTACTGGATAGGAGATGATTTGTTTGAATATAAATGTTATGACTATAATAAGAAATCTATTAGATATTTTTATTGTATGGGCAATATTTTATTATATATTGAAGAATATTAAAAATAATGTTAAGTTAGCTCTTATTTTTAAGGGTGTTGTATTCATTATTATTTTAAATATTATTAGTAGAGCTTTAAGTTTAGTTACTGTTAGAGTATTACTTGAATATATAGTAGAATGGGGACCTTTAGCTTTAATAATTATATTTCAACCAGAAATTAGAAATGTTTTAGAGCAATTGGGAAGAAGTCAATTCTTGGGTAAGCATAAAACATTAACTGTTGATGAAAGAGAAAGATTAGTTTATGAAATAGTTCATGCTTGTGATTATATGTCTAAAGAAAAAATTGGGGCTTTAATTGTTCTAGAGCGTGATGTTAGTTTAGCTAATTATATTGATAAAGCTAAGAAAGTATATGCGGATTTATCTAGTGATTTATTAGTTGCGATATTTTATGAAGGAAATCCATTGCATGATGGTGGAGTGATTATTCAAGGAGATAGAATTATTTGTGCTGGAGCTGTTTTCCCTACAAGTAATAGTACTAAGATTGATAAGAATTTAGGTACTAGACATAGAGCAGCATTAGGTTTAAGTGAAGAAACTGATTCTATTGTTGTAGTAGTTAGTGAAGAAACTGGTAAGATAAGTATATGTTTAAAGGGAGAAATGTTATATGATTTAACATTAGATGATCTTAGAATGTTACTTATTGATGAATTAAAACCTAAGAATAGTAATGAATATGATATTGAGGAAGAGGAAGTATTATATGAAGAAGAAAAATAATATATTTGTTAGAATTATTAAAAAGTTAGCTTCAATATTTGATAAAGTTGTTATTAATACTCTTACTAAAATTCTTATTAAATTCCAAGGAATTATTAATTCTATAGGTAAATATTTTGATAGGATGAGTAGTAATAAATCATTTTTATTAGTAGTAGCATTAGTACTTGCTTTTACTACATTTATCATTATTGATAAAGAAGGAGATGTTACTGTAGATCAATATGCTGAAGTATTATATGATCAACCTGTAACAGCTATTTATAATGAAGAATCTTATGTTGTAGAAGGTTTACCTAAAACTGTAGATATTACATTATTAGGTCAAAAGAGACATATTTTCTTAGCTAAACAAACTCCTTCTACTGGAGTAACAGTTGAATTAAATAATTATAAACCTGGACAATATACAGTACCTTTAAAATATACAACTAGATTAAAGAATTTAGATTATAAATTAGATCCAAGTGAAGTTACTATTACTATTTATAAGAAAGTTAGTACAACTAAATCATTATCTTATGATATATTACATAGTGATAATTTGAATTCTAAATTATATATTGATAAAGTTACTTTAGATAGAAATGAAGTTATTGTTAAGGGTAGTGAAAAGAGCTTAGATAAAGTTGCTTCTGTTAAAGCATTAGTTGATGCTGAAAAGATACCTGAAAATAGTACTGGAGAAATTACATTAAAAGATGTACCTTTAGTTGCCTATAATTCTAATGGTAAAATTATGGATGTTGAAATTGTTCCAAAATCTATTACTTGTAAGGTAACTGTTACTTCTCCAAGTAAAGAAGTTCCAATTAAGGTTGTTCCTAATGGTACATTAGCTTTAGGTAAATCAATTAGTAAGATTGATCCAAGTATTTCTAAAGTTACTGTTTATGGTAAAGCTAGTGCTGTTGATCAATTAGAACAAATTACTGTACCTATTGATATTGATGGATTAAGTAAAGATAAGACTTATGAAGTTACTATTGAGAAACCAGAAGGAATTACTGAATTAAGTACTACACAAATTACTATAAAAGTATATCTATCTGAAGCATCTTCTAAGACGATAAAGAATGTTAGAATTGTTACTGAGAATTTAAGTGAGAAATACTCTGTTAGTGCTTTATCTGCAGAAGATAGTACAGTAGATGTTAAAGTAACTGGTAGTGCTGATGCATTAAAGAATGTTAAAGCTGAAAATATTAAAGCTTTCGTTGACTTGAGTAATGCTACACCAGGTAATAATAAACTAAAAGTTCAAGTTACTGGTGATGATGTCACATTAACATATTCGGTTAAGACGAATAAAACTATAACTGTGTTAGTTACTGAAAAATAGTCTAAATGACTATTTTTCTTTTATATTGTGGAGTATTATGATATAATTTATATGGGTGGTTTTGATGGCACAAAAGAAAAAAAAGATAAATAAATATTATAATTTAGATGAAAATATAGATACAAGTGTTTCCTTTAAAACAGTTATTTTTACTATAATAGGTGTTGCATTATTTATAGGAGTAATTTATGGACTTACAGTTTTGTTGAATATGAGAGATGAAAAGAGACCTGAAGCTCCAGAAGCATCTATTAGTTATGATAAGATTTTAGCTGGATCAACATTAACTCGTAATGAAGATGAATATTATGTTATTTTTTATAAATATGATACTGATATCTATGATGCTATGGCAAAATATAGAAGCGAAGAAAAAGAGAAAGTGTATTATGTTGATCTAGACGAAGGATTAAATAAATATGTTATTTCTAATGAGGTAAAAACTGATGTATCTTCTGCTGAAGATTTAAGAGTAAAAGATCCTACATTAGTCGTTGTTAAAGATCATAAAATTACTGATAGAAAAATAGGAAAGAAAGATATTATAGACTATTTATCATAGTCTTTAATTTCTGCCTCAATAGCTCAGCTGGTTAGAGCACTTGACTGTTAATCAAGGGGTCCTAGGTTCAAGTCCTAGTTGGGGCGCCATTTATGTGTAAAGAGACATTAACATGTCTTTTTCTTTTTTTTGTTTTATGTTAATATTAGTATAGGTGATACTATGGAAAAGAAAAAAGAGAATAAAAAAGAGACAAAGATTAATAAAAAGGTTGTTTCAAAGAGCAAGAATAAAAAGAAAATAATAAGTAAGAGAAAAGAGAATTATTCTGGTACTGAAGTAGTATTTTTATCTTTTATGACCTTATTATTAGGATTATTATTAGGTGTAATTCTTTGTTATTGCAAGGTTAATTTATTAGATACTAGTGATTCTAAGCTACAAGAAATAATCTCAACATATAATGATTTAGTTAATAATCATACGCCTAAAGTAGATAAAGATAAATTAGTTAATAATGCTATATCTGGTATGTTAGATTCTTTAGATGATCCTTATCAATCTTTTATGGATAAAACTGAAACTGAATCATTTAAACATAATTTAGAAGGTTATTATCATGGCTATGGAATTACTATTACTGAAGATTGTGTTGAAGAGACAAGAAATATTAAGATAATTGAGGTCTTTGAGGATTCACCTGCTGAATTAGCTGGTATTAGAGCTGGAGACATTATATTAAGAATTGATGAATTTGTTGCTGAAGATGCTGAATTACAAGATGTTATTGATTACTTAGATAGTTGTAAAGATAAAAAAGTTAATTTTATTGTTCAAAGAGATAAAGAAAAATTAAGTTTTGAAGTGAAAAAATCAAAAGTGGTAATTAAGAGTGTTCATAGCGAAAAAATTGGAGATATTGGTTATATTGAAATATCTGATTTTGCTTCTAATACTGGTGAGCAATTTAATGAGGCTTTAAAAGAATTAAAAAATAATAATATTAAATCTTTAATGATAGATTTAAGAGATAATAATGGTGGATATATTAGTCAAGTTGATGAAGTGTTAGAACCATTCTTTAAGAAGAATACAGTATTATATAAGATAGAATCTAATAATAATGTTTCTAAAGTAAAGGCAACTAATAAAGATAGTATGGATTTACCGGTAGTTATATTAATTAATGATAATACTGCATCAGCAGCTGAAATAGTGGCATCATGTTTTAAAGATAATTATGCTAAAGTAACATTAGTAGGTCAAAAGACTTATGGAAAAGGGACTATTCAAAAGACTGTTGATTTATCAACTGGTTCAACTATTAAATATACTACTGATAAATGGTTAACATCTAAAGGAAAATGGTTAAATCATGATAAAGGAATTGGAGTAAAGCCAGATTTTGAAGTTGTTAAAGATGAAGCTAAAGATGGTGATGAACAATTTGAAAAAGGAAGAGAATTATTAAATAAAAAGTAGTTGTTAACTACTTTTTTTTAATGTACTATATATTATCAATTGATTGTTTTTATTCTTTGTAGAACATGTTGTTAGAATTAATTGTTTTTCATTTGATATAGGAAATCTTATTGTTCCATTTTTAAGATCTTCCCATTTACTTTCAACTCTATATTGATAATCTTTGTTATATAAATTGATATCTATTAGATCATTCTTTTCTAATTTATCTAATTCATTAAAATAAGCTATTTTTCCTCTTCCTGAGTGAGCTGCAAGTATTAGAGTTGAATCTTTTTCATATGGGAAAGTTGATTCTTTTAATATTGTAACATTTTCTTCTACATTATTTTTCTTATTATCTATATTATATAGTTTGTTATTTAGATGTATTTTATCTATTTTAATAAAACCTATATTATCATCTATATTTAATATTTTCATATTAGTTATTTTTGTTTTATATTTTGTATAGATTGTTTTGTTATTTTCTTTTGGGATTGTAATTATCATTGATAATAATATAATAAGAATAATTATCTTTTTCATAATAGTAATAATAGGATATATACTAATATATTGAAATTATTTGTATAAGTATCTGGTACTTCTATTTTATAGTCTTTTAGATTTATTATTTGTTCTTTTGAGTCTTCTACTCTTATTTCAATTGGATCTATAAAATCATATCCTTCTGTTGTGGTTAATTGTTTTATAATGTATTTTCCATAAGGAAGAGTTATCTCTGCATTACCATTTTTATCTGTTTTAATAGTTTTTATTAATTTATTATTATCATCAAAGATGTTAAATTCTATATTTGCTTCATTTACTTGTTTTTCTTTAGTACCATATGTTTTATGTATGATAAGTTTCTTTTTTATTACCTCATTTTCTATAGTTAATTCTTGAATTAAGTTATTATTATCAATAGTAAATTCAAATATATTTGTATTTAGGTTATATCCTTCTCCTGCTTGTATTTCTTTTAATTTATAAGTACCAAATTCAATATTATCTATTATTATATTATTGTCTTCTGATAAGATTAATTCTTTCGTTTCATTAGTATTAGTATTAATTAATTCAAACTTAGTGTTTTTGAAAGATGCTTTACCAGTATTTGTAGTATTTCCTGTATCTTTATCTATTTTATTAATGGTTAGTTTTGTTTTTACTACTTGAACTTTTATACTTGTATTTAGATAAGATAGATTTCCTGTTTTTAATAAGTTTTGACTTCCATCACTTATATAGAATAGTACTGGATCATTATAATTATTATCTTTTCTATTCAATTTGATATTATATGTTCCTTCTTTTAATCCTTTTAGATTAATAGTATTATTTGTTACTGGTAAATTTAGACTATTAGTATAATTATTTAATACATTATTTGTATCTTTTAATACTAATTCTTGATTTTCTATCATATAGAAGGTCTTTGTACTAAAACTTGGTATTTTACTATTTGTTTCAATTAATGTGTTTATTTCATTAATCATAGAATCATATTTGTTTATTTTATTTCCATTTAATGAATCAGTAAAATAAACATTATTTTTACCTTCTGTTTCTTGCCATAACATTACTTGTGTTACAGCATACCATGCTTTATCAGTATGATTTTTATAACCATATCCATAATGAGCTATTTCTTTCATTCTTTTTACTGTAGAACCTGATAAATTTAGTTCAGATGCTGTATATGAATAATCTTCATCAAATTTTATTTCTGGTTCAACACAATAGGCAAAATCATCTGTAGATTTTTCTCTAAAGAATCTTGCTTTTTGATAATGGGTTATCTTTGTTGAAGATTCATATCTATTAATATATATACCATCTATCCATTCAGCTTCATAAAATGAATATGATTTAGCATTAACATTTATACTTACTAATAATAGTAATATCATTAAGAAAAATTTTTTCATTATATTCCTCCTTTTTTTCTTAATGAGACAAATACTATCATTAGTAGTTATAGTTTTCAAATTGGGAATTTTTGATTTTAAATATATTTTTTTAATCAATTATTCTTTTTCTTTAGATGAAACATTGATTTTTAATTGAAATAATTAGATAATTAATTTGTTTGAAAAGGTTCAAAACTTTACTTATTTGTTAAAATATGGTATAATTTGCCTTGCGAGGTGATGGCATGACTGATATAGAAATTTCTAGAAAAGCTAATAAAAAAAATATCATAGATATGGGTAAAAAACTTGGATTATCAAAAGATGATTTAATTCTTTTTGGTAGTGATAAAGCTAAGATTAATAATGTATCTAGTAATAAAAAAGGGAAATTGATATTAGTTACTGCTACATCACCATGTCCTCAAGGAGAAGGTAAAACTACTGTATCTATTGGATTACATGATGCTTTATGTAGATTGGGAAAATCCTCTTTAGCAGTATTAAGAGAACCATCTATGGGACCAGTATTTGGTATGAAGGGTGGAGCCACAGGTGGAGGTTATTCTCAAGTTGTTCCAATGGAAGATATTAATTTACATTTTACTGGTGATTTTGCCGCAATAGAAGCAGCAAATAATTTACTTTGTGCTGCGATAGATAGTCATATTTATTTTGGTAATAAACTTGATATTAAAGAAGTTTTATTTCATCGTTGTTTAGATGTTAATGATAGATTTTTAAGAAAAATTAATGGTGAAAGAGAAGAATCATTTAATATTACAGCAGCTAGTGAAATAATGGCTTTACTTTGTTTAACTAAAAATATGAATGATTTAAAGGAAAAATTAGGTAATCTAATTATTGGTATTAATTCTAAAGGAGAATATGTTTATGCTAAAGAATTAAACATAGTTGGTTCAATGGCAGTTTTATTAAAAGATGCGATTAAACCTAATTTAGTACAAACTTTAGAAAATAATCCTGTTATTATTCATGGTGGTCCATTTGCGAATATAGCTCATGGTTGTAATAGTGTGATTGCGACAAAAATGGGGCTTAAACTAGCTGATTATGTTGTTACTGAGGCTGGTTTTGGAGCAGATTTAGGAGCTGAAAAGTTTTACGATATTAAATGTAGATTAAATAAATTAAAACCTAGTTGTACTGTTTTAGTTACTACTATTAGAGGTTTAAAATATCATGGAAATGGAAATATAAAAGAAGGATTAAAGAACTTAGATACTCATATTAATAATTTATTATTATTTAGTTCTAATCTTATTGTTGATTTAAATCTATTTGATGATGATTCTAAAGAAGATGTATCTGTTATTGAAGAGTTTTGTAAAAATAAAAATATACCTTTTGTTACTAGTAATAGTTATAAGATTGGTTCTAAAGGGACTGTTGATTTAGCTAAAAAAGTAATAGATATTTGTAATAATAAAAATGATTTCAAATTATTGTATGAAGATAGTATAAGTATTAAAGATAAAATAGAAATTGTATGTAAAAAGATATATCATGCTGATAATGTTAATTATTTAGATGGTGTATTAGAAAAGATTAATGACTTAGATAAGAATAATAAAACAGAATTACCTATATGTATTGCAAAGACTCAGTATTCTTTTACTGATAATGCAAAAAGTATAGATGTTATTGATAATTTTGATGTTACTGTTAGGGATATTAGATTATATAATGGAGCTGGTTTTATTACTGTATTATTAGGTAATATTATGACTATGCCTGGATTGCCTAAAGTTCCTAATTATGAGATTATTGATATTAAAAATAATAATGTTATTGGATTAAGCTAAAATAGGGGTGATTTGGTTGATATATTGTAATGATTTAAAATATAATGGTAAACTCTATAATGTTTTCTATGATAAAGAGACTAAGTTACTTAGATTTTATTATGAAGGTAAAGAAGAAAATGTTGATTATTTAAATAATCTTTATAATAAAAAGAAAAGTGTATTACAGGGTTATAATAAATTAATTACTATATTACTTGGTTTAGCTGTATTTACTGGTAGTTATCTTGCGATGAATATTGCTGAAGATGATTATATTAATGAATTATATAGTGATGATAATAGTTATACTCAAGAATATATTGATGTTAATAGTTATACTAACGAAGAGTTTCTTGCTGCTTTAAAAGAGGCTAATCCTGAGCTTGAAGAATATATTGATTTGACTCAAGATGTTATATTAAAATATGGGAATTATATTAATAAAAGTCATATTCTGAATAGTATTGGTGGTATGGATGTAATTCATACTTCTAATAAGACTGAAATGATTAAAGATAATGCAATTGCTTTTTATTCAAAAGATGAGAATAAGATATATGTTTCTGATAATATAGAAGATGAAGATACAGAAAAAATATGTCTTTATCATGAATTTCTTCATTATTATTCTCAATCTGGTTTATATGACTATAATGATTATGGTGATGGTTATATGGGTTATGCCTTGAATGAAGGTTTAACTGAGATAATAAATGCTGAATTAAATGGAAGATTCTTATATACATATCATAAAGAAGCTTCTTATATTCAAGCTTTATGTGAAATAATTGATCCTGAGGTTTTATTAAAAGCGTATTTTGGAAATTCTATAGAATATTTAATAGATGAGATGAGTACTTATTGTACTGAAGATGAAGCTATTTCTTTAATTAAGAATATTGATGTAGCTAAAGATTCATATACTTCATATTCTAATACTGGTAATATTGAAGATTATGAAAACTTTGAATCAGCTAATGAAAAAGCATGGGAAGTATTAGATAGTATGTATTTTTCTAAATATAGATCTAATATGATGGATGATAGATATATGGCTGCTTTAAAGACAGCTACTTGTTTAGAAAACTATGCTGATTTTGATTTATCTCCTTATGATAATCCCGTTATACTTGATGTTATGATAGAAAAAAATTGTTTTACTGAAAATGTTTCAGATGAAATAATAATAGATTATCTTGTTCAAGATGGAGAAGATAGATCATATGATATATGTATTATTACTGAAAATAGTAGACATTTAAGTAAAAATGAAATAAAAAAATAAGTTTTTCAACTTATTTTTTTTATTCTTGGTTATTTTCAGCATCTTTAGGCTTAATTATTGTTGGACCATCTTGTTTAGCTGTTACAATTACTTTTCCAGTATAAATCTTTTTATTATATGTAATTTTATAAGTATAAGTACCAGGATTAGATGTTGTTACTTCACTTAAATCTAATACTAGATTATTTCTAATTTGCTCTGGTAATGATTCTTTTACATATGAAGCAACATTAGTACTTATAGCATCTCCAACTTCTAAGTTTATATCTTTTAAAGTTAAAGCAAAGTTTGGTAATTGTTTTTCTTTTATTATGAATTGACCATTATACTTTTTATTTTTAAAAGTTACTATATATGTATAGATTCCAGCTTCATTAATATTAACCATTGATGTATCTAATTTTAATGAATTTACTATAGTTTGATCTAGACTATCAATATTTTCAATATAATCTTTAACATCTAAACTTAGAGGGTTATTTATATCTAATTCCATTTTCTTTAATTTTATTTCTACTGTTTTTAATGATGTTACTCTTGTAGAAGAGATATCAACAGTATATTCATTTTTTAAAATAGTACGTTTTTGAGTATTTAAAATCATACCAGTTATTATCATAACTAGTCCCCATGTAGCTAAAGTTATAGATATTAAATTTTTACCTTGTAATAACTTTTTCATTACGTATCCTACCTTTATTCAATTATATATTTATTTAGTTTATAATACAAGATTTTTATTGAATTATATGACAAAGTATTGTATATTTTTGTTAAGGAGGATTATGTCATGAGTACATTGTGGTTTATATTATTTTTCATATTTTTGGTAGTTGAAGTCGCAACTGTTGGATTAGTGTCTATTTGGTTCTGTTTCGGGTCAATATTTGCATTAATAGCTAGTTTTTTAACGGATAATGTAATTATTCAATTATTAGTATTTGTTGTATTCAGTTTAATTTCATTTTTAATATTTAAACCATTTTTATCTAAGTTTAAATTAGTAAAAAAAGAAGCAACTAATTATGATAAATACATTGGTAAAACTGGAATAGTTACTAAAGAGATTACTAATGACAAATTTGGTGAAGTTAAAGTAGATGGTAGTGTATGGACTGCGAAAAGTAATAAAAAGATTAAAGTTGATGAAAAGATTAAAGTACTTGATATTGAAGGAGTTAAATTAATTGTAGAAAGGGTTGATGATTAATGGAATTTTTTGTTATTATTTTAATTGTTTTATTAGTATTGTTAGTTACTGGAGTTAAGATTGTTCCTCAATCTAAAGCTTTAGTTGTTGAAAGACTAGGTTCTTATCATAGAACTATTCATAATGGACCACATTATGTTATACCAATTATTGAGCGTGTAACAAGTACTGTTACTTTAAAAGAAATCGTTAAAGATTTTGCTCCACAACCTGTTATAACAAAAGATAATGTTACTATGCAAATAGATACAGTTGTTTATTATCAAATAACTGATCCTAAGATGTATACTTATGGTGTTGAAAATCCTGTTAGTGCAATTGAGAATCTAACAGCTACTACACTTCGTAATATTATTGGTGAGTTAGAGTTAGATCAAACATTAACTTCTAGAGATGTTATTAATACAAAAATGAGATCAATTTTAGATGAAGCTACTGATCCTTGGGGAGTTAAAGTTACTAGAGTTGAGTTAAAGAACATTTTACCTCCAAGAGATATTCAAGAATCAATGGAAAAACAAATGAGAGCTGAACGTGAAAGACGTGAAGCTATACTTAGAGCTGAAGGAGAGAAGAAGAGTCAAATTCTAATCGCTGAAGGAGAAAAGGAAAGTACTATCCTTAGAGCTGATGCTAAGAAAGAGGCTCAAATTAGAGAAGCTGAAGGTAAAGCTAGAGCAATCCTAGAAGTTAGACAAGCTACTGCTGAGGGATTAAAATTATTAAAGTCAGCTGGCATGGATGAAAAAGTGTTGAAATATCAAGGATATGAAACATTAATGAAGATGGCTGATGGACAAGCTACAAAGATATTCTTACCTGCAGAACTACAAGGTGTTGCTGCTATAGGTGAAGTTTTATCTGAAACTATGAAGAAATAAAAAAAGCACTTTTAAAAGTGCTTTTTTTATGCTTTTGTTCCTTGATATGTATCTCTTTT
>JAEEGL010612288.1_pt1 | contig 19202 bp, 30 predicted proteins | sample 9134231 | NCBI WGS metagenome assembly JAEEGL01 (sample SAMN16246548, study PRJNA631951) | gut metagenome | biome: gut microbiome; feature: rumen; material: fiber-attached | host: Bos | place: Iran: Karaj | collected 2018-10 | reverse complement strand
CTGATAACCATCATTGATAAGTGTCTGGCTAAACTTAGCAGTAATAACATCATTATCATTCTGTGCAATAATATCAGAAAGTTGAACATTATCACTAAATTCTGCTGGGAATACAACAGTCATTTCTTCACTCCAAGGAGTATATAAATCAATAAATGGTTGTCCGATATTATATTTATATCTACATCTTAATACAACATCTTCACCTTGTACGATAGGAATATCAATCTGGTTCCATTTAATGATATTTGCGGTTGATCCATAGTCAATGAATTCAACTGTAAATCCTGATAATGTTGAATTGAAAACAAGTTTTCTTTGTTTATCAATATTAGGAAGTTTAATCCAATCTGTAAAGATATTTGAATTAATATTTGTTACAGATGTAGTTTCCTTAGTTGGAGATTTATATTTATATTCACATTCTAATCCGACTAATTCAATCCTATTATCGATATTAGTATGAATATAAGTTTCAAGATTAGCAACTTCAGTAACACCTCTTACTCTGTATTTTGTATTTTCTCTTGCAATAGTCAAATCATTACTGATTGCATTGATATTTTCAATAACAGAATTAAGTTGTTTCTGAAGTATAATCTTTTCGCTATAATATTTATTCAATTTACTCTTTAAACTTTCCTGTGTTACCTGTACTTCCTGTGAGAAATCGGTATTGATAAGAGTTGAATAAGTATTATTAATATTATCTTGTAATGATGCCAATTGTGAATTAAGTTCATTCTTCTGTGTATGAAGATTAATAATATCTTCTGAAGTAGCATCATCAATTAAATGCTTGTTAATTGGTAATACCTGGAGTATACCTTCAGGAATAAATGTTTCATTTACTAATGATTTAATAGTTGCATTATCTTGAATACTTACTAAAATATCATTTGTAAAATTACTAATTTGAGGATAAATACTTTCTGTAATACCAAGAAGAATATCACCGATATTTGTACAATATTTTTCATAATATTCCATATAATTCATATGATTACCCGTATTATCTTTAATAGGATTACCATATGCATCATACATATAAATTGAACTTAAATCAACAAGATAACCATCAGAGAAAATACTTCTGGTATTGTTATAAATAAGTCCTAAGAAAATACAAATATACTGATTTTCTTCAAGTGGAACATCAACATAATGATATTTATTGAAATTTGATACATAATATATCAATTCCATTGCATTGTTATCATCATATTTCTGAAGAGTAATATGTCCCATTGTTTCTGAAAGTGATATTGTCATTTCTTTAATATCAACTTCAGTAACTTTATATATTGCTAATTTATCTTTTAATGCAACAGTATCACCAACCTTTAATGTATATTCTAATGTATCATCATCTTGTGAATGATACTGTAATGTATCTTTAATCTTTAATTTATAATTACCTCCGTTATCGTCAGAAATAATTTCATCAATTTTAAAAGATGAAATATAAGATTCATTCTTTATAGGTAACTGTAATTCTGAATCATATTCAGTATAATCAATACCTTTCTGTAAATTAAATAAAGCGGCACTGTATTCTGAATATGTATTTAATTTAAGATTTCTTACCTGTGAATATACATTATAATTTGAAAAGATAATTTTCTTCATAAATATCTTTTCAATATTATCTGGAAGATTATCTATTGTTAATCTTAAAAATGTCTTAGGAGATACTAAATCCTTTAAAAAATTATTATCAGTAATAGAAGCGAATACTTTAGAAGTTGACAATTCTGGTGCTACTGGCGCTACGGAAGGTTTGACTAACTGTAATTTAGTCATACTGTCTACTGAGCTGAACCAAGCTTCACCATTCTCAGGAATATTAAATAAATTATTAAGGTTATTTTGTAATTCTTCTACTTTTGATTCAAGATAATATACTGAAGGAATAGTCAAAGTTTTTTCTTCATTATCTACAGTTACATTAACAGTAATCTGAGATGAAGAAGAAGTCAAACTCTGATTCATTGCTTCAATCATACTAACTGCATTATTATACAGTTTAGTAAGTTGTACATAGTATTCTTTTAATGAATTGTTTATCATAATATTCTTCTATTACTTATATTAATTTTTCCATTTTAATTTATCAGCTAAAACGGAATTTACTTTTTCTTCTACGATTGTATCTAAGTTATTATAAATATTGATCCAGCTCTTTAATTCATTAATTACTGTATCATATTCTAATAATTTTTCGTTTATAGACTGAGTACTTAAATTATTAAGTCTTGTTACGGTCTGTTCAAGCTTTGTTAATCTTGATGAGATATTACTTAATTCATAATTTAATGTAGACTGTCTTGCAAGGATCTGTGCATATGTCTGGAATGCCTGCTGATTGTCCGTTGAAGTAATATCATTATTTAAATATTGTCCAGAATATGGGAATGGTTTAAACTGTGAAGAAATAGTAATTGACCATGAAGGTGCATATTTACTTTCTTTATCTCTTTTAAGTTCAATAAGTTCATCACTGAACCATATACCCATAGGATTATTTATACTTCTTAATTCTTTTGATGAATAATCAATATTTACTTTTTCTAATGTATCTGTTGATTCATTATAAACATAATTTTTATATTCAAGGTTTTCTTCCTTACTGAAAGATTCTTCTACTGAATTAAAATTAGAGGTCGCATAAATATTTGTAATATCAAATAAAGGAATTATAACATTAAATCTTAAATTAGTTCTATCAGTAACATCAGTTGTTAATTCATATTCTGAATAAATTGAATATGTATTATCATCATTATTATCTAATTTAACATCTAAATTTTCATAATCTGTATTTGCCAGTTCAGGAGCTGTCCAATTATATAAAATTGATTTATCTAATACATTTTCATTATCATCTGAATATAAAATATTAACTTTTGAATCAACATCAATAGTATATGTTTTTAACTGGTTTGTTCCTTCTTTATATCCTTCAGATGCATCAATAATGCAAATAGAATCTGTATATGTTCCTTTATAGTCAAATTCAGTTACTTCACCGATAAAGTTGATTTCATATTCAGTGCTGTTATCTTCACAATATTTATTAATTGTTTCAAATAACCATGCTAATGCATTAATATCACCTTCAATGTCGAATTCTTTTACATTATTAGAATTGTTTAATTGTTTTGTATAATAATCTCTTAAGAAAGCTAACTTGTTTTCATAATAAGCTACAAGATAATTTTTGATAAAATCTTGCTTAGCTTGTTCATTTATTAATGTTGGAATATAAAGACATAAAAATCTAGAAGGGTATACTTTCCAGTCAGTTGAAAGAAAATTACCCGTTAATGCTTCAGTAAAATTACTGAATGTCAAAAAATTACTATCTTGATTTTGTGTATAAAATAAATTAGTCTTTCTCTGCATACAATTAAACGATATTTCTATAATTAAAAATAATTATTAGTCTTGAATTTATAATGATTGAATATTAAAAAATGACTTTTCTATATTAATATTGTGTTTAAAAAATAATAACTATGAATGATATTGTAAAACCTCTGGTTATACCAGATATCGAATCAACAGGATTAAATAAAGAAACTGATCATATTATTCAGTTTGCAGCATTAAAAGTAGATAGGACGACCGGTAAATTAATTGATTCTATTAATCTTTATATTCGTCCAATTGGAGCATATACTATAACAATTCAAGCATATCTCAGACATCATATTAAACCAGAAGATTTAGCTGATAAACCAACATTCCCGGAAGTAGCACAACAGATTAAGGATTTCTTTGAAGGTTGTGATATTCTTACATATAATGGAAATTCATTTGATTTACCTTTCTTGAAGGCAGAATTTCTTAAATATGGAATTGATATGGATTTCACAAAATTCCATTGTTATGATGCATATGTTGAAGAAAAGAGAAGAAACGGTCTTACATTGGGAGCAACATATGAAAGATATATGGGACATACAATGGAGGATGATGGATTAGTTGTTCATGATGCTTTCGGCGATGTTAAGGCCACCTGGAAAGTATTTGAAGCTCAGCAAAAAGCAAAATCTTACGGTCCAGAAGAAAGACTTACTGAGGATAATGTTCTTGTGATGGCAAACTTTAACGGTAAAGAACAACCTGTATTTAATATCGGCAAATACCGTGAACTTCCTATTTCATATATTTCTACCGTTGATCAGAATTATTTGAGATGGTGCGTTTCTGATGAAGCAAAATTTGTACAGTCAACTAAAAACTATATTAGTCAATATATAAAATGATAGAAAAATATATAACATTAGAACCTACTATAGATGGTACTGTAAATTTAATAGATGTCGCAGGAGAAATAAAGATTTTTGATACGCCAAAAGGTAAAATTTTACAAAATATAATTGAAAACAATAATAATTATAGATTTGTTCCTTATGGTTATGGAGAAAAAGATGAAGAAGGTAATATTACAAATTTTCAATTATTAGGATTTTCTTTAAATTTAAATTAATTACAAAATGATTTACGAAAACATTGACAAACTTATTGCAGAAGCAATGAAAAATCATGACAATATCAGATTGTCTACACTTAGATTAATTAAGACTAAATTCCTTGAATATAAAACAAGTAAAGGAGCAAAGCCTATTGATGAAGCAATAGAAATTATATTGCTTAGAAAAATGGTAGCAGAAAGAAAAGATGCTATCGGTTTATATATTGCTGCTGGTAGAAATGAACTTGCTGAAAAAGAAAATAATGAAATGAAGATTATTCAAGAGTTCCTTCCTGCTGAAGTAACACCCGAACAGATTAAAGAAGCTTTTAATGCAGTTCTCGGTACAGGTATTGAACCTATTAAAAAGAATATGGGATTATTTATCAGGGGTATTAAAGAGAAACTTCCTACTGCTGATGGTAAGAGCATTTCAACATATGTATCTCAAAACCTTTCTTAATTATGGTATTTAATATTTATGACGATAATAGATATTATCCTTTAATTGATATTGAAAATTATTATAGACTTAATGAATATGATAATAGACATTATCAAACAATAAATACTACTATTTGTCCTATGGGATTTAGTAGATTTATATTAAAGAATAAAGAATATTTTGATAATAAAGATAATTTAAAAATATTTATTTCTCATATAGATCATCTTAGAGATTTAGGATTTTTACTTAATGAAATGTGGCGAAATAATTCTGATTTTCCTGTGAGAAAGGATGATGAAGAATATTCATTTGAAGAAGCTAGATATGTAGAAGAAAAAATTCGTAAAGAAGTAGAAATATTTTGTGCATATTGGAATCTTAAAATCAATGAAGATTAAAGTTATTTTTAGTAAATAGATTTTTAATAAAATGAAAACTTTAAGCGAATTTATTAATGAAGTAAAAGGTAAGCCTATTGATGATCAATGGATTAATGATGAAAAACCTGTAATGACTAAGGATGGAAGACCTGCTATTATTAAGACAGTAGATATGGATGAAGTTCCAAATGTTATTAAAGGTGCTGTTAAATGGAAGGATAAACTTCTTGATTATGAATGGCTTGATGATGGTACCTGCAGAAAGGCTTTAGATACATTAGGTAATCCTAAGAAACCAGATGAAAGTGATAACCTTGTAAAAGCAATTTAAATGAACGAAAAAATTATTGATGGTTATATTTCTCCCACTATAACTGAAGAGAGAAAACTTAATGTTGCCCAGATGGATGTATTCTCCAGATTAATGATGGACAGAATCATCTTTATTGGGAGCGATATAGATTCAAATCTTGCTAATATTGTAAATGCACAATTATTATTTCTTGATTCTCAGAATAATAATGAAATTACAATTTATATAAATTCTCCTGGAGGAAGCGTATATGATGGACTTGCTATTTATGATACTATACATATGATTAAAAGTCCGATTAAAACTGTTTGTATAGGATTAGCAGCAAGTATGGCAAGTATTCTTCTTGCTGCAGGATCTAAAAGATATGCTCTTCCTCATTCTAGAATTATGATACACCAACCTCTTGGTGGAGTTAAAGGACAAGCAAGTGATATTGTTATTACTGCTAATGAAATAACTAAAATTAAAGATGAACTTAATCAGATATTAGCAACAAAAACAGGACAATCTCTTGATAAAATTTATAAAGATACTGATAGAGATTTTTATATGACTGCTAATGAAGCAAAGGAGTATGGTATTATTGATGATATAATAACTAATTAATTATGGATTTTGATTTAAATGAAGTTGGAAGGCATGGATATAAAATGCTCCAACAAATGCATATAATAGGTGAAAAAGATAAACAGGATTTAACTTTAAAAGAACGTGAAGAAGTTATAAATAACCTGTATGATCATTTGAATATGTCTATATTAAAATGTAGGCAAACACCTTCACACAAACACGAATTTTTATCATATTTGATAATCTGTGTAATATGTTTTTTAAATAATACAGATTTGAATAAATATGTAAAAGTTACTGAAAAGAAGTAGTATATTTTACTATATTAAATTATAATAATTATGTCTTTATTTCGAATCAATATTAATATATAAATTAACAAATATTGATTCTATGTTTAACCCCTTAAAACCTGAATTAGATGGCAAAGGAAAAATTGATAACTCATGCAGACTTGGGCGATATTCTTGATGCCCCGTTTGCAGACGACAAGGAGAGAATCAAATATATCTCTCAACATTACGGAAATATGAGTGTTGCCAAGGCATTCTCCGTATATTACGGATTTGAGCTGGATGAAGAGACCAAATCCAATCGAAATGTCAACGTAATTAATACTATTGAGCTCGGAAAAATTTATACTGGTACTGTCAAGGAGTTCACAAAGAGTATTATGACATTCGATATACCTGGCGTAAAGGAGGAACTGATATGCAAAGAACCGTTTGCAACATGTATGGACAGTATCAGAAATTATCTACTTACCCACGATAACAAACTTATGTTTGAGGTACGTGAATTCATTCACGGAAAGTATTATGTAAGTGTTATTAATGCTTACTATAAGGCTTGGGAAAATCTTATTAAGAAGGCTATTGAACATGAGGACGGAATTAACGTTCATATTGATGAACTTGTAAAGGGTGGTTATGTTTGTCATACCAATATTACAACTCTTACAGAGCTTACTGGAAAGCCTTATATTTCAAGTGTATTTATTCCTGGTTCTCATATTGTTTTGAATATTGAGAGAGATTTTGAGAAATGGATTGGACAGGATGTAGTTATCGTTCCTCAGAAGTTTGTTGAATTTAAGAAGGATCTTAAGACTGGTTACACAGAGAACAGTCTTGTTGGTTCTAGAAAGAGAGTTCTCCAGATTCTTGGTATGAAGAATATGTATGAACTTTGGAATGCACTTGAGACTAAGAAGAAACTTGCACAGCTTGCAAGTAAGAGCGAGGTTAAGAGTGATGTTTATGAGGGTACAGTAACAGGTATTATTAATTCTAATAAGAAGACAGGTATCTTCGTTGAACTTAACGGCAAATATATCACTGGACTTATGCCTATTGATGTAACTGATTTGCTTGATTATAAGCCAGGTGATCCTGTTAATGTAAGAATTAATGAGTTTGAAATTCAGGAAGGAAGAGATCCTTTCGTACTGAATAAGAAGAATCAGATTATAAAGTGTAATGTAAGACCTGTTTTCGAACTTGCATAATATAGTCTGTGTAAAAAGAATAAAAAACTTGAATGAAAAAAGAGAGGTTATTAAAACCTCTCTTTTCTTATTTCTGTATTAATCCATAAATCTTAGACCCATGTTTAATCATTGAACCTGTATAAATTTTTTCTTCTTTTGTTTCAGGATCAATATATGTGTAATATTCTTCTTGACCTTTGATTGCAGGATTATAATCTAATTTGAATATGTCTTTTTCTGTATATGTAAAAAATGGAACATTATTTTCATCCCTTCTAATGTTATCAAACTGTCTTACTTCTTCATTAAGATTATTTACATATGAATAATATGAATAGTATCCTTTTACTTCTTCAATTTCTGGATGATAAATTAATTCCTTTGTTACAACAGATTTATCAGTTTTTGATAATATACCGGTAGCGATACCATCAGAATATGTTACTTTACCAACATATTTCTTCTTGTTACCATCATTATCAATATAATAATATTTATCTTTGTAAGCCATTTTGATAATCAATATATTTATCTAAGATAGAAAGTAGATGAATATGATACACCAGATTCTGCATATGCAGTAATCTTACCAGATGAACCTACTCTTGAAGTATCTGATGTAGCTTTAACCTTAACCATTCCTTCAACACCGGTATCAGTATCTACTGTAAATCCATCAAATGTTGAATACCAATATAACTGGGTATTAGTTACATTATCTGGAGAAAGTGTATATGAAAGATTAAATGTTTCACCAGGATGTACAGAAACAACAGATTCCATAACGATATTTGTTACAGGATAACGGTTTTTCTGTTCAACAACATGATCATCATCAGCAAGTTTATCCCATCTGTTATAGAAATATGTACCTTCACTTGTTGCGAATGTTACATCATAAACCTTTTCATATTTATGTGAATAAGGATTCTGTGTAAAGTATTCTGTATTACCGTCAAGATTCATCTTTTCATATGCAATTTCTTCGTACTTGCATCCATCAGGTACATAAAGAGTTGTCTGTGAAGGGAATGTACAATAAGTTGTAGGAGGTAATTCATGTTCAAATGATACTTCCTGAAGAGATGTACAACCATCGAATACTTCTTTACCGATATACTGAATATTCTTTGAAAGAGGTACTCTTTCTAATGATGTACAACCTTTGAATGCACCTCTTTTTATATTCTTGATTTCATCAGGAAAAGAAATATATGAAAGATCGGTACAATCCTTAAAAGCATATGCACAGATTTCATCAGTATTATCAATACCGTATCTTACAACATGTGTATTTGCCTGGGCAAATGTATATGAATAAGGAACCTGACTTTTATCAGTAAGTTCTACATTTTCACCGTCTATTATAAGCTTATTAATCATTTTATATATAAAATTTTATTTATCTTCTTTATAAACATTAACTATTTCATCATTAATGATTTCCTCTTCAACATCACCGACATATGAATTTTTTTCTAAATCAAATGTAGGGTTACCTGTAAAGATTCTTTCTTTTCCGTTATTATCAATATATGAGAAATATTCGTCAACATGTTCTACTGATTCTACAGTAGGATGATATTTTAAAACTACTTTATGTGTAGTAATTACCTTTCCTACATAACTGCCATCAAGATCTGTTGAAATTAAACCAGAGTATTTACATATATCTCCGGCAGCGTTTATATATGAATAAAATTCTGCTTTTGGTTCTACTCTTTCATGTTTGGTTAATTCAACTTTAATATTCTTTTTAACAGGTGTTTTTACACTTGTTTCTGATGGTTTGGTATTATTACTTTTATTAGAAAAAGAAAATTTTGCCATACTTTATTTTAAATAACCAATTTATATATAAAAATAAAATAATCATTGAATTCATAGAAAACAATACTATATTAATTATGTAGAATAAATAGCACTATGGAATATATTAATAATTATGATGAATTTTGCTCTAAAATGTTAGAGCTTGAAATGAAAGCAGTATTAGATACTTATTCTAAAGAAAAGAATCTTGATAAGAAACATTTGCTTATTCATGATTTTGCACTTCGTTTAAGTGTTTGTTACACAAATGAATCTTATTTGAAAGAAAATCATTATAGGCATTTGAACAATATGCCAATGACTTTAGCTTAAGTAATATAATAAAGAAAAAGAAATAAAATTATGGCTTGTTTAGAAGATTATCCTATTATTGAAGATGCTATCAAGTATGGACTTAATGCTTGGGGAAAGCATGAAGCTATGGCTATTCAAATTGCTCGATTTTGGGTCGATGGTTGGCTTGAAGCTAACAAGGGTAAGGTATCTGAAGAAGATGCTCAGATTATTCGTAGAGGCGTTGATAATTGGATTTGGCTTTAATAATTATTAAATATGAATACTTTAGAAATTGAATTAAAAGGATTAGTCGATTATCTGAATAAAAATTATAATCAGGATTCTAATAATTATAGTATTTTCTGCGGATCTAAACCCGGTGTCGTTGAATATAATGACCATATCGCAATCTCACCCTGGGCTTGCGGTGCTATTGTATGTATTTATGACCAGATATTTTTTATTTCAGAAGATGATGGATATTGGTGGATAAATGATGAAGAAAAGGAATATGGAATGTTCGGTTATCAGGATAGTTTCTCTATCGGATGGGCAGAAAGTTTTATAAATGCTATGTCTGATCTTAAGAAATATGTATGGGAGCATGGACATCCTGTATATTTTTCTGGATTGGATGAAAAAATTATATGTCATTATCGGCTTGGTAAAGAAGAATAAATATGGCTGATAATCCTAAACTTATAAAAGATTGTAAAGTGGGAGATACACTTTACTATGTTATTTTAAAAGATGGTTCTATTGAAGATTTAATTATTCCTGTTTCTATTGAAAAAATTGAAATGGGTGATGCATTTGGTATAAAACCGAATGTATATAAATGTAAATCTATATATGGTAGTGATAGTGATACTTATGAATTTAATCATGAAAATAGTGATACGCATGACAGTCTTATTGTAGATACTGATTATGCTTATGGAAAAGATGATCATGGTTTTAAAACTAATTATGAAAGATTTTATACAACATATGATGGCGCTGTTGAATGGTTAATGGTAGAACTTAAATATGATATTATAAAGAAAATTGAAAGACTTGAAAGACTTGAAAAGAATAATGGAATAAAGACAAATATATTCCAAAAGAAAACTAAAGAATGTAAAATAGATTATCATCCGTATAAGAAAATTGAGATTTATGATTGCGGTTCTTGGGAGAAACCTAAAGATATAGATAAAGCTCTTGAAGATAAAAAAATTAAAGTTTATAAAAAATTAATTGAAACAGATTATTATGGCGCAATAAAATATTCTGGTTCTGAAATATTTGTAAAAGACTTTGATTATGTTGAAGATGCATTAGAATATATATTTAAACATGATAAATCAAGATGGCATGGAAAATTTGATTCTTGGTATGAAGGAGAAACATATTTTATAAAGGAAGATTAATTATGAAAAAGAAATATAATATTTGGCATATAGAAGGATATGCCGGTTGGAGTGATTATGATGGACCAAGTGATTGCAATTACTCTGATGATTGGGTATTAGATGCACATTTTAAAAAGGAAAGTGTAATAAATATGTTTTATAATTTGCATCAAACAAGCAGATGTGTTGCTGTTCATAAATGTGAAATTATTAAGTCAGGGGAAATTGAATATTAATTATGGTTAAAAGTCAATATGAATATACCATTAAGAAATGTAATTATAGCAGGGATGCTATAAATAAAAGGATTGAATGGCTTAATGTAATTGCCAGTGAAGGCTGGGAATTAGTATGTGTAGATGTATCAACACAGTATGTAAATGGTGGATACACATATAGTCAACCAAGTTATATATTCAGGCGTCTTGTAAAATATGTTACTCCTGATTATAATCCTAATAATTATGCAAAATAAAAGAGACTCTTAATTGAGTCTCTTTTTTATTTCTTCCTTCCAAAGGATTTTATATTATAACCGATTATTACGGACCAGCCTGCATAAAAATCAAAATTCTTATTGATCAATCCATAACCTGCACTGAATGACGGACCTGTTGCTATTGTAAACATCGGTTCTGTCTTTGGTAATACTACACCTTGAATATCATTATAAACAATATGTGGATTATTTGATGTTACATATACTTTACTATCCCTGATTGCTACAGTAAAATCAGCCTTTGTAATATCCTTTGTAAATGCAAGATTAAGATTAGGTTTATTGTATTCTACAAATCCTGTTAATGTTCTCCATTGATCTGAGAAATCAAAATATTTTTTAACATAAGTTGAATCAACAACAAATGTAGTATCATGTACTTCATTAATGATTTCTGTTTCTACATAAACTACTTCTTTAGGTCTTGCTTTTAATTTTTTAACTTGTTCATATAATTCTTCATTAGTCTGTTTAAGAAGTTTTACATCTCCTTCAAGAACAGTCTTTTCAGCTACTAAATCACCGGCTTTAGTTTTCCAAGTCTGCATCTGTTCTGTTAATGCCTTTACATTATTATCATATATTCTCTTATTAGCCAAGTTATTTTCACAGCTTCTGATTAAGAAGAATCCGCAAACTAAAAGGCATAAAACAAGTATAATTTGGGATTTATATTTATTCCAAATATTCTTTATTACATTTAAAAGGTCTTGCATATCGATAAAAAATCATATTTTTATTTAAGATATTTAATAATAATTTTTTATGTCGACAAATAATTATATAAAACATCAAGGTCCAAGAAAAAATTCTAAATATCATCAAGGGGTAGTTGATCCTAAAAAATTAAGAAAATATTTTGATTCATGTAAAAATGAACCAGTAATTTATCGTAGTGGATTGGAATATCAATTTATACAGTTTTGTGAAAACAGTCCTACTGTAGCTAAATGGGCAAGTGAAGTACTTAAAATACCTTACTATTCTCATCTTGATGGTAAAGAATGTAATTATTATCCTGATTATGTAATTGAAAATCATAAAGGTGTAAAATGTGTTGTTGAATTAAAACCATATAATCAGACAGTAAAACCAGATATGACAGATTCCAGATGGCTTAAAGAACAATGGGTTAAGAATGTTGATAAATGGAATGCTGCTAAAAAATACTGCGATGATCATGGTTTAAAATTTATGATTATAACAGAAAAATTCTTTGAATAATTAATTCTATATTATATATATGGCAGATATTAGATTAAAGAAACCGCTTGAAAATGAATTTCAAGGTCAAGGCTTAGAAGAAATATACCAGGGTAATGATTTTAGTGATGCTACTAAAATACATGGTCATGGTGCTCGTGCTGCAGGATTCAGAAATAAAGTAACTGTTGCAGCATCTCATATTTATTCTCCTGATGAAATAGATCAGTTCCAACTAACTAAGGCATATCAAATGCATCCATTAGCTAAGAGACCTATTAATATCAGAAGTAAACTTGCTTATAAGGAAATATTAAATCAATTAAAACCTTCTGCAAAATATTGTCTTCCGGCCCAATTGATTCTGTTTGAGTACCTTACACCTAAATATAAGGATGAATTAAAATATTATGATCGTACTCCATTTGTATTATTTTTTGGTATAACAAGAACAAAGGACGGAAATATTCGAGAAATTGGACTAAATTTACATTATTATCCACCTCATACAAGAGTTAATATTTTAAATAAAGCATATGAAGTATTTAAACCATATTATAATAAGTATTTTAATACAGCACCAAATAAACCTAATACAATAATTTCTTATAAAGCATTACAACATATAATTAAAACAAATCAAAAATTAGGATTTGGTATAAAAATGTATATTCCAACATTAAGAAGTAAAACATTTGTAATTCCAACTCGTTTATTACCAACTGTTTTATATTCTGAGGGTCATTTTAGTAAAGCTACATTACAAGAAATATTTAGATTTTGGCGAGAATTTTAATATTAACTTATTAATATTGAATAATTTATATATAAATGTCTATATTAATATATAGACATTTTATTTTAATATGACAGATAATGATATATTAAAATACTTTTGTGGACCTAAATTAAAAAACATTCAAAAGAAAAAATTAGAAAATATTCCACAAGATATATTAAATTATATAAATAATAGATATGATGATTCATTATCTATTAGAGAAACTATACTTAGAATTAAATTAAATATTGAAAAACATCCATTATGTCCTTATTGTGGGAAACCAAGATTAATACATGAATATAAATCATATTTTTATCCTACTTGTGGCAATAAAGATTGTATTAAATTAGAATTTAATAAAAAATTTAAATCTACAATGTTAGAAAGGTATGGTTATGAATATAATTTTTTAAATAAAGATATTTTAAAAAAATCTGTTGAATTGGCACATACACCAGAAAATATTCAAAAATCAATAGAAACATCAACAAAAATATATGGTGAAGGAAATTGTAGAAATGCTATAAAAGCTAATAAAACAAAAATAGAAAGATATGGAACTACAAGTTATAATAATTCTGAAAAATGTAGACAAACAAAAATAGAAAGATATGGTGATCCAGGATATAATAATTCTAAAAAAATGCATCAAACAAAATTAGAAAAATATGGAGATCCAAATTATGATAATTTAGAAAAAATTAAACAAACATGTTTAGAAAAATATGGTGTAGATTCAGTTTTAAAATTAAAAGATGTTCAAGATAAAATACATAATACATTAAAAACAAAATATGGATGTGATTTTAATTTAGAAAAATGTAAAGAAACGTGGATAGAAAAATATGGTGTTGATAATCCATGGAAAGCAGAATCTATTAAAGAAAAAATAAAAGAAACATTTTTAGAAAAATATGGAAATGTAAGATGGACAGCATCTGAAGAAGGAAGAAAAAAAATTTCTGAAATTGGATTAGATAAAAATGTTCAATATAAAAAATATAATACATTTAAAAAGAATAATTCATTTAATAGGTCTAAAGATGAAATAATTTGTTATAATTTATTAAAAGAAAAATATCCTGATATAATAAAACAATATAGATCTAAATTATATCCATTTAATTGTGATTTTTATATTCCTTCAATAGATACATATATTGAATATAATGGTTCTCAATATCATCATAAACATCCATTTGATGAAAATAATGAAGATGATATAAAAGAATTAAATAGATTAAAAGAATTAGAACAAGAAAAATTAAAAACTCATAAACATACACAATATACATTTATTATTTATACTTGGACTGATCTTGATATAAGAAAACGTAAAATAGCGAAGGAAAATAATTTAAATTTTATTGAGTTTTGGTCCGTTCAAGAATTAAAAGATTGGTTAAATAAACAATAAATTATATCACTATAAAGTTCTATTTTAATTATAATAAATAGAACTTTTTTATTTTCTATGATAACAGAATATTGTATTGTAATTCCTATTTATAAAGCTGAGTTAGATTGTGTTGAAGAAATTTCTTTAAGAAGGCTTAGAAAAATCCTTATAGATGATAAGATAAATGTAGGTATATGGCATGAATATGAAGATTATTCGCCGGTATATCTTGTATGTCCTAAAGGGTTAGATACATCCAAATATGAAGAGATTTATAATGTAGGCGATGAAAAAATTGACTTAAAGAAAGTTGAGTTTGATCCTGAATATTTTAAATCCACTGCTTCTTATTCACAATTATGTATTAATTATGATTTTTATAAGACTTTTGATAAATATGATTATATGCTTATTTATCAATTGGATTGTTATTTATTTAAAGATGAAATATTACAGTGGTGTAGGAAAGGATATGATTATATCGGAGGACCAATTCTTTCAACAGATTGCGGGTGGGATACAGTAAAAGAATCTAAGAAAGGTAAACAATGGACTCCATATGTTGGTAATGGCGGATTTTCTTTAAGAAAGATTTCTACGTTCTTAGATATTACGGATCCTGAAGGTGAATTAAGAAAGAAATATAATCTTACAGATGAAGTATTAAAATCAGTTACTTTTGAAGATAAATATTTCTGTAATGATTTATATAATTTTTATGAATTAGATATACCTGATTGGAAAGAAGCTTTATATTTCGGTCTTGATATGTCTGTCGATGTAGTATATGATCATTTTAAATGGAAGGGTGAACCGATGGGTATTCATTCTGTTGATAAGAATATCAGATGGTGGAAGAAAGTAATACCAGAATTTGGTGATCAGAAGGTAATAGATTATTGTGAAGAGAAACATAAAGAGTTCTTTAAACTTTATTATGATGAAAATGATTCAACTTTAAGACAATAAATTTATTTTTATATATAATATAAATGTATATTAATTTGTTAATATGAAGAAATTGTCAACATTATTAGAATCATGTGCAACTGCGGATGTAAATCCAGGTAATGATGTTTCTCTTGGTGTATCTAATCATTATACACCTGTACAGAATATTGTAACAAATGTAAGAAATCTTTTTGCAATTATTTTACCTGTAGTTGCATCAGTCGCTGAAGACGGTGTATCAGTAAAATTAAATTCAGTAAGATTCGTAAATCAGGAAGAAATCAATAAAGTACTTTACCAGCCAGTTTGGCAGGCACAGTCATTATATTCATATATTGTAAGTCAGGGACTTGATCTTGTTAAGACAGTTAACCTTGGTTTATATTGGGTAGTTTATTTCTCACCTAGCGATATTAAGCAGGCAGCTCCTGGTGTAGAGCCAGCTAAGACTACTTGTAAGGAACAGCTTGAAGAAGAAGTAGAAATATTCTCATTAGTTACCGAAAGCAGTGATGATGATGAAGAATTAAAGGACCTTACTAAAGAAAAGCTTAATGAACTTATTCAGAGTAAAGATAAAGTAAAGGCTGCAAAGGCTATCGAATTAATGGTAGGGCAGGAAATGGAACTTCCGAGAGAATATTACTTTGCTGGTGTTAAAGACAAACAGGGTAATGAAAGTATCGCTCTTAGATGGAAATATACTGTTAAGAGACCTAAGGGAATGACTGCAGAAGTTACAAGAAGTCTTCTTAATATTTACGGACTTGAAAAAGACGGTGTTTGGGTATCTGATTTTGACGAAGATTCAATGTTCACTCTTCCAGAAGAAGTAAAGAAATTAATTGAACATGTACTTGAATTTTTAGGTGCAGAAAAGACAGATGATCCATGTGTATGGGATTTATCCGGAGAAAAGAAAGATACTAAGAAGGAAGAGGAAACTGAAAAGAAAGAAGAAGACACAAAGGAAGAACCTAAATCAGAAGAAAATAAAGATAACGCATCATCAGAAGAAGATGTAGAAAATGATAAATCAAGAGATGAAAATGATTTATTATAAAAATTTAAATTAAAACGTTATTATTACATATAAAAACATAAAAATATAAACGAAAGATTATGAAAAGTCTAGTAGAATATATTAATGAACAGATTGCAGTCGAACAGCCAGCCGAACAGCAGGTTGAAGTTACCGAAGGTAATGAAAATGTTTGGGTTGTAAAGGATACTGATTTGAATTCAATTCTTGATGTATGCGAAACTGAAGACGCTGCAAACGAGGCTAAGGAAGATCATTTAAAGGAAAATGCTGATGCACATCTTGAAGTTACTTCTTGCCCACGTTCAGAGGTAGAAAAGAAAGAAGATTAATTAATTTTAATCATAAAAATGAAATCCAGAGATTCTTTTTTGAATTTCTGGATTTTTTATCTATATTATAATGTAGTTAATTTTTAAGTTATGTCAAGAAGTTATAAAAAGGTATTTACTACTGGGATTTGTACTGGTTCTAATAATTGGTATTATAAGAACCGCAGACATAATTTTGCAAATAGTGTAAAACATCAGCTTCGTAATTTGATGGCTAATTATGATGTTGAAGATGTTGATGACATTATTGAAAAGCCTAAATATATTAAACAAGATACTTGGGATGAACCTACTGACGGTCGCTTGATTTATTTTTCTCTTAACAATCTTAAGGAAAGATATAAAAATTGGGATAAAGCAAAAAGAAAACTTTATCCTAAAATTACTAAAAAATGTAATTGGAGATAATTATGACAGAAGCTAAGTTTAAAGACATTGTTAATACAATGGTTGAAATGAAGTTACTTGATCCTTATAGGGCTATGTTAGATCAAAATTATCTTTGGGAAAGGATTAACCTTTATGTTGAAGCGGCAAATGTTGCCCGTGAAATGATGCATATGGAACCGTTAGTTTAATTATTAAAAATTTTGATAATGAAGCAATTTGATTACAAAGCGGTATCAATCGACGATTTTGATGTAAAATATAGGAAAGTTCTCCAGACTTACGGTAAAGACGGTTGGGAACTTGTTGCTGTTTTGCCTGAGCTTAGCAGTACATCTAAATTATATTATTTCAAGAAAGAAATTTCTGTAGGTAAGGATTTGTTTAATAACGATTCATTTAGCGAAGGTTAATATATGGATAAGATAGTTAACGGAAAAAAGATTACGGCTGCCGTTGTAATTATTGACGGTGAAGGGAATATTCTTGGATGTCATGGAACAGGTAAACCCGCAGGTACAGGATATGATTTTCCTAAGGGTTGTGTTGAAGAAGACGAAGTGGATATTGCTGCCGCAGTAAGGGAACTTAGAGAGGAAACAGATATCTATCTTGATGATTCTTATAGGCTTATTGATGCCGGTATTCATCCGCATAATAAGGAAAAGAATATTCATATCTTTATCTATAAGACAAATTATTTCCCTGATTTGAATCAGCTTAAATGCAGTACTTTCTTTGAAGCATATGGTAAGCAGTTTCCTGAAGTAGATTCCTATAAGATTATTTCTAAGTCTGAACGCGGAATGTTCAATAGGGTGCTTCAAAATAAGTTTGATATTATTGATTCTTTTAACAAATAAACATTATGAAAAATATTTTTAAATTTATTTGCTTGATTGCAGTTCTTGCAATCACTTATTCATGTGCATATACAAAGGAATCCAGGTTCCGGGTAAATTTAAAGATTGAATATGAATATGAGAATGATCCCGGTGTATAACATTATGTAACATATGAGGATTATTATACTTTTAATGCAACAGTTACTGATATGAAACCGATGTATACAGTAGATCCTGGTTATATTAATGATTTGATTCTTTACAATAATACAAAGATATATACTAAAGAGCATGGTTGGCATAGTTGTGAGAGGGCTAATGAGATTGTTCTTATTAAGTCACCGGATTATAAACTGGTCGTAACCAAAGTTATTTATGCATATGTTAAAATAAAATAAATATTATGGAAGATCTTATTAAATCATTACAGATTCTCAGTAAGTATATTACTGATGATTATGGTAGGAAGAATCCTACTACTTGTGAGCATGATATGCTTTTTGTAAACTGCGTACGTCCTGAACAAGTTTCTGAAGAAGATAAAAAGGAATTGGAAACTTTAGGATTTGTTCCT
>JAEEGL015410025.1_pt1 | contig 19203 bp, 14 predicted proteins | sample 9134231 | NCBI WGS metagenome assembly JAEEGL01 (sample SAMN16246548, study PRJNA631951) | gut metagenome | biome: gut microbiome; feature: rumen; material: fiber-attached | host: Bos | place: Iran: Karaj | collected 2018-10 | reverse complement strand
CAGCAGGCCTTCATCACGCCCTGACTTACTCCGCTGCGCAGTGCAGCTTCCTTAATCACCTTCGACTGACCCAGGGTAGATTACATCTCGGGGTGCATCACATAGCGGTACTTGCCCGCAGCTTCCGTGTCAAACTTCAGCAGTCGCTCTACTGCCTTTACTTTCAATGCCATAATTCAATTCTGATTTTAATGGTTAATAAATTGTTAATTACTTTTACTTGTCGCCGATTAGACTCTGTTTTGCGGATTTACTAGGAAACAGTTGCCTGCGCGCTAGGAAATTTTTGTTGCCCAGTTAGGCCGCAAATTTCGTCTTTTTTCATTGACACTGCAAAGGTACAACTTTTTCATAAGTCCTGCAAATTATTCTTCAAAAAAGACACGCAAAAAGACACATTTCAGTTTTCGACCTCCCACCGTTGTCATCTTGTCATCTTGTCATTTGTCATTTACAATTCCCGCTGGGGTTAAAATTAGGCACTATATAAAAATAATTTTAATTATTTATATATAGTGAGCATTTTGGAGCACACCTGGAATCCTTAATGACAATTGACAAGATGACAATCATGACAATCTCCGCCCCTATTTTTCTCTCGAAATAATTTGGAGATTTGCCAGAAAATCCCTATCTTTGCATCTAGAATATGAAACCGGGACTATAATGATGTACGATAGTTATGAAATACGAAAATACATTCAAGGCAATAGATCAAATCCTGTGGAAGGAGCAGGGATGTGGTAGCGAGTTGGATTATCTGGAGCAGAAATCATGGATGCTGTTCCTGAAATACCTCGATGACCTTGAAACGGAGCGTGAGGATGAAGCCGAACTTGAGGGTAAAACATACAAGCGATTGGTCTCGGGCTTCTATCGTTGGAGCCAGTGGGCCACGCCTAAGAAGCGTGACCCTCAGACGGGCAAGATGGTGTTGGATACCGTCAATGCCATGAGTGGTGACGACCTTGTGGAGTTTGTTGACCAGAAGCTTTTCCCATACCTCAAGGACTTCCAGAATACTGCGGCATCTACCGATACGCTAGAATATAAGATTGGCGAAATCTTTGGTGAGCTGCATAACAAGATTCGCTCTGGATTCAATATGCGTGAGATTATCAACATGATTGATGAACTCCATTTCCAAAGTGCAGAGGATAAGCACGAAATGACGGTGCTTTATGAAAGCAACATCCAGCGAATGGGTAATGCCGGACGTAATGGAGGTGAGTATTATACGCCACGTCCATTGATTCGTAGCATCATCAAGGTGGTTGATCCCAAGATAGGAGAAACGGTCTATGACCCTGCTTGCGGTTCAGCAGGCTTCCTTTGTGAAGCTTTCCTCTATATGAAGGATAAGATCAAGAGCGTGAAAGACCATGATATCTTGCAGAAAGAAACGTTCTATGGCAAGGAGAAGAAAGGTCTGCCCTATATCATTGCCACCATGAATATGATATTCCATGGTGTGTCAGCACCAAACATCACTCACGGAAACACCCTTGCCATGAACCTCAGTCAGATTCAGGAGAGTGACCGCAAGAACGTCATTCTTGCCAATCCTCCCTTTGGTGGTAACGAGCGGGGCGAGGTGTTGCAGAACTTTGAGATTCGCACTTCTGAGACAGCCTACATGTTTATGCAGCACTTCATCAAGATGCTAAAGGCTGGTGGTCGTGCGGGTATTGTCATTAAGAATACTTTCCTAAGCAATGCAGATGCAAGCGCTATAAGAAAGATGCTATTAGAGAACTGCAACCTTCACACCATCCTTGACCTCCCACAAGGAGTATTCACGGGTGCTGGTGTGAAGACCGTTGTTTTGTTCTTCACCAAGGGCGAACCAACTGAGAAAATTTGGTACTATCAGGTAGATAAGCATTTCACCAAGACACAGCCATTGACGGAGGCTGATATGGAAGAGTTCCTCACTTTGCAGAAGACGCAGGCTGAGAGTGAACATTCGTGGACGCTGGATGTCAGCACCCTTGATGATGCTTGCGACCTGAGCGTGAAGAATCCTAATAAGGTGGAGGTGGTAGATGAACGTAGTGCAAAAGAGATTCTTGAAAGCATTGTCCAACTCAACGCAGAGGCAAAATGCATTATTGACGAACTGATTAAAATGAATTAAGCCTTATGCCGAAATATAAAGTATTCATAAGCAGCGTTCAGTCGGAATTCGCAAATGAGAGGCAACGTGTCTATGACTTCATTTGTCAGGACGATTTGATGAGTCAGTATTTCGAGCCTTTTATTTTCGAGCAGATTGCTGCCCAAGATACCAATCCCCGTCAACTATATCTGGACGAAGCCTCGTCATGTCAAGTATATCTCTTGCTGGTGGGGCAATGGTATGGCAATGCATTGCCAGGCGAGCCATCTCCTACCGAGAAGGAGTATCTGGCTGCTGGCGAAGGAAATGCTTATCGTGTGGCATTTATCAAGGATTTGGATAATATGCAGCGCGAAGAGCGTGAAGAACGATTTTTCCGAAAGGTACAGAACGAACTCTCCTATCGTGTTTTCTCCAATCCCTCCGTGCTGGTTTCGTTGGTCAAGCAATCGCTTTATGCTTTCCTCAAATACAAAGGCATCATCCAAACCCTTACCTTCGACGAACAGACTCGCGATGACGTTTCTATGGCCGATATTGATGCAAAGAAAATCAAAGACTTCCTACATCAGGCCCGCAAAAAACGTGCATTCCCTCTGGATGAGGACTCAGAGCCGGAAAAGGTGCTTCGTCATCTGCGCTTGTTGCGACAAGGCAAACCCTGTAATGGAGCGTTGCTGATGTTTGCCAACGACCCACAATATTATTTCCCAACAGCAGTGGTCAAATGCGCCTGGTTCTTAGGCACAGAGACCGTCAAGCCTATTGAGGACTACAAAACTTTTGAAGGTAGTGTGGCGGAACAAATCAGCCAAGCCACCAGTTGGGTGATGTCAAAGCTTTCGGTTCGTTATGGTCAGCGCAATGAGGATGCTCAAAACGAGGTTGAATTTGAGATACCACGCTCCGTCATCTTCGAGACCATTGTGAATGCTGTAGCGCATCGCGACTATAACAGCAAGGGAAGTGTGCAAGTCTCTGTCTTCCGCAACCGTATTGTAGTGCGCAATCCAGGAACCCTGCCAGTCGAACTGACCAAGGCCGATCTGATGACGGAACACGGTTCATATCCGCACAACCCCTACCTGGCTGAAGTGATGTACCAGATGGGGTATATCGAAAAATACGGAACTGGTATCACAGAAAACATCCGCAAGATGCAGGAGGCTCATCTTCTTGCACCTGAGATTGATCTAAGTGCCGAGTTCGTTACTACCATTTGGCGCGATAATGATGCAACTAATGATGCAACTAATGATGCAACTAATGATGCAACTAATGATGCAACTAAAATTGCAGGTAACTCATTGATTAACAGCCAAGATGACGCATTCAATGATGCAACTAAACTTGGAGCTAATATTGCAACTTCCGCTCCTAATATTGCAACTGACTATTTGGCAAAGAACAAACGTCTTATTGACAGAATAGTCAAGAAAAAAGTCAAGGCTCGAATGACAGAACAACAAATACAGGAATGTATTATTGAGGCTTGTATCGTAGAACACTCTGTTGAAGAATTAGCCCAGTTGCTTCAAAAGTCCGTGACGCACATTCGTAATCGTTTCATTACAGATATGGTTGCAGACGGTATTCTTTTGCGTACCAAACCGAGTCACGCGCCTGGACAAACCTATATAACTAATCCAAAATACAAAAAGGTATGAAAGAAGGGTGGGAATATAAGAAACTAGGAGAAGTCGCTAACGTTATACACGGAAAGAACCAAAAAGATGTTCTTTCTGAAGATGGACAATATCCTATTTATGGAAGCGGCGGAACTGTTATGGGCTATGCTACCGATTATCTTTGTGAAGCTGGCACAACAATTCTAGGTAGAAAGGGCAGTATTAATAATCCGAAATTTATTGAAGAAAGATTTTGGAATGTTGATACAGCCTTTGGTATTACTCCAAAAGATGAAAATTGTAGTAAATTCATCTACTATTTCATCACCAGTATTGATTGGCTAAGTAAAAATACAGGAACGACACTTCCTAGCCTTACACAACAGGTTGTAAAAGATGTTATTATACCAATACCCATACCGTCTGAGCAGCAATCTATCGTTGATTATCTTGACTCTGCTTTTGCTAAGATAGATGCGATGAAGGCTAATGCAGAAAAAGCCCTCAATGAAGCCAAAGCCCTCTTCCAAGCATCCCTCAAAGAAATGCTTGAACCAAAAGAAGACTGGGAAGAGAATACGTTAAAAACTATATGCATTTTTTCTCAAGGAATTCAAATTCCCTTATCTAATCAGTTTGAAAATAAAGGCGAAGGACTTACTCGTTTTTTAAGAATTATTGATTTCACTCAAGGTAATGAGCCTCCAAGGTATGTACAGATTGTAGATAGAAAATATTGGTTAGAAAAAGATGGTATTGCCATTGTGCGATATGGTGCTTCTACAGGATACATTTGTACAGGTTTAGAAGGGACTTTAGCTAATAATTTATTTAAGGTAACTATAAAAGACGGTATAAAATTATTGTCTAAATATCTATTCTGGTGGTTGAATTCCAAAACTTTTCAATCTGAAATAAAGAAACAAATGAATGGCGCAGCAATGCCTGCAATATCATTTGGAATGATTAATGATATAAAAATAAATTTTCCTTCCTTGCAAGAGCAGCAGTCTATCGTAGCTACTCTCGACTCTCTCAAATCCAAGGTTGATCGCCTCCAAGAGAACTACGACAAGATTTCTCAGGAGTGCGACGCATTAAAACAAGCAATATTAAGACAAGTATTTGAATAAGTATGTCAGATAAAAATAACGAGATAGAAATGTTCTCCCCTGAGGAGATGCAGCCCCCCTTTGAAGCCATCAAGGATACAGATGCTGAGGGACGTGAGTGGTGGAACTCACGTAAGTTGGCACGTCTTATGGGCTATCAGAAGTATTGGAACTTCGAGCGACTAATGGATAAGGTTGCCACCTTCCTACAGCAAGAAAAGGGGCTGGATCTGAAGGAGCACATGGTCGAGATAGAGGAGATGGCTCAGCTGAACAATGGCGGCTGGCGCCAAGTGAAGTCTATTAAACTTTCAAGGACTGCCTGTATTGCCATTGCCTCTAATGCAGACCAGAAGAAGCCCATAGTGAAGGCAGCCAAGGAGTTCTTTACAAACAAGATGACATCAACAGAATTGGCAACAAGCTTTGAAGGAAATGTACTCATTTATCGTTCCAGTACAGGTAAGGTGAATGTGTCTGTGATGTTTTCTGGCAAGACGTTATGGCTTTCACAAAAGCGAATGTCTGAACTGTTTAATGTTACAGTTCCCGATATTATCTACCATTTAAAACAGCTTAGCGAAAGTGGAGAATTGCAATTGTCCGCAGTAATTAAAAAATTTTTAGTTCCCTCGGACAATTGCGATGAGCAGGGTGTAATGATGTATAATCTCGAAGCAGGACTGGGATGAGCTGTTGATAGAGCGGAACGGCAGGGGCAGCATCTGGCTGCACTTCGCCGTGAGGCCGCCCTCGCAGGTGAACCGCAGGAAGATCGGTCTCCTGAAAGTGTGAATGGTGGCGGTGGGGACACAATCTTCTGCATCTTGACATAATTTAACGGGTGGGGTGATGGTTACTATCTCTTTTTGTGTTACCTTTGCAGCCGCTTATATATATATAATAAGGTGGAAATGATTGGACTCAGGAACTTAACTACTATATTCTGTATCACACTGGCACTCGCATGTGCTGCCCAGCGGCGGCAGATCGGTGATGCGCGTACGATCCTGAAGAGCGGCAAGAATCTGGACAAGGCGGAGAAGCTGATGACCGACCTGCTGAAGGATTCGGCCAATCAGGAGAACACGCGTATCTACGACATCTGGCTGCAGGCGGTGGAGATGCAGTATGCCCAGCTGAACGAGAAGATGTACAAGAAGGAGCAGGTGGACACCGTGAAGCTGTTCTCACTGACCAGACGTATGTTCGACGTGGCTGAGCGACTGGACTCGATTGACATGATGCCCGACAAGAAGGGTAAGGTGAGTCCGCAGTACCGCAAGGTGAATGCGGAACGGCTGGCGGGCTATCGGCCGCAGCTCTTCTACGGCGGTGCGCACTACGTGAGGAAACAGGATTTCAAGACGGCCTTCGACTTCTTCGAGAAGTATATCGACTGTGCCAGCCAGCCGCTCTTTGAGTCGCAGGACCTGATGAACAGCGACGATAGGATGGGGGAGGCTGCCTACTGGGCCTCGTACTGCGGCTACCGGATGAACGACCCTGTGCTGACCTTGCGCTACCACGAGCTGGCACGGCGCGACACGACGAAGATGGACTTCACGCTCCAGTATGCCGCCGAGTCGTGGCGCATGCTGAAGGACGACATGAAGTATGAGTCGGTGCTTTGGGAGGGATTCAGGAAGAGTCCGCAATCGAACTATTTCTTTCCGAGGCTGATGGACTACTACACGTCGAAGGGCAACTATGAACAGGGGCTGGCCATTGCCGACGAGGCGCTGCAGACGGACAGCCTGGACGAGCTGTTCCTCTTCGCGAAGTCGACGATGCTGCTGAACTTGGGACGCTATGCGGAGTGCCTGGACTACAGCAAGCGGATCATCGCGCAGAACGACCAGATGGCCGATGCATACTACAATGCGGGGACGGCCTGTCTGAACATCGCGCTGAGGATGGACTCGCGGAAACACAAGAAGCAGATACGCAAGATGTACCAGCAGGCACTGCCGCTGATGGAGAAATACCGCGAGCTGGCGCCCGACCAGCAGGAGAAATGGGCACCTGCGCTCTATCGCATCTATTTCAACCTGAATATGGGAAAGCAGTTTGATGAGGTGGACAAGCTGTTGAAACATGTTAAAGTTCCATAAAAAGTCATCATCAGTCAACTCGAATCCCGTTACTATCAATAAATTGTCGTATCTTTGTAGAACGAATTTAAATTTTCAATCTAAAACAAATAAAACTATTAAGGATTATGGCAGATAATGCACAGTTGATTGCCCAGTGTGAGGCAAAGGCGAAGGAATGGCTCAGCCCATCTTTCGACGAAGAGACAAGAAAAGAAGTTCAGGCCATGCTCGACGCAGAAGACAAGACTGCGCTCATCGACGCATTCTATCAGAACTTGGAGTTCGGTACCGGCGGTCTGCGCGGTATCATGGGTGCTGGTACGAACCGCATGAACAAGTACATCGTTGGTATGGCTACACAAGGCTTTGCCAACTATATCCTGAAGGCATTCCCCAACCAGCAGAATGCTGTGGTGGTGGGTCACGACTGCCGCAACAACGGCCGTATGTTTGCAGAGACCGTAGCCGACATCTTCTCGGCCAACGGCATCAAGGTGTATCTCTTTGAGAGTCTGCGCCCGACGCCCGAGATCTCGTTCGCCATCCGTCAGCTGAAGTGTCAGGCCGGTGTGAACGTCACCGCCTCGCACAATCCCCGCGAGTACAATGGCTACAAGGCTTATTGGGACGACGGTGCACAGGTGCTGGCTCCGCACGACGTGGGTATCATCGACGAGGTGAACAAGGTGAAGATCGAGGACGTGAAGTTCGAGGGCAACAAAGACCTGATTATCCCCATTGGCGGTGAGATGGACTGGGACTATATCCAGGCTGTGAAGGAGGCAATGGTGGATCAGGATGTGATCCTGCGCCAGAAAGACCTGAACATCGTCTACTCGCCGATGCACGGTACGGGGCGCGTGATCATCCCGATGGCATTGCGCTCTTGGGGCTTCCAGAACATCCACGTAGTGCCCGAGCAGATGGTCATCGACGGCAACTTCCCGACAGTCGTCTCTCCGAATCCTGAGAATGCCGAGGCTATGACCTTGGGCATGAAACTCGGAACGAAGCTCAACGCCGACCTCGTGATCGCATCCGATCCCGATGCCGACCGTCTGGCCATCGTCTGCCGCAACAACAAGGGTGAGTGGGAGATCCTGAACGGTAACCAGACCTGTATGATGTTCTGCTGGTAAATCATCGCCAACAAGAAGAAACTCGGCCAGCTGAAGGGCAACGAGTTCCTGGTGAAGACCATCGTGACAACCGAGGAGATTGCCGAGATTGCCAAGAAGAACGGCGTGGCGTTGCGCGACTGCTACACGGGCTTCAAGTGGATAGCCAACGAGATCCGCATCTCAGAGGGCAAGCAGAAGTATATCGGCGGCGGTGAGGAGAGCTTCGGATTCCTGCCGTTCGACAAGGTGCGCGACAAGGATTCACCCGCTTCCATCTGTCTGATCTGTGAGATCGCTGCCTGGGCTAAGGACAACGGCCGTACGCTCTACGACTTGCTGATGGATATCTATGCTGAGTACGGCTTCTCTAAGGAGATGACCATCAACGTGGTACGTCCGGGCAAGACTGGTGCCGACGAGATCAAGCAGATGATGACCGACTTCCGCGCCAACCCGCCGAAGGAGCTGGGCGGCTCGAAGGTCTGCCTGTGGAAAGACTACAAGACGCTGGAGGCCACGAAGGCCGACGGCAGCAAGGAGAAGCTGAACATGCCCGACACGTCGAACGTGCTGCAGTGGTTCTGCGAGGACGGCACGAAGGTGTCTGTACGTCCTTCAGGCACAGAGCCGAAGATCAAGTTCTACACCGAGGTGAAGGATCCTTCCTTCAAGGGAGCCGAGAGCTACGAGAGCTGTACGAAGGCTGCTGAAGAGAAGATCGAGGCCATCAAGAAGAGCCTGAATCTCTGAGTCTGATTCTCCGACAAATGAAGCCCCTCGCCAACGACGAGGGGTTTATTATGTTTAAAAATATTTATTTCTTTGGCTGTGTCGAATATTTTTATTACCTTTGCGCCCTAAATAGAATAATAAGGTAAAAAAGAGTATTCGATATGGCTAAGAAATTTGCCGAACATAACGGTCTGAACCTGACTCAGGTGAACGACGACATCCTTGAGATGTGGAGAGAGAAGAACGTGTTCTGGCGCTCTGTCGAAGAGCGTGAGGGATGCCCGCAGTTCGTATTCTATGAGGGTCCTCCCTCGGCCAACGGTCATCCCGGCATCCATCACGTACTGGCTCGTACCATCAAGGACACCTTCAACCGCTACAAGACGATGAAGGGCTATCAGGTGAAGCGCAAGGCCGGATGGGACACACACGGACTGCCCGTAGAGCTGGGCGTCGAGAAGGAACTCGGCATCACGAAGGCCGACATCGACAATAAGGACAGCGAGAAGTACATCTCGACGGAGGACTACAACCAGAAGTGTCGCGAGAACGTGATGATGTTCACGCAGGAATGGCGCGACCTGACGGAGAAGATGGGCTATTTCGTTGACCTCGACAATCCGTATATCACCTACGACAACAAGTATATCGAGACGCTGTGGTGGCTGCTCCAGCAGTTCTACAAGAAGGGACTGCTCTACAAGGGCTACACCATCCAGCCGTATTCGCCTGCCGCAGGAACAGGTCTGAGCTCGCACGAGCTGAACCAGCCCGGCTGCTATCGCGACGTGAAGGATACCACCGTCACTGCGCTCTTCAAGGCCTTGAATCCTAAGGAGGAATGGACGAAGTGGGGCGAGCCTTATTTCGTGGCTTGGACAACCACACCTTGGACATTGCCTTCAAACACTGCGCTCTGCGTAGGCCCGAAGATCGACTATGTGGCCGTAGAGACCTATAATGCCTATAACGGCGAGAAGATCACCATCATTCTGGCCGAGAGCCGTCTGAACGCCTATCTGTCGCCTGAGGGTAACATCACCGACGGCGGTGAGATGCCCGAATACAACAAAGGTGAGAAGTTCGTGCCCTACCGCATCGTAGGCCACTATACCGGCGAGGAGCTCGTTGGCCTGAAGTATCAGCAGCTGATGCCTTGGGTGAAGCCCTCTGCCAAGCTCGACGACAATGCTGCCGACTATGTGAAGACCTATGCCGAGGCTCATCCCGAGAAAGTCTTCACGGGTGAGAACGGCAAGGATCAGTTTGTGGAGATGGAGAGCGAGGCATTCCGCGTGATTCCAGGCGACTATGTGACGACCGAGGATGGTGCCGGTATCGTGCATATCGCACCCACCTTTGGTGCCGACGACGCGAAAGTGGCCAAGGATGCCCACATCCCAAGCCTTTTCCTGATCAACAAGAAGGGTGAGACGCGTCCGATGGTTGACCTGCAAGGCAAGTACTACTTGATGGACGAGCTCGACGACAACTTCATTGAGAAGTGCGTCAGCAAGGAGGGCTACGGCCACCACGCCGGCGACTACGTGAAGAATGCCTATGCACCCGAATTCAATAAGGACGGCAAGTACGACGAGCAGGCAGCCGCAAAGGCCGAAGACCTGAACATCGTGATCTGTATGGAGATGAAGCAGGAGGGTACGGCGCTGAAGATCGAGAAGCACGTACACAACTATCCTCACTGCTGGCGTACCGACAAGCCCGTCCTCTACTATCCGCTCGACTCATGGTTCATCCGCTCGACGGCGAAGAAGGACCGTATGTTCGAACTCAACAAGACCATCAACTGGCAGCCTGAGAGCACAGGTACAGGCCGCTTCGGCAACTGGCTGGAGAACCTGAACGACTGGAATCTCTCGCGCAGCCGTTTCTGGGGTACCCCGCTGCCCATCTGGCGCGACGAGGACGGCAAGGAGATCTGCATCGGCAGCGTCGAAGAGCTCTACAACGAGATCGAGAAGGCCGTGAAGGCTGGCGTGATGCAGAGTAACCCGTTGAAGGACAACGGTTTCGTGCCTGGTGATATGTCGAAGGAGAACTACGACAAGATCGACCTTCACCGTCCGTATGTAGACCAGATCGTGCTTGTCTCCGAGAGCGGCAAGCCTATGAAGCGCGAGAGCGACCTCATCGACGTGTGGTTCGACTCAGGTTCTATGCCTTATGCACAGATACACTATCCGTTTGAAAACAAGGAACTGATCGATCAGAATATCGCCTTCCCTTGTGACTTCATCAACGAGGGTGTCGACCAGACGCGCGGCTGGTTCTTTACGCTCCACGCCATCGCCACGATGATCTTCGACTCCGTAGCCTTCAAGAACGTGATTTCTTCGGGCTTGGTGCTCGACGCGAAGGGCAACAAGATGTCGAAGCACGTGGGCAACGTGGTCAATCCGTTTGATATGATCGGTAAGTACGGCTCCGATGCCGTCCGTCTGTATATGATGACCAACTCCGAGCCTTGGGACAACTTGAAGTTCGACCCCGAGGGTGTCGACGAGGTGCGCCGCAAGTTCTTCGGCACCTTGTATAATACGTACAGCTTCTTCGCGCTGTATGCCAATGTCGACGGCTTCGATCCCGTTCAGTCTGTTGCTGTGACACAGCAACAAACAGAACAGACAGAACGGCCGGAGATCGACCGCTGGATCCTCTCCTGCCTGAACACGCTCATCAAGGGCGTGGAGGCAGAGCTCGACAACTACGACCCGACACGTGCAGGCCGTCTGATCGACGCCTTCGTCAACGACGATCTCTCCAACTGGTACGTCCGCCTGAACCGCAAGCGTTTCTGGGGTAAGGAGATGAGCGATGACAAGCTCTCTGCCTATCAGACGCTCTATACCTGTCTGATGACCGTCGCCAAGCTGCTGGCACCGTTCGCACCGTTCTATGCCGACCAGCTCTACAAGGATCTGGGCGGAGCATTCGACTCCGTACATCTCGACAGGTTCCCGACGGCCGACGACAGTCAGATCGACAAGGATCTCGAGGCCCGTATGGAGATGGCCCAGAAGATCACTTCGATGGTGCTCGCCCTTCGCCGTAAGGTGAACATCAAGGTGCGCCAGCCGCTGCAGGCCATCATGATTCCTGCCGTCGACGAGGAGCAGAAGCAGCGCATCGAGGCCGTGAAGGACCTGATCATGAACGAGGTGAACGTGAAGGAGCTCCGTTTCGTCGAGGGTGCCGGCGTACTCGTGAAGAAGGTGAAGTGCAACTTCCGTACGATGGGCAAGAAGTTCGGCAAGCTGATGAAGGGTGTGGCCGCTGTGATGGGTGCGCTCTCTCAGGAGCAGATTGCCCAGCTCGAGAACGAGGGAACCATTGTCATCGAGGTGGAAGGTCAGCCGCTGACGGTCGAAGCCGTCGATGTGGAGATCATCTCTGAGGATATTCCAGGCTGGCTCGTGGCCAACGAAGGCAGTCTGACGGTAGCCCTCGAGGTGGAGCTCACCGACGAGTTGAAGAACGAGGGTATGGCCCGCGAACTCATCAACCGCATCCAGAACATCCGCAAGGAGAGCGGTCTGGAGATCACCGACAGGATCAGTATCGTGCTGGCTCCCAACGAGGAAGTCAAGAAGGCCATCGACAGCTTCGGCGACTACCTGAAGACGCAGGTGCTTGCAGATGTTGTCACGATGGAACCCAATGACGGACAGGAAGTTGAGTTCGATGACTTCAAGCTGAACATTAAGATTACAAAACAATAACACAAGATCAAAATTTCACTTACATTATGGAAGAGAAGACACGCTACACTGACGAAGAACTCGAGGAGTTCCGCCAGATTATTAATGAGAAAATGGCATTGGCAAAACGTGACTATGAGCAGATGATGCGCGTTCTGACCAACCAGGACTCTAACGACGTAGACGATACATCTCCCACCTATAAGGCACTGGAAGAGGGTAGTGTCACCCAGTCGAAAGAAGAACTGATATCGATGGCTGCACGCCAGCAGAAGTTCATTCAGGGACTGAAGGCCGCACTGGTTCGCATAGAAAACAAGACCTACGGCATCGACCGTATCACCGGCAAACTGATTCCGAAGGAGCGTCTGCGCGCGGTGCCTCATGCAACGCTGAGTGTGGAGTCGAAGATGAAGCAGCACAAGTGACCCACCGCAGCCCCATTATCACCAAAGGCAGACTGGCGACACTGATTGTAGTCGCCATTCTCCTTATAGACCAGGCCATCAAGATCTGGGTGAAGACCTCGATGTCGCTCCACGAGAGCATTCAGGTGACCGACTGGTTCTACATCACGTTCATCGAGAATATGGGAATGGCCTTCGGTATGCAGCTGGGCAGTAAGATCGTGCTGTCGCTGTTCCGTGTAGCGGCCATCTCCGTGCTTGGCTATTACATCTGGCAGCAGGTTAGGAAGCAGGCCCGCACAGGCTATATCGTCTGTCTGTCGATGGTGCTTGCAGGAGCCGCGGGCAACCTGATCGACTGTATGTTCTACGGTCTGATCTTCAACGAGTCGTCGCCCTATTACGTCTCCTATTTCGTACCCTTCGGCACCGGCTATGCGCCCTTCCTGATGGGTAAGGTGGTGGATATGTTCTACTTCCCGCTGATCGAGACGGAATGGCCGCTGTGGATGCCGTTCGTCGGAGGCGAGCACTTCGTGTTCTTCAGTCCGGTGTTCAACTTCGCCGACTCCAGCATCAGCGTCAGCGTGGTGCTGCTCCTGCTGTTCTACCGGCAAGAGATCAGCAAGATCACCTTGAAGAAGGAGAGCGAAGAGTCGCCTGAGAAAACCGTCAAGGAGGAATCGTGATGAGAAGGGGATTTGTATATATGGCCCAAGTGGTAGTCGTGCTGTCGCTGACGGCGTGTAAGCCTACCGTTCCCAAGGAGTATATACAGCCCGACGATATGGAGGACCTGCTCTACGACTATCACGTCGCACAGGGCATCCACACAGAACACGGTGAAGACGATGCCTACAATAAGAATCTCTATTTCGAGGTCATTCTGAAGAAACACGGTGTGACGCGCGCCGACTTCGACTCTTCGCTCGTCTATTACTACACACGTGCCGACCGCTTTTCGGAGATCTACAAGCGCGTTCAGGACCGTCTGGCCGACGAGGCCCTCTCGCTGGGTGCGTCTTCGGGCGAGGTGGAACGGTTCACGTCGCAGTCGCTCAGCGGCGACACCACCGATGTATGGGAGGGCAACCGACATCTGATGCTGATGGGCAACAGACCCTATCACCTCTACCAGTTCTATCAGAAGGCCGACAGCTCGTATCATGCGGGCGACAGCTTCCTGATGACCTTCAACAACACGCTGCTCGCGCCCAACGGCAGCCGACAGACGGTGGTCTATCTCGCTGTCACCTATCAGAACGACAGCACCATCACGCAGAACACGACGTTCAGCAGTACGGGTACGACCACACTGACGATTCCCGTCTGTGAGAGCAGCGTGAAGGATATCCGAGGCTATATCGCAATGGGTTTCCGTCACGAGACTGACGAACAGAAGGAACCGGCCGTCATGCTGCTCGACCACGTGCGGCTGATACGGCTCCACCATAAGGGCGGTGAGATGACGGAGACGAGGACTGCCGCCGACAGCATCCGTGAGCACAAGCGCGACTCGATCCTGAACGACTCGGTGAAGCCCGGCATCCGCAGGCTCGGCCAGCGTCCGCAGCAACAGGGCGTCGAAGCTCAGAAACCGGCAGCGGGCAGCCAGCAGCCGATGGATGAGCTGCAGAGGCGCAAGATGTTCGGCTCGGGAAACGGGCCTGCAAGAACGGTTAAGCCATTCAACAAACCAAACAATAAACCATTCAACAATCGATAAGATGAATATGAAGACTCGCTTGGCAATTATGAACTTCCTCGAGTTTGCAGTCTGGGGAGCTTATTTGACCTGTATGGGTAACTATCTTGGAGTGGCAGGATTAGGCGACAAGATATCCTGGTTCTATGCCATTCAGGGAATTGTGAGTATCTTTATGCCGACCCTGATGGGAATCGTGGCCGACAAGTATATCCAGCCCCAGCGACTGCTCGGTCTCTGCCATCTGGTAGCTGGCGGATTCATGCTGGCGTGCTGGTGGCTCGGACTGCAGGCAGGCTTCGGCAACGAGCTGTCGGACAAGACGGCGTTCATTGCGCTCTACACGCTGAGTGTCGCCTTCTTCATGCCGACCATCGCACTTGCCAATACGACGGCGTTCACGCTGCTGAAATACAACGGTCTCGACACTGTGAAGGACTTCCCGCCCATCCGCGTGCTGGGTACGGTGGGTTTCATCGTGACCATGTGGTTTGTCAACTGCGCCGTATGGGAAGACGGCAGCTTCACGATGACGCTGTCGGAGAACGCCCATAAGTTCCAGTACACCTATATGCAGTTCTTCGTCTCAGGCATCCTGAGCATCGTGCTCTGCTTCTATTGCTTCACGCTGCCGCAGTGCAAGATCGAGAAGAAGTCAAACGTGTCGCTGGCCGAGAGCCTTGGCCTGAACGCCTTCAAGCTCTTCAAGACCCAGAAGATGGCCCTGTTCTTCATCTTCTCCGCACTCTTGGGCATGTGCCTTCAGGTGACCAACGGCTATGCCGGTCCTTTCATCACGAGCTTCAAGGGCAGTGCCGATGCGGCTGTCGCCACTTCGTTTGCTGCCAACAATGCCACGCTGCTGACGAGTATCTCGCAGATCAGCGAGGCCCTCTGTATCCTGATGATCCCCTTCTTCCTGAAGCGATATGGCATCAAGGTGGTCATGCTCATGTCCATGTTTGCGTGGGTGTTCCGCTTCGGCTTCTTCGGAGTGGGTAATCCGGCCATGCCAGGCGTCATCATGTTCATCCTCTCTTGCATCGTCTATGGTGTGGCCTTCGACTTCTTCAACGTCTCTGGCGGTATCTTCGTCGATCAGGAGTGCGAACCCTCTATCAAGGCCTCCGCTCAGGGACTCTTCATGATGATGACCAACGGCATCGGTGCGACGGTGGGAACGCTCGCAGCCGGTGAGATCGTCAACCACTACTGCTACTGGGAGAACGGTTTCCTGCAGGGCGAGTGGCAGACGTGCTGGTTTATCTTCGCTACCTTCGCCCTCATCGTGGGCGTATCATTCGCATTAGTGTTCCATCCTGAAAAGAAATAAGAGGAGATGAAAGAGACGAGATTCTTTTATGTGCCAGATGCAGCGAGGCAGACAGAACTGCCCATCGACGAGGCAATGCATGCCATGCGCGTGCTGCGTCTGAAAGGAGGCGACGAGATATTCCTGATGGACGGTGTGGGCAACTACTACCGTGCGCAGATCACCATTCCTGCCACCCATCACTGCTATTACGAGATATTGGAGACGCTGCCGCAGGAGCGGCAATGGAAGGGTCATATCCATCTGGCCATCGCCCCTACGAAGATGATGGACCGTATGGAATGGCTTCTGGAGAAGGCCACCGAGATCGGTTTCGACGAGGTGTCGTTCATCCACAGTAAGCTGACAGAGCGCAAGCTGGTCAAGCTGACGCGCCTCGAGAAGATTGTCATCGCCGCCGTCAAGCAGAGCCGGAAGGTGTGGAAGCCCGTCATCAACGAGTTGATGCCGTTCAACGAATTCATCGCCGCGCCGCGCGAAGGACAGAAGTTCATTGCCCACTGCTACGATGAGATACCGCGCACCTACCTCTTCGACGAGCTCAGGCAGTGCGATGCCGACAGCGACGCCACCGTGATGATCGGTCCCGAGGGCGACTTCACCATCGACGAGGTGGAGAGCGCCATCCGTGCAGGCTACAAGTCTGTCCATCTGGGCAACAGCCGCCTGCGCACAGAAACCGCCGGACTGAGTGCCGTCATGATGATGCAACTCGCGAAAAAATGAAATAAATCGTAAATCGTAAATCCGTAAATTCTAAAATAGTATGACTGACGAGAAAATCATGTCAACCATCAAGCCCGATGGTGAGTACTGGCAGCCGGAAATAGAGACGATGCCAAGAGAGCAGCTCCAGCAGTTGCAAGTGAAGAAACTCAAGGAGACCATCAAGGTCTGCCTGAACTCTCCCTTCTACAAGAAGCGTCTCGGTGAACTCGGTATCACGGCCGATTCCATCAATTCGCTCGACGATCTTCGCAAGATCCCCTTCACCACGAAGCAGGACCTGCGCGACAACTATCCCTACGGACTGGTAGGCGCTAATCTGGACGATGCCGTGCGCATCCACTCTACCAGTGGTACCACAGGAAATCCCTGTGTCGTTGTCTATTCCGAGCACGATATCTGCTCTTGGGCCAATATGATTGCCCGCAACCTCTATATGGTGGGCTGCCGTAAGAGCGACGTGTTCCAGAACTCTTCCGGCTATGGTATGTTTACCGGCGGTCTCGGCTTCCAGTATGGTGCCGAGTGGCTGGGTGCGATGACGGTGCCTGCCGCAGCTGGTAACTCCAAGCGTCAGATCAAGTTTATCAAGGACTTTGGTACGACAGCTCTCCATGCTATTCCTTCCTATGCCATCCGTCTGGCCGAGGTGTTCAAGGAGGAGGGGGTAGACCCTGCCACCACAAAGCTCCGTACACTCTGCATCGGTGCCGAGCCGCATACGGAGGAGCAGCGTCGCCGTATTGAGCGCCTGCTCGGTGTCAAGGCCTACAACTCGTTCGGTATGACCGAGATGAACGGTCCTGGTGTCGCCTTCGAGTGTAAGAATCAGGTCGGCATGCACCTTTGGGAGGACAACTATATCGTAGAGATTGTCGATCCCGATACCCTCGAGCCTGTGCCCGACGGAGAGATGGGCGAGATGGTACTCACCACGCTCGACCGTACGATGATGCCTATCCTGCGCTACCGTACGCGCGACCTCACCCGCATCATTCCAGGCGAGTGTTCGTGTGGCCGCACCCACCGTCGCATCGACCGCATCAAGGGCCGTACCGACGATATGTTCATCATCAAGGGCGTCAACGTGTTCCCGATGCAGGTCGAGAAGATCCTCGTACAGTATCCGGGTCTCGGCAGCAACTATCTTATCACGCTGGAGACCATCAACGACAACGACATCATGACCGTCGAAGTGGAGCTCGAAGGCCTCGAGACCGATATCTATCCCGAGATGCAGAGGATGACAAAGGACATCCAGCGCGCCCTGAAGGACGAGATCCTGCTCACGCCGCAGGTGAAGCTGGTGAAGAAGGGCAGCCTGCCTGTCAGTGAGGGCAAGGCCGTTCGCGTCAAGGATCTTAGACCCAGCAGAAAGGGATGAGACGCTGGCTTTCGGCGATGATCGTCGCCTTCGTGGCGATGGGGCAGGCGTCTGCCCAAGAGCTGAAGATGAGCGATGTCTTCAGACAGATGCCTGACTCCCTGCTGCCCTATCTCTCGCAGAACAACCGTCTCGACTTCATCGACTTCATTGAGTCGGGAATGAAGGCCAAAGTCACCAATCAGCTCGACGGAACCAGCGAGATGACCGCTCTTGCCGACGACAGTCTCAGCATCCGAATGAGCGAGTCGCTGCGCATCGATCTGCTGCTTTTAAACCTTTCAGAACCAGTGGATTCTGTGTCGCAGACTGTTGTAATGATAGAAAGCTTCCTAACCGACTCCATTTATGGCGAAAGCAGGGTCAGTTACTATACGCCCGAGTGGCAGTTGATGACCAAAATGCCGCCGCTGTCGGAAAGTCAGATTGCAAGAATAAGAAAGCACAAAGTGCAAAATATTGTAAAAAAGGACGATGAAATTATAAACGAACGTTAAATATTTAAATAATTTTTCCATAAATGTGTGAACGTTTGGAAATTATTTGTATATTTGCACAGTGTTTTTCATGGTATTAGATTATTAAGGTTAATTTTATGAACCTTATTTATCGAGAGATAAGTAACGTTCGACCTCCATCCACACTACACCATTTTTGTAATGTGAATGGTTTAAAAAAAGGGAGCCTGAGAAGGTTCCCTTTTTCTTGTCAGCAGTATCCCATACAGTTCGTCGTGCCCATCATCTCTTTCTTGCTCATACTCAGTAGGTTTCGTTCAGATGGTTAACAATCGCTCGAATCCCCTTCCGTGCTTCACCTCGTCGCCGTTGCGGTCGTAGCAGGTGATTTTGTTTTTTGAAAAGTCATATTTTTATGTTTTTTATCCCAAAAACATCGCCGAAAAGATATCACGCGAGACTATTTTTACTCCTTTAACATTATTTAAGGGGGAGGCGACGGTCTTTAACAAAATTCTTTGTATGACTTATACTGGTATAGGTAGACACATTTAGTAACAATTAAAATGTTTATCTATTATGAGTAAAGTATGTAAGAGGTACAGTGAGGAGTTCAAGTTGTCCGTTATTCGTGACTATTATTCCTCAGGTATGAGCAAGTAT
>JAEEGL013217969.1_pt1 | contig 19203 bp, 14 predicted proteins | sample 9134231 | NCBI WGS metagenome assembly JAEEGL01 (sample SAMN16246548, study PRJNA631951) | gut metagenome | biome: gut microbiome; feature: rumen; material: fiber-attached | host: Bos | place: Iran: Karaj | collected 2018-10 | reverse complement strand
GGCGGCGGCAGCGGCAGCGGCGGCAGCGGCGGCGGCCGCATGGCGCTCCGCAAAGGAGAGACGCGGCTCCGAAGGACTTTGCCCTTGGGGCGGAACGGCTCCTCCCGCAGACTCCGCCGAAACCGGTTCCGGAGCGGCAGGCTGAGCGGGCTCGCTGTATTCCACCGCGGGGCGGGAAGACGGGATGGCATCCTCCGGCAGATATAAATCCATTCGGGCGGCGCTGCGTTTGGTGTTGGTCGAGCCTTTGGGCCGACCTCTGCGACGTTTCACGGGCTCTGCCATGTCATCGGATTCTGACTGAGGGGACATGTACGAATTGAATTCTGTCATAAGCTAGGTTTTGATTTTTGCTTTCGCTTGATGAATAAACTGTTTGGCATGAAGGCGAGAAGAGACATCTCACGGCCGCGGTGGCGATTTCAGGGGCTTCCTTCCAGAATTATCTATTGGAAATCCTTGATATTGAGGATTTTACTGAAAGGAAAGCGCCATGGCGTTGCCTTTGAGTCGTGGGGTTCCTTTTCGTCTTCGTTTACAAGATGTTGTGTTGTTTTATTGACAAATGCTCTTTTCAAGAATGGCGGCGTGAACCTTGGCGCATTGTCTCTCCGTCATCGCCATGGGGCAATTGGTCATGACCATGTAGTCGGCAAGGCGCATCTTTTCATCCATGGAAAGTTGTTTCTGAAGCCGTCTGGAGATTTCCTCTTCGCTCCAGCCGCGCTGGCGCAGGCGTTCATGTTGGGTTTTCGCATCGCACCAAACGGCGACGGTGGCGGTCATATCCTGTTGCCATTGACATTCATGCAGAAGGGGGATGGCACAGTAAAGCGGCTCGGAGGCGGCCTGCGCCCGCTTCAGAATCTCCTGCTGCACCAATGGATGAAGCAGTCCATTCAGCCAAGCGAGCTCCTCGGGGTTGGCAAACACGTTTGATGCGATTGCAGAACGACATACATGACCATCTGGATTTAGGATTGCGCGACCCCATCGTTCGACGAGGGGTTTATAGGCGGAACCGCCAGGCAGGTAAAGCTCATGCGCAATGTCATCCGCATCCGCAATGCGCGCCCCAAGACGGGCGAAAGATGAAAGCACCGTGGTCTTTCCAGCGCCGATGCCGCCTGTTACAGCTACAAGAATCATAAAAGAACCAAAACACAGGTTTTCATGGAATCTGACTCCAAGAAGCCCTTCCTGACAGCTGCCTCACAGTCGACTCTTCTGCCATGCACCCCTTGACGCATGCCATCGAATCCCCATGGAATTCAACTCACCATTTGAGCTTCTTTGGATTCAGTCAGACAAAAAGAGACAGGCTTGCACAATCAGGCGACTTCGGAAGTTTTGCACCAGATTTGCCTAACAGAAGCACCATCTGCACTGCCGTTTCAGCAGAGTTTTCCATGCTTGCCTGTTATCATGTCCGGAAAAAGATCCGGGTTTCAGCTGTTCCATGCCACCGAAACCCACATATTCCCAATCATGGGAAACAACAGGATGTTACATTATCCCCGAATTCCCAAATGTCAAATCGACAAAATGAAAATAGCTAGCTCTGGCTTGCAATAGAGGCTCTAGAAGCTCTAAAAAGAACTGCGGACTGCCGCACGAATAAGCGCAGGCCGCCTCTGTTTATTCTGTGTATTCTGTGGTTAAGAAGCTAATTCCGAATTGCTTACGCCTTTGCGCTCCATTCCGCCAAAGCCCCTAGGCACAGATCGGCGACATGGTTCCGCCATTGGCTGGAGGAGAAATTATGGTTGGCTCCGGGAATGGTCTCGAAGCGGATGGGCAGACGGTTCTCCTTCACATAGGAGCCGAAATAGTCCATGGCAGCGACGGCATCCGGATCTCCAAGTCCATAAATCATAAGCCCTTGCAGATCGGGGCGCAAATTGGCCAAATGAGCCTTTGGCGCCTCGCCGCCGAGTCGGCTTTCCGTCTGGGTCGGCTTGGCCACCTGCGGCTTATGAGACTCCGGATGCTGCGGGGGCGCGGCGGGGGCGGTTGTTGCGGCGGTGCCCTCCTTCTTCTTGTTGGCGCCGCGTTTGAGAAGATGTCCGAAAAGCACATTGAAGACCTGGCCCAGATGCACATCGCCGCCAAAGAGCCGTTTCCACGTTTCGGGACGGCATGCCTTCATCCAATAGACCTTGAGGAAATGGGCGGTTCGATGCAGATCCCGTCCAAAGGCGTCGCCATCGGAGAAGGGATAGACGGAAAGCATGATGATGTTTTCGGCCATGGGCAGACGCTTCAGCGTTCCGATGGCCACATTGCCGCCGGAGCACATGCCGAAATAGGTGATTTTCTTCAGGGCGGTTTCCTTGAGGAGGAAATCGCTGGCGGCCACCAAGTCGTCGGCCATGGTGGTCAAGGTGGACTGCAGCCCTTCGCCGCCGCTTTCCCCTCTTCCGCGAAAATCGAAGCGGAGGGAGACGACGCCCTGAGCGGCGAATCGCCGAGCCATGTCCACCAGAATTCCGGCGGGGCCGTGGCGGTTGCCGCTCCATCCGTGGGTGAAGATGAGGGCTCTGGCGGGAGCCGTGTTGGCGGGAGCGCAGAGAATGCCCATGACGGGCTGTCCGTCAACCATGAAGGAGACGGCCTTCTCCTGAATTGCGGAGGAAATTTGTGCAGTTGGGGAAAGCATATTTTGAGAAAAGCGAAGAGAAGAGCAAGACAGAACAGAGAAACGGGATTACATTTACCTCTTACTGTAAGACAGGATTCTTGTCTGTCAATGCCAATGAACCCTGCATTTGCGGAAAATTCATGGGACATTGGACATTCGGGCGGGAAGACGGCGGAGGCGGCGACGATGGCAAGGGACACCGTTGTCCTCCCTTCCGTTGGCCATGGCGACCCTCGAAAAAAAATCTATAACATACTGGTAATCAATAACTTGGAGATATTCTCGCATGCGAGATCTGGAAAAGAGTCATCTCATTGAGAATGGAGAGGTGCCCCAAAGGGCCTTTCTGGTCGGCGTGCAGACCGCGGAGACGACGGCCGAAAAGGCCAATGAGCTGCTTGACGAACTAGGGGAACTGGTGGACACCTTGGGGCTGGTGCTGGCGGGGCGCCTCGTCGTGAAATTGCGGGAGCCCAACGCCCGCTTCTACATTGGAGAGGGGAAAGCCCGCGAAGTGAAGGACCTGGCCGAGCGTCTGAATGCGGATGTCATTGTCTTCGACGACTATCTGACTCCTTCTCAACAGCGAAACTGGGAAGGCTTGGGCCATTGCGCTGTCATCGACCGTCAGGAGGTGATTTTGGACATTTTCGCCCGCCACGCCCGCTCCAACGAAGCGACCCTTCAAGTGGCCTTGGCGCAGGCAAACTATTCCCTGCCCCGCCTCCGCCGCAAATGGACCCATCTGAACCGCCAGCGCGGCATGGCCGGCGGCATGGGGCTTCGCGGCGAGGGAGAACAGCAGATTGAAGTGGACTCCCGCATTATCCGCGCCCGCATCGCCAAATTGAAGACCCAGCTGGAGGAGGTCCAGAGGCATCGTCAGGTTCAGCGGAGTCAACGACAGCGGAAACCGGTTCCCGTGGCGGCCATCGTGGGCTATACCAATGCCGGCAAGTCCTCTTTGCTCAACGGGTTGACACAGGCCGGCGTTTTGGCGGAGAACAAGCTGTTCGCCACCTTGGACCCCACCATCCGCCGTCTGAAGCTTCCCGGAGGCCAGCCCCTGCTGCTGGCGGACACCGTGGGCTTCATCCGCAAGCTGCCCCATCTGCTGGTGGAGGCGTTCAAGTCCACTTTGGAGGAGACCGCCATGGCCGACTATCTCGTGGAGGTGCTTGACGGCAGCGCCCCCAGTTTGGCGGAACACCATCGGACGACTCTGGAGGTGCTGGAGGAGATTGGCGTCAAGAACAAACCCATGATCTGCGTCATCAACAAAGTGGACTTGCTTGAGGACCCGTTGCAGCGCAGGCGTTTACAGCTGGAGTATCCGGAAGCCTGCTTCATTTCCGCCAAGACGGGGGAGGGCCTTGACCAGCTCACTCAGGAGATGGAGCGGCTCTGCGGCGCCCTGATGACGGAATGCACCCTCTTGATCCCCCACAGCCGATACGATGCCCTTGCCAGAGTCCGCGAGGCCTGCCATATCCTTTCAGAGGAATATGAGGCGGACGGCATCCGGGTTCACTGCCGCGTGCCGGCGGCGGCCATGGATCGCTTCCAGACATGGATGTGCCCCGAGTCTTAAGGGGGAACCGGTCACCGCAAGCCCCAAAGAGCCCACCCCCAAAATTTTTTTTGAAATTCTAGGTTCTGGGAGATATCAATTACTTAACGCCATATTGGGGTTTGCGGGAAGAAAAAAGTGCGGCGTGACGGCTTGCCAAAGGGGATTATCCGATTAAGTTTATGGAAAATCACAACGCATTCACAGCTTTCACGTGTGGAAATGGTTTTCTGCACGGGAGGGCGTTTGCTCTTTCCGCACTTGGACGGAAAGCACAACAAATTGAACATGACTGAAAGAAACGACATACAAGAGATTTGGGGCAAGGCAGCAACCCATTTACGGAATACCCTGAATGCGGACTGCTATGAACGGTGGATTGCCAATATCGTTCCGGTTCGTCTGGAGAACAAGGTCTTCACGCTTGGAGTTTCCAACGACATCTTCTGCGATTGGCTTAAGGAACACTATAAAGACCTGATAGAGAACGCGTTACAGAGCAGTTTCGGTCAGCGGCTCAAGGTTGTGTTCGAAAAGGGTCACGAACCGGTCTATGAAGCAGAGAAATCTATCGAAGTCCCTGCTATTCAAGACGTTACGCAAAAAGCCACCCTCCCCGTTCAGACCATGGAAGACCAGCGTTTCAACGAACGCTATACCTTCGACTCCTTCATCGTGGGTAGCAACAACCGCTTCGCCCATGGGGCCAGTCTTGCGGTGGCGGAGGCTCCCGGAACCGCCTACAATCCCCTTTTCATCCACAGCCCCACAGGGTTAGGCAAAACCCACCTGCTTCAGGCCATCGCCCAGGATGTGCTACGCCGAAACCCCAACAGTAAAATCGAATACCTCACCAGCGAGGTCTTCGGCAATCTATACATCGACGCGCTGACGAAGCGGACCCTTCCCGCGTTCCGCAGCCATTTCCGCAGCGTGGACATTCTGCTTGTGGATGATGTCCAGTTCTTTGGAAGCAAGGAGACCTTCCAGGAGGAGTTCTTCCACACGTTCAACGGACTTTACGACAGCCATAAGCAGATTGTGCTCGCCTCTGACCGGCCGCCCCATGAGATCGGCGGTCTGGAAAAACGGCTGGTCTCCCGTTTTGAAATGGGCTTGACGGCGGACATCCAGCAGCCCGACCTGGAGACGCGCATCGCCATCCTGCACAAGAAGCAGGAGGAGCATACGGTCAAATTCTGCGAGAACGTGCTGCATTATCTGGCGGAGCACATCAAGTCCAATATCCGCCGACTGGAGGGCGCCCTGCTTCGTCTGGTCTCCTATGCCTCCTTAACGGGAAAGGACATTGACATCGAGACGGCGGAGTCTCGTCTCAGCGACATCTTTGACGAGGAGAGCGACAGTCAGGTCAACGTGGAGCAAATCCAGCGCGTGGTGGCCGATCACTATGCCATCCGCTTTGCGGACATGACCAGCGCCCGCCGCCATGCAAACATCGTGCTGCCCCGCCAAATCGCCATGTATTTGGCGCGCAAGCTGACCAATCTGTCGCTTCCCGCCATCGCCGAACAGTTCAACCGCAACCATGCGACGGTGTTGCATGGCATCAACGCGGTCTCGGCCAAAGAGAAGGAAAGCATTGACTTCTCAAGGGAACTGCAGAAACTGGAGCGCAAACTCAAATAGACCATGCCATGTCAAAGCGAGGGGAGACGGGCAACCATGCCGCAGCGCTATCTTCTCAATATCGGCAATACCCATACCCAATGCGCCTTGGACACGGAAGAGGGCCCCATGTGGCTGGCCACCATGGACACGGCCGCCCTCCTGCACAAACCCCTGCCCCTGCCCTCGGGAACCCCATGGACTGCCTTCGCGGTTTCCGTGGTTCCCCCCGTGACCGCCGCGCTGTCCGCCCGATATGGACGGCAAATCCGCTTCCTGAAAGCCGCCGATTTTCCCCAAATCGACTTTTCGCAAGTGGATGTGTCAACCATCGGCATGGACCGCATCGCCAACGCCGCCGAAGCCCATGCCATCCACCCCGGAGGCGCCATTGTCATGGATTGCGGAACAGCCATCACCTTGGAATGCATTGATGGAGACGGCCATTTCCTCGGCGGATCTATCCTTCCTGGCCGCAGACTGTTACGCATCTGCCTCCATGAACACACCGCCCAGCTCCCCCTGCTCCCGCTGCAGGACGCCCTGCCAGCCGCCATGGGCACAACCACGGCGACCGCCATGTTCTCCGGCATGGATTTGGGCCTGATCGGAGCCCTGCAGCGCATCGTGGGGGACATCCGAACGGCCATCGGCAGACCCGACTGCCCCGTGTTCACCGTCGGCGGAGACGCCCCCTATTTCCTTCGTCATCTGCCCAATCTTCTGACGCCCGGCGCCCCGCTTTTCACATTGCGTGGCATCCTCCAAAGCCCCACAACGGCTGCAGAGATGTGATAAACCGTTGAGCGACAGGATGTTACAAATAATTTGGACGAAACAGGCCCCATGGGATGAATGTTTCCTGTCTCATTTGTCCAAAATGCTCCAACTATACCCTTAAGCTCCCGCCGTCAGCTCCATGCGAGGGCTTCTTCTGAATGGGACGCGGGGTCACTCACGAGTGGGCACATTGGTCTCATAGGTGACGTCTGCGAAACTTAACGTGCTGTTGGTCTTGATTTTATGCTCCACGATGGCATGCAGGCGCCGAAAGGCTGCGTCCTGCTGTTCCGCAGGGAAGATGATGATGGCGCCGTCCTGTATGGCGCTGTTTGCGGAGGTTTTCCGCATCAGCAGGCGAAATTGCCGTTGGCCCTGCTCCAGCTGGATGAGGGCGATGTCATACATGGCGTTGCCTTGGAAAAGGCGAAGCTGTTCCAACAGCTGCAGGGCGGCCAACAGCATGGGGTCGTTGGTCACGGTACCCGGCTTCAGATTCTCCGTGTTGCGGATGCCCGTGATGCGGGTTATGGTGCCCGGCACATCCACGAAATCCGCATAGGCCATGATGGTGCCGTCCCTGTCAATGAACAGCTGGGGGTTGCATTGAAGAAGGGCCTCGGGGAAACGCTCCGTCAGAGAGATGTGCAGCGTATCCGGAAGGATGCGTCTGACCCGCGCGTTACGGATGCGGGACTCGGAGGCGAAGCGGTCATGAATGGCTTTCAAGTCCATCTGCATCAGATTCGCGTGGCCAATGTCCAGCCCCATTTCACTGAGCATGGTCAGAACCCGGTTTCGATCGTAGTTGGCGGTGGGGGCGTAGTCCAGATTCAGCAGGGTAAAATGCCGGTTGTTCTTGTAGCAGGTTTTGTAACCCCATGTCAACGCGAAACATAGGAGCAGAATAAACACAAGGAGGACGCTCAAGCCAAGCAACAGATGGGCGGTTCTGCTGGCCTTTTCGCGGCCATTCAACTGAGCCGGCAAAGAATTGGAATAGGATTTCTTCATAACATTATTATATCGCAGAAGGGGCGTAAGTTCAAGCGGATAGGTGCCGCGAAACTCGAAATTCCCCTGGTTGGAAGCCATTGGGCGTTTGGGAAAAACGGCTTGAGACTCCCTTTTCACATATCAATCGGCGAGGTCGGGGCCCCTTCCTCGCCGTTCCCCTTTGGGGTGTTCAGCAAATCACCGCCTCCAGGTCATAGGGGGCGGCCGCTGTGACTTTGACGTGAGCGAACATCGGCTTCTGGACACCATTGGCGTGGACGCGCAGAGTCTGGTCCACGTCCGGAGCATCGCCTTGCCCTCTGGCAAGCCACAACCCTCGGCTGATTCTCTCCGTCAGCAGAACTGGCAGCGTCTTGCCCAACAAGGCCGTGTTGTGTTTGAGGGAAATGGACTTTTGGGCGGCCAGCAGACTGTCTCGCCGTCTGGCGGCCTCCTTTTCGGCGACGATGCCCTCCGTCAACAGGGCGGCGGGAGTGCCCTCCTCGCGGGAGAAGGCAAAGGCGCCTAGGCGGTCAAAGCCAAATTCCTTTGTAAAATCCATAAGTTCTTGGAACTGAGCCGTTGTCTCACCTGGGAACCCGACTAGGAAGGTGGTGCGGATGGTCAGTTCCGGATAGCGGGAGCGAATGTCTTTGAGCAGGGCACGGGTGGCGGGGCCGTCCATGCCGCGACGCATGGCGTGGAGGATGTCGCTGTTGATGTGCTGCAACGGCATGTCCAGATAGGGGACCAGATGCTTTCCGTGGGCAAGCCGCTCCAGCAGTTCGGTGGTGATGTGTTTGGGGTGAGTGTACAGGACCCGCAGCCAAAACTCGCCCGGCAGGTCATCGCAGGCGGCCAATAGAGTGGCGAGACTGGGTTTGTCCGGCAAATCCTCTCCGTAGCTGGAGCTGTCTTGGGCGATGAAATTGATCTCCTTCACGCCATTGGCCAGAAGGTTCTTGCATTCCTGCAGAATGGAGTCCACGGTGCGGCTGCGCTGACGGCCACGGATGGCGGGGATGGCGCAATAGGCGCAGAAATGATTGCAGCCCTCGGCGATTTTGACGTAGGCGAAGGCCTCCGGCGTCACCGTCAGTCGTGGGGTGGTGTGGTCGTACAGATAGGTGGGCAGCGGGAGGGGACCGAATGAAGCGGGGGTCTCGGAGCCTTCAGTTTTATCATAAGCATTTGCATTTGAATGATTTACATAAGATTCAAAGATGGCCCGGATGCGCTCGGCCGCATGAGGCACGTCATCCAGTCCGAGAAAGAGGTCCACCTCAGGGAAATCCGCCATGCATTGCGGCAGATTCCGCTGGACCAAACAGCCGGTGACTGCAATGACGCGCCGCTGTCTCCGCGCGCGGCGTTTCCACTGAATCGCCTCGCGGATGGCTTCCACCGCCTCCTGACGGGCGTCACGGATGAAGCTGCATGTGTTGATCAGCATCACGTTGGCGTCGGAGGGGTCTTCCGCCAAATACATGCCCTGTGTCACAAAGCCGCCGCACATGACTTCCGTGTCCACAAGATTTTTGGCGCAGCCAAGACTGACCACATGAATGATGATGTCCATGGAAATTCCTTATATACCTTATATACAATATATATATATTATATTGATGACATATGCTGCACGGGGCCGTAGAAGGTTTCGGAGAGTCGGAAGGAAGGCGGCGGCAGCGGCGCGTCCTCCAGCCAGAGTCGGACCAGCCGGTCCGCCGTCTCCACATCGCCGGCGGGGACCCAATGGATGACCTTGCCGTCCCGCTCCATCTTGCGGAACCACGTGTCCTGGCTCTTGGCAAAATTGCAGATGTGGTTGAACAGCTCACTCGTCATGGTCTTGCGGTCCAATTCCCCCCGAAGGTAGGCGCCAACATAGCGATATTCAAGGCCGAACCAATCCAGCCGCTCCCAACTGAGCCCATGCTCTTTCAGCCGCCGGACCTCTTCAATCAAACCATGCTCAAGTCGTTCCCGCAGACGGTTTTCAATGCGCTGGCGAATTTCCTGCCGCGGGTACAGCGGCGCCAAAATCAACGGATTCTCCAGCGGAGGAAGAATCCGTTCGCCGTTTCGCTGGCTGGCGATTTCGATGGCTCGCACGATGCGGCGGCGCTGGCTGGTGTCCGTGCGGCGGAGCAGTTCAGGGGAGGCCTTGGCAGTCAGCAACGCCAGCAGCTCCTCCTGTGAAAGGGCCTCCAGTCGCTGCCGCAGGGCCTCGTCTGGCTCGCCGCCCTCCATGGCATAGCCGTCAAGCAGGGCATTCATGTAGAGGGAGGAGCCACCGCAGAGCACAGGCAGCACATTTCGGGAGCGGACATCGTCCAAGGCCGCTTTGGCGCATTTCAAGTACTTGTAGAGATGGAAGTCCTCATGGGGCTCCACCACGTCAATCAGATGACAGGGGACGGGAGAGCCGCCTGTGGTGTAGTCCTCCAAGTCCTTGCCGGTACCGATGTCCATGCCTTTGTAGACTTGGCGTGAGTCCACGCTGAGGATTTCACCATGATGGAGTCTGGCTAACTCAATGGCCAGACGGGTCTTGCCGGATGCCGTGGGGCCGGTGATGACAAGATGCCGACGACTCATGGCTTCTCCTTCGCCGGAGCGCCGCCCGCCTTCTCCTTCGCCGCCGCCGGAGCGCCGCCCGCCTTCTCCTTCGCCGTGGATGCCGCGCCGCTGGACGGCACGGCGGTCTCCCCAAAGTCCAAAAGCAGCATTTCAAGCTCCAGGCTTTCGGGTTCGACCTTGTCAATTTCAAGGCCCAAGGGAAGCCCTGTCACTCTGACCGGAACCTGATAGACTCCTTCCTGAAGAATCTTCGTCAAATCGAGATATGGAACTAAGTCCTTCTCTTTGAAGGCGTTAAGACTTTGCTTGCTGCCACGCAGCAAAAACTTAACCTGCTTGTCCGGCAGTTTGGCGGGATAAACAGGAGAGTCGGCGGACTGCAAAAAGTGGGAGACTTTGCAGGTAAAGGCCAGGGTGTCCGTCTGATTGGGATCCACAATGACCACGTCCACACGGACTTCCTGCTCTGGCAAGTCCATGATGGAGACTAAATTGGTATATTCCAGCGGCTCCAGCCCCAATGTGGTGCTGAAGCTCTGGGTGTTCTCCCGGCTGAAATACAAGGGGATGGTGTCAATGGAGGAGATGGAACGGACGATTTTCGAAGGCCCCCGAATGGTCACCTGGTGGGGCACGGCGGTGATGGAGGTCATTTCATGCTTTTCGGAGACCTGCCCCTTGTGGGGAATGCGGATGTCAACGATTTTCTGTTCGATAAGATCCACGGGAATGTTGATGACTTCCGGCTGGATATGATGGATGCGGGTCAGAATCGGCTTGGACGTGATTTGGGCGGGCGTGAGGGTCTTTACCAAAGTGATGGGATTGTTAAGATTCTCGGGGACATGGATTTCCAGCTTGAAATCATCGCTGGTCAACTTTCCCTGAGACCACATGCGGGAAACGGTCAGACTGATGTCGTAGTCCTTAATGGGAATGTAATAGCGTTGTTTGTTGTATTCGATGTGGACAGGAATGTCCTGCAGCGTGATATTGGTCTGAAACTGGCTGGAGACCACCCACCAGGAGATGCAGGCCAGAGTCAGCGCCGTCAGCTTTCGCCAGAAGTCATTGGTGATGAATTTAAAGGACATTATTGCTCCGCTTCTTTGGCTTTTTTCTGTTTCTTCTGTTTCCGATTGCGCTGAAGCAGCAGCCGCGGCAGCCAGATCAATTGCTGATAGAGCGTGGCAAAGGGAGTGGAGGCCCCCGTGGATGTCTTCTGAAGATGCTGATTCAAAATGCCCTTGAGCTGCTCTTCGTCCTTCATTTGGGTCAGCCGTCCATCCATGGCCACGCTGACGTTGCCTGTCTCTTCGGAAACCACAAGAACTAGAGCATCAGACTGTTCGGAAAGTCCAATGGCGGCTTGGTGGCGCATGCCGTGTCCCAGCCGCTGCTCAGGGGAACGGTTTTCGCAAAGGGGAAAGACGCAACTGGCGGCCAAGATCACGCCGTCCTTGATGATGACGCCGCCATCGTGAAGCGGCGTGCCATTGTAGAAGATGGTTTCCAGAAGCTGGTTGCCGGGAATGAGGGGAGCGCCAATGGGACGGCCCATGTCCGCATAGACCCGCAGTCCGACTTTCTGTTCGATGGCGATCAGGGCGCCTGTGCTTTTGCCGTTGCCCTCGTTGGGTTTAGAGAGATTGTGAATCGCCTGCATGAGGGCCGTGACCAGTTTGTCGTCCACCTGTTGGGTCTTGTGCCGCTGCGAGCGCTGAGTCTTCAGGCTCAACAGGCCGAAGATGGACAGCATGCGTCGGATTTCCGCCTGGAAGATGACCAGAAGAAAAAACGGAAGATATTTTAAGATGTTGTCCAGTATCCAGTTAAGGACCTGCAGCTGAAAGAGGGAGGCGGCGGCTTCCAGAAGGAGAATGAAGACGAAGACAGCCACCATCATGACGTGCCCCATGGTTCCGCGCAACATGCGCAGCACCCAGTAGATGAGAAACGCCATGATGGCAATCTCAATGACGGGCTGACGCAAATCCAGCAGATTCAGAAGGATGGTTTTGAATTCTTGCATGGAAGGCCCTCGAAATGGACTAGCGAAGCATCGGCGAAGTGTCCAACACTTGCCGCATGGCTAACACGTTGTGAACACGGAAGATATCCGCCCCATGGAAGATGGCGGCGCACACGGCGGCCGCCGTGGCGGGATCCCGCTCCGCAGGGTTTTGAACGCCAGTCAATGCCCCAAGGAAGGATTTGCGGGAGGCGCCGATGAGCACGGGGCGGTTCAGGCTCCGAAAACGGGGCACTCCCGTGATGCAGGCCACGTTCTGCTCCAGATTCTTGCCGAAGCCGATTCCAGGGTCCAGAACAATCTGCTCCTCCCGCAGCCCTTCACGGCGGTAGTGGGCGAGCGCGTCGGCAAATTCGATGGCGATGCTTTCGGCCGGATCGCCGGAGATGGGGGCGTGATGCGTGAAGATGTAGCCCGCTCCGGTGTCTCGAAGAATCTGCAGCATGGCGGGGTTCCGATAGTCCCCCGAGACATCGTTGACGATGGTGGCGCCCGCCTGAATGGCGGCGGCGGCCACCGCCGCCTTCATGGTGTCCACGCTGATGGGAACCTTCACGCGGGCCGCCAGCTCCCGAATGACCGGAAGAACTCGACGGATTTCCTCCTCCTCCGAAACGGCGGCATAACCTGGCCGAGTGGACTCTCCTCCAACATCCAGAATGTCAGCGCCTTGGGCCACAGCCTCCACTCCCGTGGCCACCGCATCCTCCAGCCGAACCAGCTTGCCGCCGTCCGAAAAGGAGTCAGGGGTGATGTTGAGAATGGCCATGAGCAATGGCTTTTTCCCACAGTCCATGCGGTTGCCGCAGAACTGAAACGGAAGAATGGGAGAGGAAGGGGACATTGGGTCAGCGACTGGGAAGCGGCCGGAAGAATATGTATAAGTTGCTTATTATAAATAGATTACAAATCATCTCAAAACGGCCTCCGAATGGCAGATGTCATCCGAAGGCCGTTTGCGAATGGGGGCGTCTTATTTGCCGAAATAGCGTTTCAGGAGACCAGCGAAGCCGCGGCCATGGCGGGCTTCGTCTTTGGCCATTTCGTGGACGGTGTCGTGAATGGCGTCATAACCCAGCTCCTTGGCCAGTTTGGCCAGAGCGAGTTTGCCGGAGCAGGCGCCATTTTCCGCATCGCGGCGCATCTGGACATTCTTCTCCGTGTTGTCGGTGACGACCTCGCCTAGCAGTTCGGCGAACTTCGCCGCATGCTCCGCCTCTTCAAAGGCATAGCGCTTGTAGGCGTCGGCGATTTCAGGATAGCCATCCCGCTCCGCTTGACGGCTCATGGCCAGATACATGCCGACTTCCGTGCATTCGCCCTCAAAATTGGCCTTCAGCCCTTCGATGACGCGGGCGTCAACTCCCTTGGCCGTGCCGACCACATGGTCGCAGGCCCAGGTCAATTCCGTGCTCTCCTGCACCGTGAACTTGGCGCCGGGGCATTTGCATTGGGGGCAGAATTCAGGGGGCTCATTGCCTTCATGGACATATCCGCAAATCGGGCAGACAAACTTCTTCATGCTTTTTCTCCTCTTGATGAAATGATGTGGACACAGTTCCGAAAAGAACAACGGCCCCTGTGTCCATGAATGGAATCACCCCCTGGTCTCCAAACCAGACGGCTGAACACAAAAAGTAATGACTTTCCCCAAATATGCAAGTCAACAGCTGCAAATTCGATACGGAAAATGCGAGATGAGACGGAAACCCTCCGCGGAACACAAGACTTGACGCATGCCCCCAAGCATGGAAGAGAGAATATATATGGTATATAGAGCAATTTCCATGCCAAGTTCAAACCAAAGTCCGCCTTTTTTGTCCCTTTTGTCCCCTGAAATTGCGGATTTTCAGCGCATTATGTCAATACTCCCATTTTTCGCAGTGAGACGAATCCCCTTCCCCCTTCACTGTCAGGCGTCCCTAGTATCAAATGGTCAAGTAATTGTATTCCAAGGATATGCGATGCCTCAACGAGACGTTCGGTCAGACGAATGTCATCCTTACTGGGAGTCGGGTCGCCAGACGGATGATTATGAGCAATGATGATGGCTTGCGCCCCCCATCGTATCGCGGCCTTAAACACTTCGCGTGGATGTGCAACAGTCTGATCCGCAAGCCCATATGTCACTCGCAACGGTGCTGTGCAAAGCGGATGCCTTTTCGCGTCAAGTGGCAGAACAAGGAAACTTTCCTGCTCTTCCCCTATGTGCACCGCTTCACGGAAAATACGGTAGGATTCTTCAGGCTTTGTGATGTTGAGCTGACGGATATCCTCTCCTTCCAGTTCATAGCCACGGCGGACCAGTTCAAACGCCGCCGCCAGTTCCAACATCTTGAGTTGTCCGACGCCTTTGATTTTTCGGTCTCCATGTCGTTTGTTATAGTCGCGGACATGCCTTTCCAGCGTCCTCCAGTCGCTTCTGACCAATTCCGCCACAGATCCGAATGCATCCAAAAGACGCCGTGCGGTTTCAAGCACATTGCATCCCGCCGCTCCAGTCCGCAGCAGAATCGCAAGGAGCGCCTCTGGCTTCAATTCAGATGGTGAGACGGCATCACGCAACTGCTCTCGCGGCTTAACCTTGTCAGAAAGTGTTTTGAAATCATTCGCCATTCAATTCCCTCGCCTATGCGCTCTTGTGTCCATAATAGGGAGAAGGCACAAACGGATACACTTCGTAGACATGCTGATAGACAGCTTCCGTCCGCTCTTTGACATCCATCTGGGAGTATGTGCCTGGAAGGCCAGTTTCATCAGAGAAGAGAAAATCGTATATCTGCTTCCTTACCCCGTCTCGCGTGCTCTCCTTGTCGCGCCAATGGCTGATTTTCAGCTTTTTCGCTTTCAACGTCGCAAGCAATTCCCTTGCGACTGTCTTTACCTTCTCAGTCTCAGCCTTTGAAAGTGCAGGCTTCCGCAACAAGTCGTATATGGCCAGTGTCTCTTCGTCCAATCCTTCCCGAACGGCACGTTTCTCCTCCTCTGACAGTTCTTCGATGAACCGTAAAAGCGCCTCAAACGTCTGCTCGATGGTCAGGCGATCCTTTTCGCTGTTGTAGGCGGCGACCATCTCCTCATACCGTCGTTGGAAATCCGTGCGAAGGGGATTGCGGGCTAGAAGTGCGGCGAGTTTTGCCTCCACCACCTCCTTGATGGACTGCACAGCCGTCCGTTTCAAACGTGAGTTGGTGAATTCCTGCCTCAACTTGTCAAAGTCGATGCAGCTGATGTCATATGGCGCATGTTCATCGCCAGCGGTTTTCTGCGGCACAATTGCCTCATTCACAATCTTTTGCAACTCTCGCATAATGTCCGAAATGTCGCTGTCATCCTTTTCCTCCTGCAGGCTCAAGTAGATGATGCGGATGGCCGCATATTCGTCACGATAGCGGTTCACGCCAGCGAATGTAATGCAGGCCTTGAATTTTGCAAAGCACAGGCGGCACATGACTTCGAAATGTTTGCGAGTCATGTCGTTTTCATTTGCGGCCTCCATCGCCGCATTGATGGCCGCATTCTTGGCGAAACCCTCCGATTGCATGACAGCTGTCAGAGAGGCACCATGGGCATTCAGCCATTCGTGCACAAGACGGATTGCCTCGTCCAGTTCCGCCAACAACTCCTCCTCCGGCTTCACAGGCCCACCGCCGCCTGGACCATCGCCGCCTGGACCGCCTCCGTCGCCACCTGCAAAGGTCGCCAATGCCTGCCGTAAGTTCTTGAGGATGCCGCAGTAATCCACAATCAGGCCGTTGTTTTTGCCTTCATTCACGCGATTGGCACGGGCAATGGCCTGCATGAGCGTGTGCGCCTTGAGCGGTTTGTCAAGGTACAGCGTCCCCAAAGACGGCACGTCGAATCCCGTCAGCCACATGGCGCAGACGATGGCAATGCGGAACGGATGCTCCTCAGCCTTGAACGCCTCATCTACGTCCATGCGATCCCGTCCACGATACTGCTGCCTGGACTTGAACGATTCCGGCAGGCTCATTCCCTCCTTCATCACCTTGCGGTGCGGCAGGATGTCAAGACCCCACTTGGCAAACTTCGCCTCTTCATTCTGCTCTTCGCTGACAATCACGGCCTTGATGGTCTCCTTCATCCACGCCACCTGCCGCCGCAGAAACTGTTCTTCCTGCTCGTCCTGCGTCGCATACAGCCGTGCCTCCAGCGCCTTAGTCTCTTCGTTCCAATACGTTGTGATGAGATTGTACATCTTCACACATGTGATCTTGTCGATGCAGACGAACATCGCCTTGCCATTCTCCCATGACGCGGAATAATGCCGCACGAAGTCGCAGGCAATCTGATCAAGACGTCTCTCCGCCGTGATGACGTGATAGTCCCGCTTCAGCTCGGATTCCAGCTTCTCAGCGACATCAAGGTTTTCAGCCTCATACTCAGCCAGCTTTTCGGCAATCTTCTCGTTGAGATCCTTCGTGACGACGTTCAGTTTCTCGCCCCGCGCATCGTAGTAGAGCGGCACGGTCGCCCCATCGTCCACCGCCCGCTGAAAATCGTATCGGGACACATAGTCGCCGAAAACCTGCTTCGTCAGCTCATCGTCCTTGAAAAGCGGTGTTCCCGTGAACCCGATGTAGCCGGCGTTTGGCAGGGCGTTGCGCATGTTGAGAGCAAGAAGTCCATATTGCGTCCGATGCGCCTCGTCAGAGATTACAATCACGTCGTCGCGAGTGGTGTACGCCTCTCCGGGCCCCACCTCGTCATTGAACTTCTGGATGAGCGAGAAGACATGGCTCTTGTGCTGGCCAAGAAGGGTTTTCAAATGCGCTCCGCTTGCGGCCCGACATTCGTCCTTGTCGTTGTCGACGATGCCACACCCCGCAAAGGTCTTGTAAATCTGCGTGTCGAGCTCATCGCGGTCAGTCAGAATCAGGAACGTGAAGTTGCCGCCAATCTTGCGGTGGACTTTGCGTGTGAAATAGACCATTGAATAGCTCTTGCCGGCCCCCTGCGTATGCCAGAAGACCCCCAGCTTGCCATTCATGTCCCGACGGTTCCGCACCGCCTCCACGGCACGATTCACGCCAAGGAACTGGTGGTTGCGGGCAAGTATTTTCGTGACGCCACCAGCCGACTCGTCATAGACGATGAAGTTCTCGAAAAGGTCAAGAAGATTCGCTTTGGCGCACGTGCCTTTCAGCAGCGTCTCCATATCGACCACGCCAGGCTCCTCCTCTGAAAGACGCTTCCATGCATGGAAGAACTTGTATTTGGCGGAATGGGTTCCGATTTTCGCGTCAATGCCGTTGGCGAGAATCACGAACGCGTTGAAGTGGAAAATCTGCGGCACAACCGTGCGATAGTCACAGAAATTGTCACGATAGGCGATGAAGATGTCCTTCGTGACGTTCTTCAACTCCATGAAGACAAGGGGCACGCCGTTCACGAAACCCACGACGTCCGCGCGACGGCGACGGCCCAGGGAACCGCGCATCCAAAACTCGCGCACGCAGAGGAAATGGTTGTTAGCCGGCTCTTCAAAGTCGAAGACGCACAGATGGACTTTTTTCTTTGAACCATCCGCTGCCGTGTAGCGGACAGGGATGCCGTCGATCAAGAGCCTGTATTTCTCGCGGTTGAGGACGTCGAGACTCGCCGTGACGTCCGTCATGGACAGGATGCGGACGCCCTCCTCATAGACTTCGGAGGGAAGCCCCGGATTGAGTTTTTCAAGAGCAGGCCGCAGATAGCGCGTCAGCAGCACGTCGCTCTCGTCAACGCGCCCCAACGTCCCTGCCGCTCCGAAGACTTCCTGCATGGCATAGATGCTCTCATTCCAGCCGAGCTTCCCGACCAGATACTCCGCCGTCGTCTTCTGCACCAGATTGTCTTCGGTATAGACGCTCATGGGGTCTCCTTCGGACCAATATCCCAATGGCCAGCGTTCCATGGGCCAACATGCTTGAATGCAATTCTTTTACGGATCTGCTTTATGTGATATTTTATACCATCTTGGCTCAATCCCAATACATGCGCCATGCCAGCAATGTTAATTTCGGGGTTCTTCATGACAAGCAAGACAATATTGCGCATGTTCCCTGCCGTCAAGAGCTTAAGAAGCATTCGCTGGGTAGTCTGTTGGGTAGTCCGCTGGGTAGTCCGCTGGGTAGTCGTCGGAACACTGCCACAATCTCCAGTCAGCCCTGCATTCACGCCATTTGGCCTCCGCAAAACGATGCGGAAATCATCGTCATCCTCAATCCATTCCGGAGCTGGAATCCCCCAGTCGGCGCACTTCGCGATCATGTCCTCGGTGCCAGTCCCCGCCTTTTCGATATAGCCCTTCAGGTACATCGCACGCGCCAGAAACGGATTCACAGGCATTGACTTGTGCGTAGTGGACAACTTCTTGATCGTCATGCCATGCGGCAACCCGCCCGGACTCCACACCTCCAGGCGATCTTTGAAAAGCATAACCTGTACGCTCGCAAGACTCGTATAGTCGCGATGAACGATGGCGTTGACGATGGCCTCCTTCACAGCGTCATACGGTAACTCGAATTTCGTCGGCACCTCCGCCGTATCGCCGGTCTCACGCGTTCCAACCCAATTGGACACATGCGTCATCACAAACCGCGTCGCCTGATCCACCAACTCAAAGACATCCCCCATGTAAATCTGATAGTCTGCCATCGGCTTTGAAACGCGGTCGGCGTAGAACTGTGCGCACTTCACTTCAGACGTGACGAAAAATCTCTGCGGCCGTTTGGCGAAAAGCAATGCAGCAGGATTGAGAATCCTTCCTTCGTCGTCGATCAGTTCCAATGCCGTCAGCAGTTTCTCCGGCGAGGAATTCACTGGCAACGAAAACTGGCGCTTCTCCCGTGCCGTGCGTATGAAGTCGCGCATCTTGGCAACTGCTAAATCCTTCAGCGTGACGCCCGCCGAACAAGATGCATCGAATGGCAGCACATTGATCAGTCCCTTATCAGACAGATATTTGCCAAG
>JAEEGL012109955.1_pt1 | contig 19203 bp, 18 predicted proteins | sample 9134231 | NCBI WGS metagenome assembly JAEEGL01 (sample SAMN16246548, study PRJNA631951) | gut metagenome | biome: gut microbiome; feature: rumen; material: fiber-attached | host: Bos | place: Iran: Karaj | collected 2018-10 | reverse complement strand
ATCTTCTTTAGTTAAAGAAAAATCAAATATATTAATATTATCTTTAATGTGTTCTACATTCTTAGATCCTGGTATAACAATAAAGCCCATTTCAGTATGCCACTTTAATACTATTTGAGCACTTGATTTATTGTATTTTTTCGCAATATTTGTAATAATATTACTATTTAATAATTCCATAGTCATTCCCTTACCACCTAGTGGATACCACGACATTATTTTAATATCATATTTATCAACTATTTTTCTTAATTCCTCTTGTGGATAGAATGGATGACATTCTACTTGTATAACTTGTGGTATTACATCAAATTCTTCTAATAATTCTTTAATATATTTTCCTTCAAAATTAGAAATACCTATTGCTTTTATTTTTCCTTCTTTATAAGCTTTAATTAGTTGTTTATACCCATTTCTCCAGTTATCTGTTGGTTGATGTAAGAATAATAAATCGATATAGTCTGTATCTAATCTTTCTAGAGTTTCATCAACTGCATTAATATTATCATATTCATTAGGCCATAACTTTGTAGATAAGAAAATTTCACTTCTTTTTAGTCCTGATTTTTTCATACCACGACCTACTGCCCTTTCATTTACATATGCATTTGCTGTATCAACTAATTTGTATCCACACTTTAATGCATTATATACACTGTTTTCTGCATCACTTGGTGATAATAAATAAGTACCAATTCCAACATATGGCATCATTACGCCATTATTTAACTTTAATTCTTTCATATATTCCTCCTACCACTTTTCTTTTTGTTCATTTTCATCTAATTCTTTTATTATTTTTGCAGGCACTCCACCTACTACTACATTATCAGGAACATTTTTAGTTACTACAGCTCCAGCAGCAACAATACTATTTTCCCCAATAGTTACCCCAGGGCATATTGTTACATTCATACCTATCCATGCATTTTTTTTGATTAGAACTTTACCATAAGTATAAATAGTATGCCTATTATTAAAATCATGATTAATTGTTGCTATTCTAACTCCTGGTGCAATTTGTACTCCATCTTCAAATTCAATTCCACCAGATGCCGATAGAATAGCTGAATGATTTATAAAGACATTTTTACCAAATTTTACTCTATTACCAAAATCGCATATAAAAGGCGTCAATATTCTAACATCATTTAATTTTCTATTAAATAATTCTTCTAAATAACTTATGTAATTAAAATCACTTGGGTCTAATTGGTTTGCCTTATGACAAAGGCTTCTAGAACGCATCATTTCATCTACTGCCTCTTTAAAATATGGCTCTTTAACATCAGTAGGTCCTCCATTATCCATAAGTTCATAAACATATCCTCTTTTATAATCCATTATCCTAATTTCACCTTGCTTTCTAATAATTTTATTTTATTATTCTCTTCTATATATTTTGTATAAATTGTTAATGTCCACCAAGATTTATTTGAATTATATACTTTTGCAAGTAGTCTAATTATTACTTTTTCTATATCAAACTTTATTATTTCATAATCATAGTAGTTAAGTGTTCCATTTAATATATCTCTAATATATTCTTCCTTACTCTCTTTCAATCCTGTCATATGGTATAAGTATGCATTACTAGACATAGAATCATTTAATTTATCCTTATTCTTTTCAATCATACCCGTAATAAAAAGCACAAAGGTATCTAAATATTTGTTTTTATCCATTGTTCTACTTTTTCTTTTTCTTTATAAACGTTAGAGCCATATATCGCAAGACCACTTTTTATTGTTGCGCCTTTAGCATATTTTTTTATATCAGAAACAATATTAGCTAAACCTGAACCTTCATGAGTAGAAAAAGGCATTATTATTTTACCATCAAAATTAAGTCTAGATAGTTCACTAAACATAGGTTGTGGTAATGTTCCCCAGTAAATTGGTCCACCTATATAAATAACATCATAACTACTAATATCATCTAGGTAGTTTACTAATTCAGGTAATAAATTTGCTCTTTGTTCTTCTTGTGCTTCAGCAATACATTTTTGATAATTAGCACTATAAGGAATCTTTCTTTCAACCTTAAATAAATCTGCACCTACTATATCTTTAATATATTCAGCAATAACTTCAGTGTTTCCTTTATCAATATATTTCATCTTTCCACCAAAATAATTTTCATCTGTTCTACTAAAATAAATAACTATTGATTTCATTTTTATACCTCCTTAAAATCATCTAAATAATTATTAACTATATCAAATGGATTAATTTCTCCATCTGTAAAGCACCATATGTTAAGCGCACCATAATAGATGCTTACTATTTCTTTAGTCTTATTTTCATCGCCTATTATTTCATTAATAGCCTTTAAATCATATGCTAGCTTGCTTTTCCCATAAAATGATGATTTTACTGAGTGACTAAACCATTCTTGACACATCTTTAAACCAGCATCTTTAATGTGTTTAATAGATTCAATAATAAAATATTCTAATCTTTGTTTTTTTGATTTAGATTCATCTAAAATAAAATCATTATAAAATATATTAATTTGTTGTTCTATCAAATCTTCTTTTGATTTAAAGTGAATATAAAATGCACCCTTACTAACATTAGCGCTATTTGTTATTTCACTAACACTTACGTTATCAAATCCTTTCTCGCTAATGAGTTTTAAAGCACATTCAATTATTCTTTTTTTATTTTCTTTTGATTTTTCTTCTCTTGTATTGTTATTGTATTTCATACTTTTATTGTATCATTTAATTGACCGCTAGTCAACTAATATTTAAAAAAATAAAATACAGTCATAGACTGTACCTTATAATTTTATGCTTTTTTGCCTAATTCATATGCCTTATCTAATAATGGATTACCTAAAATATCAGATGGATCAGTTACATCTCCTACAAATAAAGTATCTTTTAAGACTACATCATCAAAGCAATCAACCCAACCTTGGCATGCTTTTATAGCACCTTCTTTTGTAAAATCTTCATTTTCTGTTGCTGTAAGTAGTAAATATACTTCTCTAAATTTATATTTACTTGAATATAGAGAATTTGCTCGATCAATTAAAGTTTTCATTTGACCAGATACTGAATAATAATACACTGGAGTAGCCCAACATATAACATCAGCATTAAGCATTTTTTCTACTATCGGATTAGCATCATCTTTTATAATACATTTTCCTAGTTTTTGACAGGCAAAGCATCCTTTACAAAAATTAATTGTCTTATTTTGTAGTGATATTAATTCTACATTATTACCAGCATCTTTAGCACCTTCCATAAATTTAGTTGCTAAAATATATGAATTACTATTATTTCTTAGGCTTGTTGATATAATTAAAATATTTTTCATTATTTTTCTCCTCTATTATAGTTTCTATTTTTTTCTTCATCAGTTATTTTTCTAATTACTTTACAAGGGTTACCTACTGCAACACTATCGCTTGGTATATCTTTAACTACAATACTACCAGCACCTATTACACAATTACTTCCTATAGTAACTCCTGGCATTACATGCACTCCTGCCCCTATCCAGACATTATCTCCTACTTTTATAGGATAAGCATATTCTAATCCCTTATTACGTCTATCCATATCTATGGGGTGTCCTGCAGTGTAAAAACCGCAATTTGGAGCGATAAACACATTAGAACCAAATGTTACCTTTGCACAATCAAGTATAACTGTATTATGATTAGCAAAGAAGTTTTCACCTAGTTCTATATTATATCCATAATCGCAGTAAAAAGGAGCAATTATTTCATAGTTCCCTTTAATTTTTCCAATTAATTTATTTAAAAATTCTTTTTGTTTATCAACTTCAGATGGTTTAATATTATTAAATTCATAGCATAAATCTTTAGCTTTTTTTCGTTCTTCAGCTAGTTCTTTATCATAATTTGCATCATATAACATTTGTAGTTCTTTTTTCTCTTTTTCCCTCAATTTAAATACCTACTTTCTAATAAATGCTTTATCTAAATCATCATTAATCTCTACATATTTTTCTACTTTCATATGAAGATCATATTTTTCTCTTAAATCCATTATTTTTTTCATTAGAGGTAAACTATGATGAATATCTAAGGCTTCTTGATTTTCCCATGAATCAATTAGTAAAATAGTTTCTTTATCATTAATAGGCATAAAATAATCATATCTTAAATTACCTTTTTCGCATCTTATTTCATCAACAATTCCACTATTAATCATTTCATTCATAAATTTAATTGCATTACCATTTTTACCACTATAAAAAATATGTATTGTTACGCTCATAAATATCACCTTTTCTTTAATACAATTATACATTAAAACGTCTCATAAAAAAAGGAGAATTATATTCTCCTACATTGATAATAATTGATTATAAATTTCAGGATTAATTGATGCGATTAGTATCCATATTACAGTAAATAAATCTATTAAAGTATGCGCTATAATAATTGGAAGCGGATTTTTCTTTTTATCATATATTATGCATAAAATAATAGTCAAAGGTAAAAATGATAAGAATCTATAACTCATAAATTTTATATCAGGAATAAATGGTATAAATGAATGTTGTAAGGCGAAGAAAAGACTAGGTATAGCGATTTTTAAGTATTTATTATCTATACTATTTACACCACAGCCTAAATACAAGCCTTCTTCCGCAAGTGCTGTAGATAAAGGTAGTATTAAAAATACTATAATAGAAACCCATATAGGTAGTGGACTAATTATTTCAGAAGGTAAATAAGGAAATTTTTGGTAGAATATTAACCCTGATAGCCACATTACACCCATTCCAACGGATAATACTATTATGCACATAATTACTACATCTTTAATTCTCGTTTTTTTCTTTTCATAATTAATTAATTCAAAATAATTTGATTTATTTAATTTTGTAACTAATATAAGTATTAAAATTAAAACTATATTAACTATAGAACATACAACGCTCCAACAATTTGTTAGATTACTATATTCTTTATTAGTAATAGAATGAATACACAAAAATATTATTATAAAAGAAATACATCTAATAGGAAGTAATAATGCTAATTTAGATTTCATAATTAATACCTCCTAATAATATCAATGATGCAGTTATAGTTAGGTAGATCTATACTAGAATCTATAGCATAGCCTTCACATATAGCATATATACTTCTAAATAAGGCATTTGATAATACTTTTGGATTTCCTTCTTTTATAGAACTATTCTCTTGTCCTTTAGTAATTAGAGGTATAAATAAATCTATTATATTTATTTTTAAAGCTAAATCTCTAACTTTTTTTGGAGTTCCTTCTTTTTGCGCTTCAGGCATTAAGATAAACATTCTAGCCATATTAATATCATTTTTAACTGCCATAAATAATTCTTTAACAAAATTTGATAAATAATCTATTGGAGTTACATCATCAAATTTAATAGGTTTATTTAAAGTATTAACACCCATTAATACTAATTCATAAAATAATTCTTCTTTTGATTTAAAATAATGAAATAATAAACCAACACTCATATTTAGTTCACTAGCTATATCAGTTATTTTAGTGGCCTTATATCCTTTTTTTGTAAATAATTCTAACCCTTTATATAAAATATCTACTTTTCTTTTATCTTTTTGTTCCTTACGTGTCATATAATTCCCTCTTTCATTGAATAATTATTCAACGAAATTATAACATTTTATGATTTGCTTTTCAAGTAGTTATTTTATATATAAAAAAATCAGTGAAAATCCACTGATTAAATTATCTAAAAATGTTTTAGTTTAAACTTTTTTTAATAAATTCTTCAATTGAGTCAAAAGGTATTTTATCGTGATTAATTCCACCATCATATAAATCACAGTGATCAGCATTAGGAACAATCAATAATTTTTTATTATCACCTTTTAATAATTTAAACATATCTTCACCAAAATATCTTGAGTGTGCTTTTTCGCCGTGTACAATTAATACAGGGTTTTTAATTTCATAAGCATATTCATGTTGTTTAGTGTTAATAAATGATAAGGCGCTTGTCTTATTCCATCCACCATTAGAGTTAAGGGATCTTTTATGATATGCCCTACCTATATAATAAGCATTATATCCTTTAACAAATTCAGGTGCATCACTAGGTACATCTCTTAAAACTCCACCACCTAATTCATAATATCCATTTTTATAATCAATAATTCTTTGTTTATTTAATTCTTCTTTCATTTTATAAATATCACTTTCATTATTAGAATCATAATAACCATAATGATTTATTCTAGACATATTATAAGGTGTAACACAAACGGTTGCTTTTATTCTTGTATCAATACTAGCTGTATTAAGTGCCAAGCCTCCCCATCCACAAATACCAATAATTGATATTTTATTACTATCTACATTATCTAAGCAAGATAGATAATCAATTGCAGCTTGAAAATCTTCTGTATTAATATCAGGTGATGCAACATATCTAGGGTATCCTCCTGATTCGCCAGTAAATGATGGATCAAAAGCAATAGTTAAAAAGCCACGTTTAGCCATTTCTTGAGCATAAAGCCCTGAATGTTGTTCTTTAACAGCACCAAATGCACCACATACAGCAATGGCAGGATATTTATCTTTAGATTCTTTTGGTATATACATATCCGCAGCTAATGTAATACCAAATCTATTATGAAAAGTGATCTTTTTATTAATAACATTTTCATCTTTAGGAAAGCATTTATCCCAAGATTGTTCTAATTCTAATTTTTCTTCTTTAAACATAATTTAATCCTCCATATATATTTCTTTTAAACCATCTAAATATTTAAGCATAGGATGAGAATTTTTACTACAAAATCCTATTACATCTACTTTTTACAATAAAAGATATTGCTGTGTCTATTATTATACACCAGATATATCGTTTCTAACACCAGTAATATCTTTAACTACTTCACTAGCTATAATTAAGCCCATTACAGGTGGTACAAAAGCATTAGAACCAGGTGTTTCTCTTTTATTAGTTTCTTCTATACTATTTTCTAAAGGTTTAATAGGACGTTCTACTGAATATACTACTTTTAATTTTTTAATTCCCCTTTTTTTAAGTTCATAACGCATTACTTTTGCTAGTGGATCTACTTTTGTTTTAAATAAATCATCAACTTTAAGCATAGCTGGATTTATTTTATTACCTGCACCCATAGCACTAATAATAGGTATATTTAATTTCTTACATTCCATTATTAAAGCAATTTTAGCAGTAACTGTATCTATAGCATCAACTACATAATCATAAGAGGCAAAATCAAAATCGCCTACATTATCTGGCAAAAAAAATGTTTTATGTATTTCTATATTTGCTTTAGGATTAATATCAAGAAGTCTATCTTTCATGCAATCACACTTATATTTACCTACATTTGAAAGTGTAGCAATAATTTGTCTATTAATATTAGTCATACACACCTTATCATCATCAATTAAAACAATATTATGTAATCCACTTCTAACAAGTGCTTCACAAACATATCCGCCAACTCCGCCAATGCCAAAAACGGCTACTTTAGCGCTTTTTAGCTTTTCCATAGCATCTACTCCAAATGTTAATTGTGTTCTAGAAAATTGATTAAGCATATGTATTCCTCCAAACATATTTTATTCTACCATATTACTAGGATTAATACCACTATTTTTTATAATAAAAATTAGAAAAAAAGATTAGAATAAAACTAATCTTTATGTTCTAATCTATTTTTCTTAAGCATTTCTTCAAATTCAAGTCTAGGAAGTGGTTCACTATAATAATAGCCTTGTATTCTACGGCACCCAAGTTTAGCTAGTAAATCTACTTGTTTTTTTGTTTCTACTCCTTCACATAATACATCAATATCTAACTTTTTAGCCATATCAATAATTGAGCCTATTATTATTTCATCAGATTCACTCATAACCTCTCTATTAATAAATGAACTATCTATTTTTATTTCATTTACTTTAAAATCTCTTAAAGCAGATAGTGATGAATAACCAATACCAAAGTCATCAATTGCGGTCATTATTCCGTTTTGCCACATAGTAGCAACAAACCTAGCTATTCTTTCATTTTCTTCTAAGGTCATTGTTTCAGTAACTTCTAGTATAATATCTTCAGATCTTACATTATATTTCTTTATTATACCTATTATTACATTCTCTAAATCATCTCTTTCAAAATCTTTTCTAGAGAAATTACATGATGCAGGAACAATATCATGGCCTAGATTTCTAAAATTACTAATATCCTTACATAATGTTTCAAGTATATGTAGATCTAAATCTATTATTTCACCATTAGTTTCAAGCACAGGAATAAACATACTAGGAGGTATAACCTTACCATTATTTATCCATCTAGATAGTGCTTCTACCCCTACAATCTTACCTGTTTGGCTATCAAATTTAGGTTGATAATATATTATAAAGTTTCCTTTTTTAAGTTCATCTTTAAATGTATGTTCGATATTTTTAACAGAAATAAACATTTCAAGCAAATCATTAGTTAGTTTTACAACTAGCTTTTTATTATTTTTTGCATAATGAAAAGCAATTGCTGAATCAGGAATTAAAGATCTAACATTATAGTTTTCATCATTTACATCAACATAGCCTATTACACCAACTAAATTAATATTTAACTTATCATTATTAACATTAATATCTACATTTACCGAAGTTGCTAAATTAATGAAAGCTTTATGGTGCTCTTTTTTTATAAATGCAACAAAATTATCTCCACCTAAATGTCCTACTACTTCATCTTTATCAATAAAATTATTTAAGCTTTTGGCATAACAATTAATAGCTTTATCTCCTATTTGATAATCATATAATCTATTAACAAAGCCAAAACCTTTAATGTTAATAAAATAAGAATTATAATCAGTAATTTTATTTTTATTTAAAACTATACTAACATTTTTAATAAATCCTTTCGCGTTTGGAAGCTTTGTTTCTAAGCTCACAAAACTAGCATCAACGCTTTCTTCTTTTAACACATAATTACTATGATAAAGCCCAAATATAGTAAGCATTACATTAACATCCTTAAAATTATCATCTTTATACTCATAATTAGAATCATCACTATAAAATATATATTCATAATTATTAAAATGATATTCCATTAAACATGGCTTTTTATAGTTATTAACAAACTTATATTCAAGGCATTTTGAAAAATCATTGGTTTTAACTTCTATTTTTCCAATGTGAAAATCATCTTTAATTGTCATTAGGGCTTTTTCAAAAAAATTTAATCCCTTGCTTAAGTAATCAATAAATATCGTAAAATCGTACATACACCATCACATCCTTGGTAGTATAGTGTATTTTTATTATATCATTATACAAAATAATAATCTATACAAAAATATACAACTTGCATCTTTTATGTCAAATAATTGAATTAAAAAAAGTTTGATATTGAATATCAAACCCTTTAAATAACTGTTTTATTTTTACCACTATTCTTGCCTTGATATAATAATTTATCTGCTAGATTAATCCATTCATCTATATCTAAGTTAGCTTCATATTGCTTTAAGCCTGTAGTAATTGTTAATTGTAGTTTTAAGTCTTTATAAATAAATATATAGCTTTCTATCATATTTCTTAATTCTTCCATTAAATTATATGTAGAATCAAAATCATTATTCATTTTTAAAACTACAATAAATTCTTCTCCACCATATCTAGCAACAAAAGAATCTTTTAGATATTCTGTTGATACCTTACCGACTTCTCTTAAAACAAAGTCTCCTACTATATGACCATATTGATCATTAAACTTTTTAAAATCATCAATATCAAATATAGCTAAAGCATAATCACTCTTATCAGTTATATTTTCTAAATAAGTATATAAAGCATTTCTATTATGGATTTGTGTTAATCTATCTATTCTAGATTCTTTTATAATTCTATCTTCTAGTTTAGTAGCATAGTTTAATATTATTAATAAATATGAAATAATAAAGGCAAATACAACTATTATATGAATAGTGAATAATGTGACAACAAGCCATTTATCCAAAGCATAATATGGTTTATTAAAGCTACAATATAAGAATAGTCCTAAACAAATAAATAGTGATAACAAATTCCATATAACTGAATTACTAATATCCTTTTTCTTTGTGAAATATGTAGTGAAAAAGGATACTACTCCTAAACCAATTATACATAAGAAATAACCTGTTTCAAATCCTGATAGTATTGTTGATACTGACATAAATATTAAAAACTCATTACCACAAAGTAGGGCATATAAGAAATATTTACCTTTCCTAATTAATAAAGGGAATAATGCATATATAATTATACTTGCGACATTTAGCCATACTAATATATAACTTTTAGATATTAAGCAAAAAATCAGATAAATGATATGTAAGAATAAATATATAAAACTAGTTGCATAACAAGTGTTTTTTATAACTCTATAATAGTTTTTCTTTTCTTCTATACTTTGCATATTCTACCTCCTTTATTAATAATTAATTATATTTTTATTTTAACATATGTATAAACATTTATATACATTTAATGGTTATTTATCTATTCAAAGGTTCCATATTTAGCAATTGCTTCATCTATTGAAAGTTCACCTTTTGCTACTTTAAATGCTGCAACTCTAATTTGTACTGTTAATTGATCTTTAATACCTAAAACTTCTGGTGATATTGTGTATTCTGTTTCAACTTCACCAAATGGAGCGTATACTGATTCAAATGAAACTACTTTTGTTGGAGTTACTAAACCCTTAGATGAAGCCATTTCATTAAGTTCCTTATTAGTAATTAAAAATCTCATAAACTCATTTGTCATATCTAAATTATCACAATCTTTATTAACGGAAAATTCTATTGATGGACTATCGATAAAGTATCCACCTTCATTAGTTAATGGAATAGGTACGAATGAATATTTAAATGGATTTTTAGTATAAGCCTCAGATTGACTTTCACGCTTCTTTGTACCTGATACAGTATCAGCAGTACAAATCATCATAGGTACATCACCCTCAAAAAAGCGTAATATTACTTTTTCATAATTATCCTTAATCTTATCGCATTCACTTAAATCAACACATTTATTATCAATAAGATTATCTACCATTTCTAATGCACTACGCATATATACTCCTGCTTTAGGATCAAGGTTATTAGCAAGATCTAATGCTTCTTCATTTTTAGAAAGTGTTGCTAAAAACATTGGATAAGCGATTGTATTCATTAAACAACTTGATGATTTCTCACTATAGCCCATCATTGGGCTCTTATATCCTTTATCACTTAGTTTTTTACAAATGCTCATTAAATCATCTAATTTAGTTGGAACTTCTATTTTTTCATTCTTAAACAAATCATTATTAACTAGCATTCCATATGTTCTAGAGAATACAGGAACCATTAATACATTACCAGCTTTATCACTATTAAGTAAGCCTGGACGAATACAACCTAAATTAGCCTTTATAGGAGAATTTGATAATTCTTCCATGTGGTTAACTACTGAATTATATTTATCATTTCCAATCATCCATGTATATGAGAAAAATATATTTGGTTTATCATTTCCTTCTAGAACTGTTGTAAGTGTATTATTATAATCATCTAGTTTTACATAGCTTAAACTAACATTAGGATAATAACTATTAAATCTATCAAATTCAGCTTCTAGTGCTTCAAAATTTCCATAATTACCTACTATCTTAATGTTACAAGTCGTATTTTTATCAAGTGTTGGAACAAATTTTTCATCCTTATCCTTAGATTTAGATCCACAAGATGCTAATAGCGCTATAGATGCAATACTTAGAACTGTAAAAAGTAATTTTTTCATTATTTCATATCCTCCTTTATTCTTCTAATTTCTTTAATAACTAGTTTTATATCTACTGGTTTAGCAATATGTCCGTTCATACCAGCATTTAAGCATTCAGTGACATTTTCCGAAAAAGCATCTGCTGTCATGGCAATAATTGGAATATTTCTTGCCCATGGATTATCTAGTTTACGAATAAGCCTTGTAGCATCAAGTCCATTCATTTCAGGCATTTGAATATCCATGAATACTAATAAATAATCCCCTTCTTTAGCGTTTTTAACCTTTTCTACACATGTTTTACCATTTTCAGCACGCTCACTATTTATTCCATACATAGAAAGTAGTGATGAAATAATTTCATAGTTAATATCATAGTCTTCAGCAATTAAAACCTTTATTCCTTCTAAGTCAGAATAATCATTTTCTATTTCTATTGATTCTTTTTCTTTTCCTAATATTTCACTAATTTTATCATAAAGGCTAGATTTAAATAGAGGTTTAGACAATATTCCATTTACTCCAACATCCTTAGCTTTTTCTTCTAAGTCTGTTGTATCATATGCAGATATTAAAAGAATTGGTGTATTTGACTTAACTTCTTCTCTAATTCTTCTAATTGTTTCAATACCATCTATATCAGGCATTTTTAAATCAATTATAACAATACTATAATCTTTTGCTATTTCATGGTTATGTACAATCATACCGATAGCCTCTAAACCACTATTTGCCTTATCAACTATTAATCCTAGTGATGTTAATGTATCTGATGCAGTTTCAAGTAATATAGGATCATCATCAACAATTAAAACATTCATAGAATCAAGCTTCATCTCAGGTCTTTGTTGTTCAGCAATAGGAATATCAAGCATTACTTTAAATGTTGTACCAACACCTTCTTTGCTTTCACACTCTATACTACCTTCCATTAAATCAACCATTTGTTTTGTAATAGCAAGTCCTAATCCTGTACCTTGTATGCTATTGACTCTACTATCAGTTTGTCTTTTAAATGGCTCATATAAGTGTTCCATATATTCCTTACTCATACCTATACCTGTATCTGATACAATGTATGTTAATTTTACACATCCGTGTTTTTCACTTAACTCTTCAATCATATCAACACTAACGCTACCATTAGCTTCTGTATATTTTATAGCATTCGATAAAATATTAATATAAATTTGATTTAATCTAAGTTGATCAGCATATAAATATTCTTTTTCCATTTTACTGATTCTAAATTTAAAATCAATATTTTTTTCTTTTATCATTGGTTGAGATAAATTCACTAAATTATCAACAGTTTCAACGATAGAGAATGTTTGTGGACATAAATTAAGCTTTCCACTTTCTACCTTAGAAATATCTAATATATCGTTAATTAATGTTAGTAAATGGTTATTTGCTAGAGTAATTTTTCTTAAATTTTCTTCAACCATTTTTTTATCATCAATATGTTTTTCTGTTAGAGTAGTTAAACCAATAATCGCATTCATAGGGGTACGAATATCATGAGACATAGTTGATAAAAAGTCGGTTTTTGCTTTGTTTGCCTTTTCAGCTTCTTTAGCAGCTGCTTGTAATTTCTTATTAAAATAAATCATTACTGCTAAGTCAAAAACAAATAATACAATTAGCCAAGCAGATACAACACCAATTAATAGCCAGTTTTCCGTATTAACATTAATATCTTTCATTGGCATTAAGCTTATTAAAGTCCAATCTCCTGTTGCTTCAAAAGGAGTATATGCTAAAATGCATTTCTCTCCACGCGAATTAAGCATTTTAAGGGAACCTGTTGATGTAGTAATTTTATTATAAAAATCAGTTGCTTCTTTTGGATCAATTTTATTATATGATTTATAAAACTCAAAGAAACTAGAGTTTTTAAAAGCATGACCTTTAATAATATAATCTCCATCCGCATCAATTATAGATAATTCAGCATTTTCAAATTCCTCTTGTGGAAAAATCCATTTTTCCATTAATTCTGATATAGGAAGTACTCTAAGTAATACTGCCCTTTTAGAATCTTTTAAATTTATAAAATTACAAAAAGCAATAGATTGTTCACCATTCATAGGATTCGTATAAGCACGTGATATATTAATCGATGTTCCTGTTTCATAAATCCAACTAGTATCATTTAATAAATCCATTCTTGCATAAGATACAGAATAATCACTAGTATCGCCATTTTTAGGCCTTGTTGATAGACCTTCTAGTGTATCAAGATATACGATATGCGCTGAAGCATTTTTAAGTACATGAGAAATTCTAATAAACGAAACGGCATCTTCAATAGTCATATCTTGACTATTTATATAATGTGACCATACATCACATATACGCTGTTCACCTTCTAGATAATTTTCAGTGACATGTTCCATAGTAATTGTTGTATTTTCATAATGTTCTATTTGTCTTTTCATAGAATCTTTATTTTCTAAATAAGTATAAAGAACTACAAATACTAACATAGCAGACATGATTAAAATGTTAAAAACAATAACCAAAGTCTTTTTCATACTACATTTCACCTCCAAAATTATTCATATTTATATCTCATTTTATGTTAAAATTATACCACTTTTTATGCAAAATGGCTATTATTTAAACCATATTTTCACAAAATATGTTTAAAAAGTTACTTCATAGTTACAAAAAAAGGCACTTGAAATAAGTGCCTTAATTTTTATTAGTCAACACGGCATGCAAATAGAAGAAGCCATTGTATAAATCCATCATCCTTAACAGCATCTCCACCTGTAAAATGAATCGTTCTATAATTATCATCTACCCATTTAAACCTATATTGATTTGCTAAAGACGCTTCTGCTACATTAGTACCATCATAACAGAAAACTGCTTTAGGTTCTAATGGGAAAGTCATATCTGTTTTTAATTCAAATTTTTTAAATGTCTTTCCGTTTGATTCAAAAGTAATATTTTTAGATATTAATAAAGCATCAGGAATCGTTATTGATGAAATATTGATACACCAATAAGTATCAGTTAAATCCGTTACTATCGTTGTTTCAGGTTCTACATCCCAATCTATCTTGCCACTAAATGGCCCAGTATCACAATTATACCAATCATCAACTATATATGTACCTGTTCTATTATAATTTTGATTTGTTCTATAAGTCATCTTATGTATGTATACATGATGCCAAAAATCCCAAGAATGCTCATCTAATGAGTAATCAAGTTCATAACAAGCTGGTAAGAACCACTCAGTTCTTTCATATGTCAAATAGTTGTAATAACCAACAGCATAACCTTTCTTACATACATCAATAGTACTTTCACCAGTATCATCACCAGTCATTTGAATCATTACATTACCATCTTTTTTTATTACACCTGCATTAATATCAAGGCATTCTAAACGAACAACTTCAGAATTATTTCTATAAGGAACCTTGCTTATTTTTTTATCATGGTGTTCATTATAATAACTAATATAGAATGAATCTTGTGCTTGAGCATGATATATATTTAATGGTGTATCATGGTTGTGGAAAACATCACCAATGTTTTTAATTAATGAAATAACTTCAGTAGGATATTCTAAGAACAAATCTGCGGCAAGAGCAAGCGCATATTTAACTTCAGTACTTGTAGCACCTGTTATATCTTCTAAAGCAAAATCAATAAATACTTCTATTCCTGGGAATAAAGAGTATCCTAGGCCTTGTAAGCCAGTCATAATTAGTAATGCTTCCCAAGATAAAACATCATCATCTTCACAGTCTTTAAACTTATAATACATTAATTTTCTAGCAAAGTTTTGAAAATTATTACAATAAGATTCACGTGAATCCATGAAGTCAAGCGCTCTATCCATAGCTATATTTAGAGTAATATTAGCATCATAATTAACCTTCTTACCATCTTTCGTGATAATATCAGGTAGTGCCTCACCATAAGCAATCCAGTTTAATATAGCTCCTGATAAACTTGTAAATGCACTAACATTTGCTATTAAATCGCTCCAGTGTATTCCATACATTTCAAAATTATCCGAAGTCCAGTTATAACCTGGCTCTCTATCGTTAGCAAGTGCTTTAGTAACATTACGATTATATGTAAATCCATCTGGATCAAAGAATTCTGTTGTAATGAATTTATCTATACCAAATCTTGTAAAGCCAAATCTACCCATTGCTACTTTTGTTACTAAGTCGTTTGGATTAACTATATTAAATATATTGTTATATAATTCATCCTTTGGCTTTTCAACAGTTTTAGAATTTAAGTTAGCCCCTTGTGGTGCTTCAAATGTATAAACTAATATATCTTCACGTTTTAGATTAACACCATCATAAATGTTATAACGTGTTTTACTATCATCCATACCTAACTTATTATCAAGGAGTCCACCAGCTAAATTCATTACGGCACCGCCTCTAGAAAAACCAGACATCCATAATTTAATTTGCTTTGTTTCTAACATATTATTATCCTTCATTCGTTGAATATAATAGCCTATAAAATCTATAACTTTATTTGCGGCATTATACCAACCTTCATGCATCATATCTGAATTAGATCCATCTCCTAAGAAAACATTGTTTTCCCACTCTAGGAAATATCCACCAGATCTAACAGTACAGGCAATAACTGTAAATTCATTATTACCTTCCTTAATCTTTCTTGATGCACAACCAATACCTATAGAATCAAATCTTGTTCTACTAGTATAATCACTATTAAATAATGGATGAGCAAAACCTATTTCCTTAAAGAATCCTACAAGTCTTAAAGGTTGATTACGATACCAAGCATAATCAGTAGTACTTGTTGGATTGCCTGGGTTTTGAGAGTATTTAGACATATACATTGATAATGTTGCTAAATGTTCATCGTAGGTAGTTGCACGATGCTTAAAATAATCATCAGTATAGAAAAGGTAATCATTTTCTTTTGCATAATAAATAGGCTCTGGCCTTTCAATATTTAAAAATTCCCTTTCTTTTTTAGTCTTATTATTTTTGTTTGAGCAGCTGCATGACGCAAGAATAAAAGCTGAAATAGCTGTAAGTATCAGTGCTGACACTAATGAAAATAAACGTTTAAAAATAGTTGTTTTTTTCACAAACAAACCCCCTCCTTTTTAAATTAAAACGTGTTCTACCTAATTAAATTATAACATAGGAAAATACTCAAAAAAAATATAAATATCTCATTATTCAACATATCTTTTACTATATATTAACAAAAATACTATATTACTCGCATAATAGAGTTATATTTACTACTCAATATAAACAAAAAGCGGCTATATAAAGCCGTTGTTAGTCTATTGGTGGAGATGACCCCTTCTATACGAGCGCCATGTCAACCTGATGATATTATATCAAAAGTTTCACATTTGTACAAATTTCTACCATAGTTAGCCCCAGTTTCTTACTAAAAACGGGGTTATTTTTTAAAACGAAACGGGGTCGAAACTATGCAATCCCACTTTTTGAATTTTTTTGTCTATTTTTGACCATAATTATTGAATAATTTTTGAATTGCTAAGAACTACTCTATGATTTCTACAATAATTTATCATTATATTCGAATCACAAAAAACTGTAACATAAGGTGAACCTAAAAACACATCACTACCAATTATTTTTATTGTGTTTGGAATAGTTACTTCTTTAAGTGATTTGCATCCCAAGAAAGAATTATCTTGAATTTCATATATTCCATCGTTCAAGTCCAATCTTAATAGTGCTTCACAATAAGCAAAGCATTGGTTAGGAATGACACTTATCAAATTAGTTTCTATGTTTATCCTTTCTAAACCATCACATTCATAAAAGAGGCACTTACCAAATGATTTTACATTTTTTGGAATAGTTATTTCTTTTAAAGAATAGCAACCTTCAAAAGTTGCCTCTTTTAAATCAATATCATTTAATGTTGGAATATTAATTTTAGATAGACTAGTACATTCAATAAACGCAAATGCACCAATATATTCTATTTTTTGATTCAGCTTAATACTTTTTATAAATGTACAATGTGCAAATGCAAAAGATGAAATATATCTAACAGATGCTGGTGTAACAACTGATTTATAAATATCCCTTTCAGCCAAATAAATGGTTGTTTTATTTTTATCAAAAAGGCACTTACCATCAACTACAAAATTAAAATTGTCATCAAGAACGATACTACTAAGATTACTAGCATACTCAAATGCGTCTAATTCTATACTCTTAACTGAACTAGGAATAATGATTGTTTCTACATCGCGGCTAATATATAGTTTTTTTATTACTTCTACCTCAATAGGAATATCAATTACTGTTTCGCCTTCAGAAACAATTGCGCCATAAAGTGTTTTATTTTTAATATCAAATTTAACCATCATAACGCTCCCTTTCTGAATATTAATAAACGGCTTAATAAAGCCGTTATTAGTCTGTTGGTGGAGATGAGGGGAGTCGAACCCCTGTATACACTACAATTCCATCTTTCGTCTACGCGTTTAGTCTTATTTTATATTTTCATTATAGCCAGGCAATAAGGCGGGCCAAACTATAACTACACTCTATTAAATTCATCTAGTCTGTTAGAGTAGCACATATAGATATATCCCTGCTGGATTAGTATCTAGATAGCAGTGCAGGAAAGGCCACTAAATAGATATCGCTCTATACCCCTTAGGTAATTAGCAAGCGAAAGCAGCGTTCATATTGTTTGAACGTGCGAATAAGTTTGTTTTTCCGGTTATTTGAAACCTCGAGTTTTAACGTGCTTAACCACGACGTGCAGAAATACTTCCTTATAGCATAGCGAATCCATAAACATCCCCATATTAAATTGTACTTTGACTTTTAATGACTACGTAGTTCTGCTGTCAGTAATATTATAACACGCTTTTTATCTATCCTTTAAGGATGATTCAATTTTTCTAAGCTGATCTTTCTTTTTTAGATTTTCTCTTTTATCATACAATTTCTTACCTTCAGCAACACCTATTTCAAGTTTTGCTAAACCTTTTTCAATGTATAACTTAAGGGGAATAATAGTTAACCCCTTAAGTTGTATTTTTTGGCTTAATTTAAGGATTTCTTTTTTATGAAGCAATAGCTTTCTATCCCTTGTTTCCTTGTGATTAAAGATATTACCTTGTTCATATTTTGAAATATGCATTCCAATTATAAAAGCTTCATTATTCTTAATAGATATATAGGCATCATTAATATTAGCTTTAGAAGCTCTTATTGATTTAATTTCTGTACCTGTTAAGATAAGACCAGCCTCATAAGTATCAAGTATATTATACTCATGATATGCTTTCTTATTTGAAGCCATAATCTTCATGCTTATTCCTCCTTAATTTCAAAATCAATTTGTGATAAAGCTTTACTTGCTTT
>JAEEGL016344881.1_pt1 | contig 19204 bp, 14 predicted proteins | sample 9134231 | NCBI WGS metagenome assembly JAEEGL01 (sample SAMN16246548, study PRJNA631951) | gut metagenome | biome: gut microbiome; feature: rumen; material: fiber-attached | host: Bos | place: Iran: Karaj | collected 2018-10 | reverse complement strand
GGATTCCTTGTCGCAGAATTCACGCATGTGGCCGATAATCTTGAGGCCAAGCTCCTGCGACGCATCGGATTCGCCATGGTGCTTGCCCGTAAGCATCACCAACGTTTCGGCAAGGCCGATAAAGCCAATGGATAGCGTACCGTGCTTGATGACTTCGCCCACGGTATCTTCCCAGCCGAGCTTGTCGGAATCAATCCACACGCCCTGTCCCATGAGGAACGGGAAGTTCTTGACCTTGCGACGGCTCTGCACGGCAAAGCGTTCCATGAGCTGGTCGCTCACGAGCTGCAGCATGCGGTCGAGTTCCTTGAAGAACAAATCGACAGACTTCATCTTGATGGCGATACGCGGGAGGTTAATCGAGGTAAAGCTCAAGTTGCCACGGCCATAAGAGATTTCACGGCTCGGGTCGTAGTTGTTGCCGATCACGCGGGTACGGCAACCCATGTACGAAATTTCGGTTTCGGGGTGACCCGGCTTGTAGTACTGCAAGTTGTACGGGGCATCCTGGAAGCTGAAGTTCGGGAACAGGCGCTTGGCGCTCACGCGGCAAGCGAGCTTGAATAAGTCATAGTTCGGGTCGCCCGGCTTGAGGCTGATGCCGTCCTTGACGCGGAAAATCTGAATCGGGAAGATTGCCGTTTCACCACCACCCAAGCCTTCTTCGGTGGTGAGAAGCAGGTTACGCATAGCCATGCGAGCTTCGGGCTCGGTACACATACCGTAGTTGATGCTGGAGAACGGAGTCTGGGCACCGGCACGGCTGTGCATGGAGTTCAGGTTATGAACGAAAGCTTCCATAGCCTGGAAAGTAGCCTTGTCGGTTTCTTCGTAGGCCATCTTTTCGGCAAACTTCTGGGCGTTCTTCACCGTTTCTTCGCCATAGGTCTTGGACAATTCGCGGGCTTCGGCTTCCACGAACTTTTCGTTCGGCACGAGCGTCGCTACCATGCCCATTTCGGCCATTTCGGTATGGAGTTTCTTCACAACCGGCTGGATTTCTTCTTCGGTCTTGCCGGTAAGAAGAATGAGAGCCTTGACCATGTTGGAAAGGTAAGCCTTGCGGTAAGTGATACGCACGCCGTCGGCCATGGCATAGTCAAAGTTCGGAATGGACTGACCGCCGTGCTGGTCGTTCTGGTTAGACTGAATGGCAATAGCAGCCAAAGCAGCGTAGCTACGGATATCCTTGGGTTCACGAAGGTGACCGTGACCGGTATTGAAGCCATTCTTGAAAAGCTTCTTGAGGTCGATCTGGCAGCAGGTCATGGTAAGGGAATAGAAATCCAAATCGTGGATATGGATATCGCCATCCATGTGGGCGCGGCTGTGCTCGGGCTTGAGCATCATCATGGTGTAGAAATGCTTTGCGGATTCGGAACCATACTTGAGCATGGTACCCATGGCGGTATCGCCATCGATATTCGCGTTTTCACGCTTGAGGTCAGATTCCTTGGCAGAGCTGAAGGTAATGTCGCGAAGCGTATGCATGAGGCGAGTGTTGACTTCGCGCACGCGGGTACGTTCGGCACGGTACAAGATGTAGCTCTTGGCGGTATCGGCATAGCCACCTTCGGTAAGAGCCTTTTCGACAGCGTCCTGGATTTCTTCGATTTCGGGAACGTTCTTGCCTTCGGATTCAAGTCGGCCCACCACGTCGGCAGACACCTTGAGAGCCGTGCTCGTGAGCACGTCATCGCTACCCAACAAATTCAACTGACTTTGGGCGGCCTTAATCTGTTCGTCGAGCTCACCCGATGCGCGGAATGCCTTGACAATAGCGTCGGCAATTTTTTCAATGTTGAACGGCATCTCACGGCCGTCGCGCTTCCTTACAGAAACAATCATCTACCAATCCTTGCTGCCCGGCGAACAGGCTCACAATGAGCAAAATTCGTGTCGAGCATACTTTTTTCTTTCAATTCCGGTATTTACTATATCTTGTGTCTAGGTTTTGCGGTAAAACACAAGATATGGAAAACAATATAATAAAAGTAAGTGTCATTGGAAGACATTTTTCAAAAAAATAACGCTTTTTATGTAAATTTAAGATTACAAAACTAAACTTATCAACAATCCCAATATGAGACATCAAATCGCGTTTTAGACAAAATAAACATAAAAAAAGCTAACGCCTTTATTTATAAGCAGTTAGCTAATTATAACTATCGATGTTACTTATCAACAGAAAAATAAAAGTTTTTTGTAACCAGCGTCTTGACAAATAAAACTAGTGTGACTAGCCACTCTATTGGAGCAATTCTACGACCAAATGAACCGATGCGGAGATACTCACCGAATCGGCAATGGAAGCCAACATGGCCTCTTCGCTATAGTCATTAAACTTGGCAGCGCCCAAAACGGTTCTTCCATAAGCAAAGCCCTCATTGCCGCCATTTTCGCTGACCGAGATGACTTTGCCAAGGGTACCACCAACACTTTCGGCGTAACTTCCGGCCTTATCCAAAGCCTTCTTGCCAACCAAAAGAATCAACTCCTTACGTAAGGAATCTTCTCCTTTGAGACGGGCCGACGTACGATCGATTTCAACATCCAACTCCGCCGAAAGCACAGCCACTGCAGCCGCAGCCACAGACCTGGACGAACAACGGATGGCAAAAGTTTGACTCACCACGTAGCCCGTAAGGCTACGGGTTCCCTTGTCATAGGACCATTCCTTACGCATGTCAACGCTGTTCTGTTCGATATCGGTATTCTGGATATCGAGTTTATTCATTTGTTCAAAAATTGCTTGACGACGTACTTCGAGTTGCTTGTAGAGAAGTTCCTTGTCGCGACCACGCAATTCAAGCATAGCCACCGTCACGAATTCGTTGGCTTCGTACTTACGAGATTCCGAAGCGGACACCTTTACCGTAGACATCTGCACATCGCTTACCACAGACGGAACCTTCAAGGATTTCGGCATCGCATTCTGCATGGCGTTATCTTTATTGGTCGTGAGCAGCAAGAAGCCGAGCAGCACCACCAAGAAGACGAGACCCAATGTAACTTTGTTCATATTCAACCCCTATGACAAGTTCATTTCTTTGTTAATACCAGATTAGTGACTGCATTAATAAGCAAGGCCATCACGATTGTCGTGGTCATGCTAATAAAGGGCATCCAAGGCCAGCTGAAAATTCCTCCCAACACCGCAGGTACACCAAAGGCAGGAATCCCTTGCACCAAGATAAGGCTCGCCATTCCCAAAACTACAGCCACAATAACAACCCAACCGCGAAGTTTCTTGGAACCCGTTCCAAAGACCTTGTCGGCAAAGAAGGCGAGCAAGAACATTCCCAAAAGTGGTCCTGTGAAAAGTCCGGTAAAGAACAATGCATTCTTGAGAAGGCTCCCCTGCTGAGTTGCAGCAAACAAGGCAAAGAAAATCCCCAGAATTCCCCAGACGGCAGTCCAAATCTTGGCACGTTTAAGCCCTCCGATTCCAGCATTTTCATCCCAACCCAAGAAGTCGCGTTCCGAGGTGTTACCCAAGGAATTGATGGCCCCCGAAAGACTACTCATGGCAGCCGCACAAATGGCCGCCACAATCAGCCCCGTCACACCCACCGGAAGTCCATTTACAATAAAGTAAGGGAACACGTCATTCTGCCCTAAACCCTCGGGGAGAGGCGCTGCATGAGCCTTCTGGTAATAAACATAGAGTGCTGCGCCCACCCAATAGAACAAGATCGAAACGGCACAGCCAAGCACCATAGAAAGAATACTGGAACGATTTGCAGCCTTCACGTCTTTACAGCTCAAGTAACGTTGCACAAACTGTTGATCGCAACCGCGAATGGCAATTTCAAGAATCGCATAGGCAAAGCCCGCCGAAACAAGCGTACGCGCATTGGAGATATCCATCGATGCATCCCACCACTTGGTCTTGCCCGCTTCGCTTGCAAGGGCAGCCATTTCACCAAAGCCACCCACCGAATTCGAAATGATCAAAAGCACCAGAACTCCGCCGCCAAAGAAGACGACGAACTGCATGACATCGGTCCATATGACCGCCTTGATACCGCCAAACCAGGTATAGAAAATTGCAACCGCCGCCGAAACGATAATCGCCAGTTTCAAGTCGATATGCAAAATCTGCGCAAGCACCAACGATGGTGCAAACAAGAGTATTCCTGTGCGGAGCAGCAAGTGCAAGCAATAGAAAATAGCCGCAATCCGACGCACCGGGCGCGAGAAACGAACTTCAAAAAGTTCGTAGGCGCTATTAATACCCGAAGTACGGAACCGGGGAATAAAAACAAGGCCCACCACCACAATACTGATGAGGGCGCCAATCTGGAACATGAGGAACGTCATGTTGTCGCCGTACACATCGGCAGGAGCACCCAGGAACGTCGTGGCACTCACAGACGTTGCAATAAGGCTTATGCCGACCGCCACCCAAGGGATAGAACCACCGCCCAACATGTATTCTTTGAGATTTTTGTTCCCGCGGGAAACAAACAAACCGATTGCAACAGAAAGCAACAAGTAAGCGACGAGAACAATCCAATCAAGTAATGTAAACATAGAATACAGGGGTTAATGGTTAGAATCGTCTTATACTGCAGCAGGTTCAGCTTCGGCAGTCTGGAATTGTACCACCTGGTTGCGGCCGCCTTCCTTGGCACGGTACAAAGCCTGGTCCGCATTGTTGATGGCCTTCTGCAGGTCGCCATTAAAGCCCTGTGCAAGCAAGAAGGCTCCAACGCTCACCGTGACACGCAAAGGTTCGGCTTGGTGGACATCGAATACCAGTTTTTCTACCGACTTGCGGATTCGTTCTGCGGTTTCCACCATGCCTTCGGCATTGGTATCGATCAGGGCCACCACGAATTCTTCACCGCCAAATCTTGCAACGATATCGATTTCGCCACGGATTTCTTTACTGATGGTGTCGGCAATTCCCTTGATAACCACGTCACCAATCGGGTGACCATAAGTATCGTTCACATGCTTGAAGTGGTCGATATCCATCATCAGGAGACCGATGCTGTACTTGTTGCGGTCGGCGCGAACCTTTTCGGCACGGAGTTTTTCAAACATGGTCTTCTTGTTAATGAGGCCCGTATGACCGTCTCGCATGGCCTGGTCGCAGCCCTGTTCATACTTGCGGGCGCGATTGTAGGCAAACCCAGCAACACCTGCAAAGGCCTTGAGCAATTCCTTTTCGTGATCGTTATAAGGCATGGAACTGCTGCTTTCAAGGCAAATGGCAATTTCAGCCGTTTCGGAATCATGTTCGGCAGCAATGGGCATCACCAAAATCTGGCGCAAGTTCAAGTTCTTGCGTTCGGAATCGTTCAACCGAGGCAGGTAGTCCTTAAAGCCTGGCAAGAAGGAACGTTCCATGGGGCGGTTACGCAAAAGAGCCAATACAAAGACGCCCTTGTCCGAAAGCGTAAAGGTCTTGTTTGCGAACTGTTCGGAATCAACGCCATCACAGAATACTACATGACCGTTCATGTCGTCGCCCTGATCCAATGCGAGAATCGTCAAACGGTCGTAGGCCATGTTGGCCTTCACGTAATTGATAATCTGCTTGTAGATGTCCTTCACCGTCATGGTCTGGAAGAACTTGCGCAAGTAGCTGTAAAGTCCACCATACTGCTGCAGGGCAATATGCTTTTGGGCCGAGTAGAAGCCCTTGTAATCCAGCATCGAAATCGCACTTGCGATAAACTTGAGGGCATTGGCCGTCATATCGTTAAAGGCATTCGGATAGACGGAATCCATCACCAAAGCGCCCACTCGAAGACCAGAAGCGTGATCAATCATGGGGACAGCCACCACGGACTTGATAGACGGATTGTCGATATAGTACATCACGCTCTTCGCGCCAGGAAGGTCTCCTTCCAGGAGGCGGTTCACATTGCTACGGAACAACTGCCCCAAAAGACCCGATGTTTCGGTAATGCGAGTGCGAAGGTTTACCGATATTTCTTTATCGTTTGCGAAATTGCGAATACCCCATTCCTTCTGATTTTCCATCTGCGTAAATACGATGACAGAATTCACATGCGGCACCACAATCTTGAGCGCCAACAGCATGTCGGTCATGGAGCGGTTGATATCGGCATTGGCACGGGCCCAAACCTGGCTCACCTTGAGAGCGGCTTCCGGTTCATTAGCCATGCCCTTGGGGGCATTGGAAAATTCGTTTTGCAGAGTCGGAGTAATAACCGGAGCCGTAGTCGTCGAACGGTTCTTGAAAATCGTCGGAATCGGGGCGGTAGCGGGCTGCTGGGAATTCGGGCCGGCAAGGCGCGGACGATTCATGCACGCAAGCACAAACGCGACAACGGCAAAGGGAATAAGGAACAGGAACATTCCCCCCTGGAATGCAAGGCCAAGCAAAAGGCCCGCGACCACGAATAAAATTTCTGCAACAGACATATCGATCCCGTTATAAACGGAAGGAACGGTACAGCATTACCACCGAGACTCCGCCATATACAAAATGACTGATCCATGCCGCCCAAAAAGGCGAAAGCGCACCATTTTCTCCCATCTTTAAGCCAATTCTTTCAAGGATATAATAGCTAAAAACAATTAAGAGGCCAACCCCGAACTTCTGGGAAAGGCCCCCAGAACGACTATAGCGGTGGCAAAGGGCTGCACCGATGAGTAGTACGATTAAATTCATCCAATGAGCGGAACGTTTAAACTGCAATGCAGTTTCCATGGCACGGGTATCTTCACCGGAACGCCTAAGCACGTTGATTCGAGCCATGACCATTTTGGAATCCATTTCGTCTGCAGTCTGGCGTTCATTAATCAGGTCGCCCGGATAAGTCGTCACCTTGCCGCACAGCTTTTCACGATGGATGGGATACACGTTAACCGTACCGTCTTTATGGAATTCGCGACGGTTACCACGCTCAAACTGCCAGCAACCCGGCGGCGGGTCAATGCTGCTCAACCTTGCAACAGAATCGAGGGAATCCTTGGGAGGATCTTCGATCCAGCGGGCAACTTTTGCATCGTAGCGTTCCACCAGGCGGCCATCTTCGCGCAGGAGCAACACCACATCGCGACCGAAGCGACCCTTGCCAGAATAATGCCTAAAGAACCAACTCGCCCGTTCGCTATCGATAAAGGTAAAGTCGCGCTTTTCCTTGATGCGGGGATTCTTCTTTTTCTGGGCGTTCGTTTCCATGGTCTCGAGACGCTTGTGGTTTGCATCAGGGAGCCAAAGTTCACTCATTTCGTAAGAACCGATAGACACCAGAACGCCAAAGACAAAAATCGGAATCAACGTCTTGAAAGGAGCCTGTCCGGAACTCTGCATGGCACTCATTTCAAGGTGACGCGTCATGTTACCGATGGAGGCCAGCACCGCAATAAACAGAGCCACCGGCGAAATAAGATAAAGCATGTAAGGCAGGTAGCTTACATAGTAGTCAACGGCTTCTTTAGTATCGCGGGCAAGCCAAGTCTTGATGTTACCCACAAAGTCAATCACCGCAAACATAAGGATTGCACCCAAAAGCACAATCAGGAACATCTTCATGAAATTCCACATCATGTACCGGGAGAATTTCATCCAATCCTCCTGGTAAAGAATCCGAAGAACTTCTTGAAGAATCCGCCGATGGCACGCAGCACCCTGAAGAACTTGGAGTCTCCCGAGAACCGGTCGCGAACCATGGCAATGGTAATGAAAATGCCGAACGTACCAATGATAATGTTGGAGGCCCACATGGCAAGCACCGGATCGATCAAGAGTCTGTCTGCCATATTTTCACCGCCAATCAAGCAAATCCAATAAATGACAAAGAACGCAAGGCTATAAAGAATACCCGTACCGATACCGCCCTTACGGGCCATAATGCCGAGGGGTGCACCGATTAAAATAAAGATGAAACAAGCAAAACCGGTACTGTACTTCTTGTGAATTTCAACGGTGTACTGCGCCTTGCGCTTCAATTCCGCCTCCATGCGCCCGTACAATCTCTCGGTGGTGCGAAGCGCCGCTATTTCTTGCACACGGAGTCGCTGCAAGGACCGCCTGCGCAGGACAGAATCCTCCTTCGCGCCACTTTCCACTGATGCCGGAACAACGGAATCCCCCATTACTTGTGATTGCAATTCCACCAAGGTATTCAACCTTTTTTCGAGAGCCTGTTCGCGATATTCACCGTAACGCTTTTCGGCATCTTCCACCACTTCGGTCATCATCTCGATCGGCATTTCGCGGTCGCTGCGGTAACTACGGCTGCGACGTTCCAAGCGATCGTCCACATTCTTCATGGCGAGGTCTTGCGAGAAGTAACGAATGCGGAAGTAGTTTTCCGGATTGTCCGCATCGGTCATGTGAGTTTCGCCACTGCGCAAGCGAAGCATGAGAGTAGCCCCGTTGTCTTCGTATTCCATGGTAGCGCTGTCGGCGTACACAATACGGGGAGCCCCCTTCTTTTCCATTTCAAAAATCTGGATTCCGTACAAAGTTCCCGTCACGGGGTCAATACGGTTTACCCAAAGTTGCACATCGGGGAATTGGGTAATGAGTCTACCGGCGTCGATAAATACATGGGGTTTCTTGCGGGACACTGCATTCATGAGCTCTACGGAGCGGTGGTTCGCTTCGGGAAGCACCCAGTTGTTGAATACCACCATCAGCACCGAAATCAGCATCGAAACCAAAAGTACCGGACGCATGAGCGAAAGAGGCGACACGCCAGCCGCCTTGCAGGCCGTAATTTCCTGGTCTCCCGAAAGTCGGCCGAAAGCCATCAGGCTTGCCACCAGCACGGCCATGGGAATAGAAAGGGAAAGCATCCACGCCAAATTCAGCGCGAAGATTTCAAGGACCGTCGAAGCCGGGAGCCCCTTTGAAAGCACGTTATCAAGGATTTTGACAAGAAAATCCACCACGAACAGGAACGTGATTCCAAAAAGAGCGGCCAAAAAGGGACCGATGAGCTCTTTCAACACGTAGCGGACTAAAATCATTTTTCTGAACTTACAAAATTTTCTACTTTACGGGAGTAAAATTAGAATTAACCAAAGAAAAAAAATGAACCTGTTCAAAAAGATTCCCTTATTCCTTTGTATTTTAGCCGAAACTGCATTTTTAGTAGGTTGTTCTTCTAGCGGGAAATCAAAGATGAAGCACACCGAATGGTGCCGTATCCGCTATGAAGGTGCAGAGGAACTTTTCAAGAAAGAAAAATATGGACGCGCCACCGACAGATTGGAAGAAATTCTTTCGACTTGCGCTGGCACTGGCTACATGGAACAGGCTCAATTCTTGATGGCCGAAAGCTATTTTAACATGGAAGACTGGATCGAAGCACGCGGCGAATACGGCAGTTTCATCTTGAACTTCCCTGGCTCGCCCTTTATTGAAACCGCCGAATTCCGCAAGGCCATTTCTTCCTTCAACATGGAATTTCGCGTGAGCCGTGACGAAGCGAACACCACGATCGCCATGAAGGACTTTGAACGCTACCTGTCCAACTACCCCGAATCTCCGCTTCGCGATTCCGTAAACTACTATTACAACCTGCTGGTAGAACGACTGGCCGAAAAGGAATTCCAGACCGCAAGACTTTACCTGCGCATGGACAAATACCAGGCCGCCGTGATTTACTTCAAGGAATTCCTGGAAACCTACCCCAACAGCAAGCGCCGCACCGAAGCCTTGTTCATGATAGCCCAGGCCTACAACGAACTGGACCAGTTCGAAACAGCCAAGCTCTACTTGAACATCGCCCGCAACGAGGCCTCTCCTGACGACAAGAAAATCCAAAAGCAGATTGCAAAGACCGAAAAGAAAATCGACAAGGCCGAAATCGCTTTTGCCAAGCGCATGAAAAAGGATTCCCAGAAGAAGCGTTTCTTCAAAGAAGACCGAGAAATGCAGAACTAATGAAAGATGAGAGATGTGAGATGTGCAATTATTCATTTCACATTACACATCACACATTGAGTCAACCTGAGTGGAGTGAAACGGAATCGAAGGATCTGAATAGGTGAAACATCTTTTGCACATTCTCATTGTGGCAGTTCTTGCCGCATCTGCGATGGCCGCCGAAGAAACTTCGACCCGCGACCGTTCCAAGCTTTCGGTCTTTTTGCAGCCCGCAGTCTCTTTTCTGGACTTTCCTGAACGCGAATACTTCCAGAATGCCATAGACACGCTTTATTACAGTTTCAAGGAAGATGCCCTCACCGAAAGCGAATCCCTGAGTGTTGCAAAACAGGATTTCCAGAAAGTAAATTTCTGCTTCCCTATTATGGCCGGAGTGCAATATCAAATCTTTCGGGATAACTTCATCAGCGCTGGCGTCAGCTTTATCTACGACAACGAATCAGTGGTGCTTACCGACCGCAAGAACCGCACCCACAATTACAGCTATACCATTCAGGGAGCACCTCTTTTTTTGGAATACCGCTTGGGCATTCCTAAAAACCTGATGACGCTTTCGGGCGAAAGCCTCTTTAGTATTGCCGTACGTTGGTACTGGGTTCTGCCCGGTACCGAGATTTACTCCACCTGGGGCAAGTTGGACGCCAAAACGCCCCTGTTGGGAGCAGGCTTTGGCGTAAGCGTCGGCTACCTGATTGCGAACTGGAAAAATTTCAACATTTACGGCGATATCGGGTTCAGCAGTATCAAGGTCGAGTCGGAAAAGAAATTCTCTAAAATCGTTCCCGACGGTCCTGATCAGAAAGCCAAATGGAATATCGGTGGACTCACGATGCAAGTGCGCATTGGCTTTGGGCTCTGGAACGAGCCGGAGCCTGTTGAAGATAAAGACGACGACGCTGATGACGACAAGAAAGACCCGGAGGAATAATGAGCTTTATTCCAGGCGAGAAGTTGCATTACGCCGAGACGCATTTCAAGTTCAAGCTTCCGTGGTCGCTACTATATAGGCCCTGGCCAGAAATCTTAGTGGACGCCCCCTTCCAATTTGTCCCTCATTCCAAGCCCCTACTCTGGATTGTAGTGCGCGACGCCCATCGTTTTCCGACCCTGATTGAAAAAATGGAAATCAGGATTCTCGGAGCAGAAGCAGCAACCCAAAGCATTCCGGAAAGAACTCTAGACCTTCAGTTTCGTGCAACAGAGCAATTCTGCTTTTTCCCTGTACTTCTAGGCACGCTCCCTGCCGGGCGCTACGAAATCAAGTGCAAGATTTTCGCAAAGCGAATGGATTGTAACGGAAAAATCCAAGGCAAAGAAAAAATATTCAGCCGCTGGAACTATCCCGGACTGAAGCCTGCTCCCCTCAAAATCCAAGTCCTTGCAGAAGAACCGCCCAAGGCGCCAGGATTTGCCGCAGGAGAAATGCATTGCCACACCCATTATTCGGCAGACCATGTTGAACACGGAGCCTCTCCACAGGTAATGCAACAGGCGGCCCAAGCAGTCGGACTCGATTTCGTCAGCTGCACTGACCACGCCTACGATTTTGCCTACACCACCGAGGACTATACCAAAGAGGCTGGCACTCCCCTCACTCGCTTTGACGCACTCCGGGAAGAAATTCGCGAATTGAACAAAGCAGACAACATGCCATTGATGATTGCAGGCGAAGAAGTTTCTGCAGGCAATTCCAAGGGCGAAAACGTGCACATGACCGTACTCGGGCCCAGCGGGTACCTACCTGGACTCGGCGACTGCGGACGCAACTGGCTCGACAACAAACCGACTTTTAGAATTCCGAAGCTGATGGAAATGACCGAGGCACATTGCTTTGCGGCCCACCCCATGCAGCCAATGGGATACCTCGAGAAATTTATTTTCCGTCGCGGTTACTGGAGTCACAAAGACTTAAACCTAGATGCAGCCCACAAGATCCGCGGAATCCAATTCTGGAACGGGATTCGCGACGAAGGCTTTAAGCTAGGACGACAGTGGTGGATCGAAGAACTGGGCAAAGGCAATTACCTGTTGCCCATTGGCGGAAACGACGCCCACGGCGATTTAAACGACACCACAGCGGTCAGCACCCCACTGGTATCGCTCAAACATTCCCGGGAACACGTTTTCGGGAACGTTCGAACAGTCGTGAAATTGCCCCCAAGTGTCATCCTGAGCTATACAACACTTGGGACGGAGTCCCTTAGTGGCTGTTATCCACTTTGTGGAGAAGACCGTCAGGTCGGAGTCGAAGGATCTAAAAAGAATCTCTCCCTTGAAACGCTCAACGAAGCTTTCGTGGGCGATAACTGCTACATTACCGATGGACCGGCTCTCTGGTGGGAACGCGGCGAAAAGACCGTGACATTCCACGCCCGCAATACGCAAGATTTTGGTGGAGCATTCCGCTACATTCGCATTTACGGCCGACGCCGTAGCAACAACGGGAAACTCGCCGCCCAAGAAAGCATCTGCATGGAAAGCCTTGTCTTGCCGCCTTCTAAAACAGACATCACCGTAAATACTGACGACTTTGCTTACCTGCGTGCCGAATGTGAAACCGCCACAGGCAAATTTGCCATGACGTCAGCGGCAGTCCTTTAAGGAGGTCCCATGTCACGATTCATGTCGCCCTTGCGCCCTCGTTACATGCGCTCTCCTTCGGACATTCCCAAAGAAGGCTTGCAAATCACACCGACGCCACAGCCTGTGACGTCAACCAACGCAAACGACAACGAAAATTCTGAAGAACCGCAATATCCAGAAACTGTATGCGCTTCTGAAGGAACATTCCGCCAGATTCGCGACGACAGCCTAGTGCTTCTATCTCAAGGGATTTCACATCGTCTGATTCGATCCGAAGAAGGGCCCTTCCAGATTTTCATTCTGCCCGAACACGAAGAACGTGCTCGTTTGCAACTTGAACTTTATCGCAAGGAAAATCCGCCCAAAGAAGAAAACCCTCCCCTGCCTTTAAGCTTTAGCTTGCAGCCCCTGTGGGTTTTACTTGCACCTACGATTGTCACCCTCATTGATTTTACAGACAAAGTAAATTTCCATACCCGTGGAATATCTGACGCAAGCAAAGTCCTTAAGGGCGAATGGTTCCGAAGCTTTACGGCGCAGACTTTGCACGGCGACGTGCGGCACCTGGCATCGAACCTGATTTGCGGCTACATCGTGATGAACATGATTACCTTCCGCATCCCGCTGCTCAGGCTTGCTCCGTTCATCGCGATAGCGTCTGCAATCGCGAACCTGTGCGTTTCCTTGACAGTGCAGACGAACTTCCGTTCGCTCGGCTTTTCCACCTTCGTATTCGCTGCAATAGGTTGCCTCTCGGTGATTGAGTTCAGACTCATGCCCAAGGAAACGCACGGTCTGCTTCGCAGATTCGCGCCGCTCTGCGGCGCGGCATCGCTAGCCGTATTCCTCGGGCTCGGCGAAAACGCCGACATCCTGGGACACGCCTACGGATTTATCGCGGGACTCTTCTGCGGATTCATCCCGAGCAAGAAAGCGCTCCGCTGGGGAACACCGCTTTCAGCTATCGACGGAATCGGGCTATTGCTCTACTACGCATTCTACATCATCGCGTGGAAGCTTGCCATGGCGTAATTTGAAAATAGAAAAGGCAGTCAAACGACTGCCTTTCCTAAAATTCAAAGCTGAACTGATTAGATGTTCAAGAACTTCTTGGCCTTGTCAGCGTAAGCCTGGTTGTCGCCGTAGACTTCGAGAATGCGTTCAGCAGTCTTCTTGGCCTTATCGGCAGCACCGAGCTGTTCGTAAACGAGCGTGAGCTTCCACATAGCGTCAGCCACCATCGGGACCTCGTCCACCGGTTCGTCCTTCTGGTAACGATCTTCCTTATCGCCAGTGCGCTTGGCAAATTCAGCGATGTACTTTTCAAGAAGACCGGCAGCGGCAGAGTAGTCAGCCTTTTCAATCTTTACCGAGGCAAGACCATGCATGGCGGCCGAACGGACCAGAGCCACAGAGCCAGCGTTATCGAGGCTCTTCTGGAAGAACACTGCAGCGGCATCAAAGTCACCAGCCTGATACTTGATGTTGCCGGCATAGAGGGCAGCCTTGGCCAAGGCAACACCGGAAAGCTTGCCGGAATTAATCTTGGATTCGAATTCCACGAAGGCAGAGTCCTTCTGATCGGCATAAAGGTAAGTCATGCCCGGTCCCAGGAGTTCAGCCTGTTCAGCGGCGGCAGCCTTACGATAATCACGGAACTGCACCACGCCCACCACAATAATCATAACCACTACAAGAGCAGCTACAACCTTAGAGCCGTGAGTAACAAAAAATTCCTTAATTTCAGAATTGTTGGTATTCGATTCGTTAGCCATTTTTTTGGTCCATGTTTAAATTTTTGTGTTCCAATCATAGAAAAATTTTAATGTGTTGTCAGCACACCTTGACAAAAGACCCCGCTTTTGCTAACTTTGCGCCTACTATGCCACTCTAGCTCAGCTGGTAGAGCAGCTGATTCGTAATCAGCAGGTCGGCAGTTCAAATCTGCTGGGTGGCTCTAAAGCCCTGGTTCTTCTTGAACCAGGGCTTTGTTTTACACTAGGATTACACTAGTCTTTTTTGTTTTTATTTAAGCTACCCTCTCATTACCCACTCATTACTTTTTTCATACAAAGTAAATTTTTATTGCCAAAGTCCATTTTTTTTTCTCAATTTCGCCTCGCTTTAAGCAAATTAACATAGGGTTAATCATGAAGACGAAGATTCTTTTCAAAACGACCGCTGCAGTCGTTACCTTTGCAGCATTCTCATCTATTGCTTGGGCAGACGAGTCGACTCCCGACTGCGAATTCCCCGGTGGCGCTTACTACGCAGCAACAAACACGCTCCGTTTGGAATCTTACACCGACGACAACGCAAAAGTTGAAATCAGTAACGAAGTCGCTCAGTGCGTAAATAGCAAAACAAGCGAATTCAAGCTGATTGTGGCACGTAACACGGCTCTCGCCGCCAATTCCACTATCGTTCTTCCGGCTAATTTCAAAATCCAGAACGATTGTGTCAAGCTCTATGAACCTGTCGAATTTTCTACTGATGCCGAAGGCAACTGGAGCGTCACTGCTTCGCACCTGAAGGGCGAAGGCGACGGCAACAAGCCCATGCTGATGATTACCGACACAGACAGAAATGAATGCCAAGACATCAAGGACATCGAGTTTACGGGACGCGAATTGCGTTCTACAGAACATGCAGTCACCTATGTTTGGCTTTACAACAACAAAACTCAGAACAACGACTGGTCCCTTGAAGGAACCTACTCCTTTATCCGTTGGGAAAAGGACAATGCCGAATTGGGCATGGTTTACGGCTACGCCGCCAAGGAAAAGGGAAAAGTCACTCCGGGTCAGTTTGTCCAGGTCGGTTCCAATGCCTACATTCCGCCTCTGCGCGCTTACCTCAAGTATATCGGCAAAGAACCTCTATCCCAAAAGAACAAGGCTCTCGCCAAGGCTGCTGAATCGTCTCAGGATAACGAACAGATTTTCGCCCTTCCGAAAACGATTGACGTTCATCTCATCGAAGACAACGGCACAACCGGTCTTGCAAAGTGGAACACTGTAACTGGCGAAATCAAGAAATTGAATCACTGGTATGACCTGAAGGGTCGCAAGTTCCAGAACAAGCCCACGAACAACAGCGTGTTCATCAACAATGCACGAGCCAACCACTAATTGGGGGAACAGGATAATGAAGAAGAAAGAATATTTTGCACCAAAAATGGAAATCATCCGCTACAATCACGAAACAGCTCTCCTGAGCGGAAGCGGCGAAGCAGAATGCGACGGTGAATACTGCGACGAATTGGGCTTCAACATTCCTGAAGCCAATAACAAGAAAGTCTAACCGATATTCCCGAAGTTCCCTGATATTTGGGAAAAGAAATCCCGGAAGCCTTGCTTCCGGGAAATTTTTTTATTGTTTCAAATCGCTACAATAATCGTATGCATCGCGTTCAAACGAGATGATTTCTGTTCTCATGAATTCTCGTTCTCCATCGTAAGCCGTCACGGAAACAATAAGGCTATATAAGCCGCATTCAGTGAATCCCGGATCAAGCAGGTCGATAGACACGTAAGCGGAATTCATGGAGTTCAAATCAATAAAGTCTTGCGTCGGTAAAAGGAGAGTATTAAAGTTGATAGCAACGTCCACGCAAACCATGTTGCTCACGTCAGCGCCCTTAGCGACCTTATATTCAATGCTTGTAAAAACGGGGTCGAAGGCGCCGTCTATGGCAGTAGAGTCACTCATGTCCAAACCGAATCGGCCCGTGAAACGCACCACATTGCCAAAAACTCTAGAAGAAAGTTGCGAAGCTATAATATTAACGGTTCTCGGAACAGGAGTAACAATAGCAGACTCGCTGCTACTGGAGCTTTCAAGAGAACTACTAGAACTTTCTTCATCCTCTACGGAACTACTGGACGTTTTTTCCTCATTCTTCGAAGAACTAGACGATTCCTCTTCAGCGGAACTGCTTGAAACTTTCTCTGAAGAACTTGATGCAGGATTTTCATCCAACTTTGCAGAACTGCTGGATTCAAGCTCATCCGCAGCGGAGGACGATAAAGCCTCAGATTTTTCATCAGACTCAACAAGCGAAGAATCATCCGAGCATCCGAAAAACATAAAAGCCGCAACAAGACTCATTGCAGCATAGCCGCGAACAAAAAGACTTTTCATTTATAAAACCCACTAATTAGTTACACTCACAAAGGTAACTAAAAAATCCCGCTCGTTGAGCGGAATTTTTCAACTTTCAAGAAATTTGTACAAAAAACAGAACCGAAGCTACTTTCTAGCGGCCAATTCCTCTGGCGTGCGAGCAAGAATATCCCAGTCGCCGCGTTTGATTATCTTGTATGCATAACCTTGTTCCGTAAGGAACAGCTGACGGTTCATAGCAAATTCCTGTTCCTTGGAATCCTGGGTCACGATGCTGTAGAAGTGGGCCGCGCCACCGTCGCTCTTGGGGCGAAGCACGCGACCGAGGCGCTGGGCTTCTTCCTGACGGCTACCGAAGGTACCCGAAATCTGAATCAGCACGTTAGCATCGGGCAAGTCAATCGCAAAGTTACCCACCTTCGAGACCATCAGGTTCTTCTGCGATCCGTTACGGAAGGCGGCATAAAGCTTTTCGCGATCCTTGTTAGGAGTCTTACCCGTAATCAGAGGAATCTGCAAATCCTCAGAGAGGGCTTCCAGCTGGTCAATGTACTGGCCAATAATCAGCACGCGGTCATCGGGTTTATCGTAATACTTGAGCAGGCGTTCCACGATATCCGTCTTTTCGGGGTTCGTCGAGGCCAGCGTAATCTTTTCTCGCACCGGAGCCAGCGCATACTTCATCTTGAGTTCCGCTTCCATCGGAATGCGGATCTCATTACAGTCAGCGGTAGCGATCCAGCCCTGGGATTCCAGAATGCGCCAAGGAATGTCGTACTTCTTCGGACCGATCAAGCTGAACACTTCAGTTTCCTTGTGGTCTTCACGCACAAGCGTAGCCGTGAGGCCCAAACGGCGAGTGGCCTGCATTTCGGTACTCAGGCGGAACACCGGAGCCGGCAACAAGTGCACTTCGTCGTAAATCATCAGGCCCCACTTCTCCTGACTGAACAGCGGGAAGTTGGCCAGTTCCTTCTTGACTTCTTCGTCGGTAAAGTCATCCAGCTCGGTTTCGGGCTTTTCGTTTTCAGCCTTCTTGGCACGCTTACGCTGGGTCAAAATCTGGTAGGTAGCCACCGTCACCGGGCCAATTTCCTTGACTTCGCCAGAGTATTCCTTCACCTGATCAATCGTCAAGTCCGTCTTGTCGCAAATTTCGCGAATCCACTGGCGGCTAGCCGAAATGTTCGGCGTCAAGATCAAGGTCTTCGTTTGTACCAAAGCCATGGTAGCAAGACCGATTACCGTCTTACCCGAACCGCAAGGCAGCACAATCACGCCCGAACCACCCTTCTCGGATCCGCTTGCGTAGAACACTTGGGCTGCTTCCTTCTGGTAGTCGCGGAGCGCAAACGGCTTTCCGCTAACCGTGGTTTCACGCAAATGGATAGGCAGCGGATCACCCACGGTATAACCGGCCAAGTCTTCAACCGGGAAGCCGGCGTTGGTCAGAGCCATCTTCAAGTGACCACGGCGTTCCGGGTCCACTTCGGCATGCAAGTCATCGATAAAGTGGAGCACGTAGGGCTGTACTTCCTTGAGGTTGCAGATTTCGGTGAACATGTACTTGTCATCGGATTCCACAATCAGGCGGTCGCCTTCCTTTTTCAGGCGGAGCAAACCGTAACGGGCCATGTAGTCTTCGATTTCGGTCACCACCGTTTCCGGAATCGGGAAACGGCTCTGGCTTTCGAGACGTTCGAGCACTTCTTTCGCACGGAGCCCGGTTGCCGCGGCGTTCCACAGACTTAAGGGGCTAATCTTGTAGGTGTGCAAGTGTTCGGGACTCTTCACAAGCTCGGTAAAGGGTGCAATCGCATCGCGAGCTGCTTCGTAGGTAGGGGCGTCAACCTCTACCATGATTTCCATATTACTCTGAACAATAATGGCGCCATTCGGATTCATAGGCGCCAAATTTAGCAAAAAAAAGTCTCCCGCGTTTAAGCGGGAGAACAATGATATCTTTAAATAAGAAGATTGAGACTTACTCAGCGTCCATATCGGCTTCGTCGATTTCGGCGTTGTGATAAACGTCCTGGACGTCGTCGTGATCTTCGAACTTATCGATGAGCTTCAGGAGCTTCTGGGCATCGTCATGGCCGAGCTTCACCGGGTCGTTAGCGACGTAGGTGATTTCAGCGCTCATCATTTCGATACCGGCAGCTTCGAGAGCCTTGGAAACAGCGTCAAAGGCTTCCGGAGAGGTGGAAATTTCATGCACGCCGTCTTCGGTGCTCATATCTTCGGCACCGGCTTCGAGCACGAGGTCCATGACCTGGTCTTCCGGATACTTTTCAGCGTCAACGATGATCACGCCCTTGTAGGTGAATGCCCAAGACACGGAACCGGATTCACCCATGGCACCGTTGTTCTTGTTGAAGATGTTGCGGATTTCGGCAACGGTACGGACCTTGTTGTCGGTGAGGCACTGCACCATGATGGCGATGCCGGCCGGGCCGCGTCCTTCGTACAGCGGTTCCGTCATTTCGGTACCGGAGGTGGCACCCGTGCCCTTGGCGATAGCGGTTTCGATCTTGTAGGTCGCCAACCTCTGGCTCTTGGACTTGAGGATTGCAACACACAGACACGGGTTAGCTTCCGCGTTGCCGCCGC
>JAEEGL013629398.1_pt1 | contig 19204 bp, 14 predicted proteins | sample 9134231 | NCBI WGS metagenome assembly JAEEGL01 (sample SAMN16246548, study PRJNA631951) | gut metagenome | biome: gut microbiome; feature: rumen; material: fiber-attached | host: Bos | place: Iran: Karaj | collected 2018-10 | reverse complement strand
TGTAGCAGTAAGGGATCACATGCTTTCCGAAATCGAGGTTAGGCTGATCCGAATTTGCCATCAGCGCTTCTCTCAATACCTTCCAGGAAAAAATATAGATGCCCATCGATGCGAGATTGCTCGAGGGATGCTCTGGCTTCTCCTGGAATTCCGTGATCTTCTTTGACTCATCAGCCACGACTATCCCGAATCTGCTCGCTTCCTCCATAGGCACAGGCATCACAGCCAAAGTCACTGCCGCGCCTTTCTTCTTATGGAAATCAAGCATGACCTCGTAATCCATCTTATAGATATGATCACCCGACAGTATCAGTACATAGTCGGGATTGAAGCTTTCCATGTATTCGATATTCTGATATATCGCATTTGCAGTACCTGTATACCAGTCTGTATTAATATTTCTCTCAAAAGGAGGCAGTATCGTGACACCGCCGATGTTGCGGTCAAGATCCCAGGGGATGCCTATACCGATATGAGTATTCAGTCTGAGAGGCTGATACTGGGTCAGCACTCCTACAGTATCTATCCCTGAGTTAATGCAGTTTGAAAGTGGAAAATCTATGATGCGGTATCTTGCTCCGAAAGGCACCGCGGGCTTTGCCATACGCGTGGTCAATACCCCGAGTCTGCTGCCCTGTCCCCCGGCAAGCAGCATGGCTATCATCTCTTTTTTTACCATAATCCCTTCCCCCTGTTTCTTCAGCTACTAACCCCTAACATAGAGTATATCACAAAATACGATTATTGATTATCGAAGACTCTCCCGCAGATGATATCTACCAATTCGGAATAGGAATTAACCTTCCTGTCGGACGCCCTGGGAACGACAGGCTTAATCTCACCATTCATAACAGCACGCATAAGCTCGGCGAGACCGTCAGGATCAAAAGGATTGAAGAAATATGCATTATCATATTCCGCAAGAACCTCTCTGGCGAACTCGGTATCTGCGGCTATGACAGGATTTCCAAACTGCTGAGCCTCGCCCAGCGGCATCCCGAAGGTCTCAAGATAAGAAGGAAAAAGCAAAGTACTTCTGTTATACTCTGCAAAGATCTCCTCTCTAGGCAAAACCTTTTCCTTGGTAAACAAGATCTTTGGCTCAAAGCCCTCGCGGATAAGGATCTCCCTTGCAGCTTCTATCACTGCATGGTTTTTGTACGGAAGATTGCTCGCAGGGAAAAAGAACCTCACAGGATCAAATTCCCCATTCCTTACATATTCCGACAGATCAGGGATATCAGGTTTCACCTTATATATTTTATCTGATGGTATCTTTTCATCCCTGACAAGCGCTCTTTTCATCCATTCCGTCTGGACGACGATCCGGTCGGCCTTCTTAGCCGAAGATATGATCATGGGGTGATAGAATCTTTGATAGATCCCCTGCTCTCTTTCATTTGGCTTTAATATGGAAAATTTCTTTTCATGCTGAAAACCAACAGGCTGATGGATATACAGCACCTGTTTTATGCCTGGATCCAGTCCCTTGGGAAGCATGTTTTCCAGACTGAAGACTACATCCGGGTTTAATCCATTCACCCATTTACCCCCGGTCAGAAATTCAAACTTAAGCCTCGCCCTGGAAGATGCTTTCACATCGCTTCTCACTATTACCTCAATGTGCTTTTCAGGTACACTGGCAAGTATCCCCGGAACTCCTGTAACAAACGTCCACTCCAAATCCCCGCTTATATAGGTGGAATCGGTCCTTTGAAAATCCGGGCCGTTCACATATCCGAAAAAATCCTTCAAAACCGACAGGGCGCCCGTCTTTGACGCCGCTATATCAAGAACAAGAATCCTCATATCAACGTTTCAGCCATACTGTTTCATTTACGATCTTGGTATAGCTCTGGATGATCTTTATAACCTTAATCGATACATTTTCATCAGCATAGTCCTCTGCTTCTACAAAAGGTTCCCTGGCTTCATACATAGATGTCGAAAGCTCGACCGCTTGCTCCACATCTTCAGGTTTTATACCCCCTATAACGACAGAGCCCTTATCCAGCACCTCAGGTCTCTCAGTGGATGTTCTTATCAGCACAGCAGGGAAATCCATCATAGCAGACTCCTCTGAAAGTGTTCCCGAGTCAGAGAGCACACAGAATGCATTCTCCTGCAGCTTATTATAATCAAAATATCCGAAAGGCTTCAGGCTTCTCACTCTCTTGTAGAACACAAACCCTCTTGCTTCAATGAATTTTCTGGATCTCGGATGTGTCGAATAAATTACTGGCATATCATATTTTTCCGCGATATGATTGATAGCTCCCATCAGCGACAGGAATTTATCCTCAATATCTATATTCTCCTCCCTGTGAGCGGATACCAGGAAATATTTCCGGGGTTCAAGAGACAGTTCTTTCAGTACTCCGGAGGCTTCGATCTTCTCTCTGTTTTTTATCAAGACCTCTTTCATAGGAGATCCCGTTACAAATATTGTCTTTCCGTCAATCCCCTCGGAAATAAGATATCGTCTTGAATGCTCTGTATAGGGGAGATTGATATCCGATATATGATCTACTATCTTTCGGTTTATCATCTCCGAAACATTCCAGTCCCAGCACCGGTTCCCTGCTTCCATATGAAAGATCGGTATCTTCAGTCTCTTTGCCGATATAGCAGACAGCGCCGAGTTGGTGTCTCCAAGGATCAATACAGCATCCGGTCTCGTTTCTTCCAGCAGTGAATAGGATTTGGCTATGATATTGCCCATAGTCTCACCGAGATTTGATCCCACACTGTCAAGGTAATGATCCGGCTCCCTCAGGCCCAGATCCTCAAAAAAAACCTGATTCAGGGTATAATCGTAATTCTGTCCCGTGTGCACAAGGATATGGTCAAAGTATTTATCAGCGCACTTTATGACCTCTGAAAGTCTTATTATCTCGGGTCGTGTTCCGAGTATCGTCATCAATTTCAATTTGCCCATAATAATAACCTCCCGCTCTATACCTCTTCCGGATAGGTATCCGGCCGCCCGGGATCAAAAGCCTCTGACGCCCACATGAGAGTCACCATATCCGTATCTCCTTCATTGATTATGCAATGAGTATATCCGGTAGGAATATCCACTACCGTAAGCTTCTCTCCCGAAACATGGTAATCTGTGATCTCCTTCTCGCCTATCTTTCTAAAGCGGATCAGACCTTTTCCCTGAATCACAAGAAACTTTTCATTCTTACTGTCATGCCAGTGGTTCCCTTTCGTAATACCGGGATGGCTGATATTCACGGAAACCTGTCCTCTGTCAGGAGTTCTGATAAATTCCGTAAAGGATCCCCTTTCATCCTCATGCATCTGTAGTTCATATGAAAAATCATCTGTTGGCAGGAAGCTTAGATAAGTGGAATAAAGCTTGGAAATAAAAGCATCCGATAACTCAGGAACCTCCAGGCTTTCACGCATTTTGGGGAAGCTTTCTATGACTTCGGCTATAAATCCCAGTCTGGCATGGTACACAGGACATCTGAGGGAAGTGTGCTCCTCATTCAGTCCCTCCACTTTTTCTCCCCTGGATATAATCTCCATATCACTTATAAGCTCCGATACAACATCATCTATATAGGCAAGATGCATCATATGATCAGCATCATTTATCTTTATCGGGAGCCCTCTGGCTATATTATGACAGTAGGTCGCCACCACGGAATTGTATTCCGGCCTGCACCATTTTCCAAAAACATTTGTAAGCCTGTAGATAAGAACCGGGCTGCCCGTCTTTTTCCCATGCGAATATACGGCCTTCTCGGCCATAAGCTTTGTCTCGGCATAAAGCTGTCCTGCAGCCTGATCCTCCACTCTGGTTGAAGAATTAAAGACCACAGGACTATTGTTATCCGCTGCCTCAAGATACGACATCAGCCTTTGTGTCAATCCTGCGTTAACCTCCCGGAATTCCTTCTCATCTGCAGGCCTGTTCACCCCGGCCATATGAAATACAAATTCGGCACTTTCACAATAGCTTTTAAGATCCTCATCGGAGCTTTCTCTCACAAATTCAAGTATATCCGTATATCCGCAATTTCTGAGCCTGTTTATCAGGTTCTTTCCCATGAACCCATGCGCTCCGGTCACCAATATCTTCATATCAGCTCATATTCTCCTCAAATTCCTTTAGTCTTTCCCTGATATACGGCAATTTCAGAAGCTTCTCTTTGACTGCTTCCACATCCAGCTGCTCAGTATTATCCGAATTGAAAGTGGTCACCGAATCGTCCCTTACAGATCCCTGGGTGAAATACTTATCATAATTCAGGTCCCTGTTATCTGCGGGCACACGGAAGAAGTTCCCTTCATCGACAGCCTTTATCCTCTCCTCCGCTGTAAGCAGCGTCTCAGCCATCTTCTCTCCATGCCGTATCCCGATCACCTTTATTTCCGCATCCGAGTGAAAAAGCACCTTCACAGCCTGTGCGAGGGTCTCTATCGTACAGGCCGGCGCCTTCTGCACGAATATATCTCCTGCGTGAGCATTGTTAAACGCATATATCACAAGTTCCACAGCTTCTTCAAGAGACATCACGAATCTGGTCATCTTAGGCTCGGTCACTGTGATCGGTTTTCCGTCTCTTATCTGATCGATAAATAATGGCACCACCGATCCCCTTGAGCAGAGCACATTTCCATATCTTGTACCACAGATAAGAGTCCTTTCCTCATCAACCGTGCGGCTCTTTGCTACAAAAACCTTCTCCATCATGGCCTTCGAGATACCCATAGCATTTATTGGATAAGCAGCCTTATCTGTAGAAAGACAGACTACTTTTTTTACTCCGTTATGTATCGCTGCAGTAAGGACATTATCGGTTCCCACCACATTTGTCTGGACGGCCTCCATTGGGAAGAACTCACAGGAGGGCACCTGCTTAAGGGCCGCTGCCGCAAATATATAATCAACCCCATAGGACGCTTCTTCTATCGAGTTATAATTTCTCACATTTCCGATATAATATTTGATCTTGGGATTATTATAAAAGTGCCGCATATCGTCCTGCTTCTTTTCATCTCTGGAAAATATGCGTATTTCTTTAATGTCCGTGTCAAGAAACCGGTTCAGGACCGCTGTGCCAAAGGATCCTGTCCCTCCTGTGATCAGCAGCGTCTTTCCGTTAAATGAATTATCGCTCATTATAGATATCCCCCTCCAGATCCATAATACTCACTGCACCATAGGTGCAGGAGATGCCTTAAGTGTAAAGTTGCTGTAATCAAGACTGAAATTCGGATTGAAATACGGATCACCTGACGCAAGATCTGATGCCCACTTTTCACGGAAAAGTTCACACTCCTGCTCATACCGCAAAGCCCTGTCATCGTAGGCTGCATCCTCCTGTTTCTTTGCGCGCTCCACATCCGAACCACGGCTTGCAGATTCATAATGAAAGAGCTCCGCAAAAGGGGTGAATACATTAACCCTTCCCATATGACGAAGCTTAAGGCAAAGATCCACGTCGTTTAACGCAACTGCAAAGCTTACATCCATTCCGCCGCATGCTTCAAAGTCAGGTTTTGATATCATAAGGCAAGCTCCGGTAACAGCCGTAAAATTCTGTGCATAACAGAGTCTTCCCATGTATCCCAGATTGCCCTTTGCAAGCTTATAATGTACATGCCCTGCGGTCCGGTGCGCTCCCAGACCTATCACAACCCCGGCATGCTGTATCGTATAGTCCGGATAATAAAGCTTACCTCCGACTGCTCCCACATCGGAACGCTGCGCATACATCAAAAGCTCCTCTATCCAGTCACGGGTTATTACCTCAGTATCATTATTAAGCAAAAGCAGATATTCACCTGAAGCTGCCTCTGCCCCCTTATTGATAAGCTCCGCATAGTTAAACTTATCCTGTGTAACCTCAATGAGTTTCACATTGGGCAGCCGGATCATCTCATCATAATATGACCTTATTTCCTCTCCGGTGCTCCCGTTCTCAACAATTATGATCTCATAATTATCATATGATGTCCGGTCTATTATTGAATCTATACAACGCCTGAGATCTGACATATGTTCCTTATTGGGTATGATGACAGAGACCAGGGGCTTTGACACAAGCTTATACCTTATCCTGAATATAGTGGCGAAAGCCCTTGTGCTCTCTATCTCAAAGCCCTCCATGCCATCTTCCGCCAGCGAAGAAGCCACTGCATTCTTAGCTGCGTTTATCGCATAGGTCTTCGCATTGATATCTGCTGCTGTAGAACCTGCATGACTTCTCCAGTAATATAGGATATGCGGCACATGAACTATTCCATCCTCACGTTTTGAAGCCTCATGCGTAAGCCGAAGTATCATGTCGTGATCCTGACTTCCGTCGTACTCGGAACGGAATCTACCCACCTTATCCACAAGCTCTCTCCTGAAAGCTGAAAAATGGCAGATATAATTATTAGCTCTCAGATTATCAGGAGCAAAGTCCGGCTTAAAGTGCAGGGTAACCATATTATTTACTGAATCACCAGTAAAGGTCGCCTCATCTGAATAAATGAACCAGGCATCCTTATCCTCCAGTACCTTCATATATTCGTAAAGCGCAGAAGGGTGCAGCAGATCATCGTGATCCATCAGTGCATAGAAATCACCTGTCGCAAGATCAAAGCAGGCATTTGTGTTTTCGGATATCCCTCCGTTATGTTCAAGTTTCCTGTACTTTATACGTTCTCTTAATGCACCGCCTCCGGTCCTTCCGGCATTATCTGAAGCGTTTTCCATTAAAGCGCCTGTCAGCACATCAGCGGTTCTCGCAGCATCCTTTTTTGCATATTCCGCAACAATCTCACCAACATACTTATGCTCCTCATCCGAACCGTCAGCAAAGCATAGTTCCCATCCACCATAGGTTTGTGCCATAATGCATTCGATCAGCTCGCGAAGGAAATTCTCAGGCGTATTATAAAGCGGGATCAGAATAGAAAAAATATGCTCCTTCCTAAACTTTACTGCAGCAGCCTTTGCCCGTTCCTCTTCCTTTGGATAGCTTTCCGTTCCATGATACTTATATGCTCTTCTTTCTATTTTCTTGGATTTAAGCTTCCTTCTTAATTCACTGAAAGAACCAAGCCTTTTTACCCTTATGCAGGCGTTCTTAAAATGGGACCAGGCAAGCCGGAAAGGCATGATCGCGCGATAGATAAAACTCTGCTTGAGGGTATTCCATTTCAATGAAAGCTCGGCATGTTCTGCCTCCAGATCGGTAAGTTCCCTTGTCAGCTTCTCGTTCTTCTCTTTTTCTTTTTGATACATATCCTTATAATAGGACAGCATCTTATCCTTATTCAGATCGCTGTTTTCCTCATGCATTCCTCATCGCTCCTGTATATCTTCCTGCGTTTTGTCACAAGGGCAGGATATGCGCTCACCTCTCCCTTTATGCCAAATTCCTCCATCTCGGAGGCCGGGATCCGGACAATGAATCCTGAATCTGCGCTCCTCTTAAACTTTGGAAAGGCATCTCCCACGTCAGCCCGTCTCATCCTTACGGCTTTTGCAGCTATGCACCTGCCATCCGATTCTATCAGCACACAAGGCTCCATCTTCCTTAATCCTTCCCTGAAGATCCAGCCCCTGGCTTCATAGAAGTCCTCATTTCCATACGCATCAGAAAGCTTATATTCAAAACTGTCAATGGCCGCATGAATATGCTTTCCCGTTCTCATCCTGACATCCGGCTGCCATATATCCGACATACCTGCAAGCTCCCACTCAAAAGGAAGGTTGATATCAAAATCAAGGGCATACGGAGACAGATTACCGTTCATAAAAGGATCGCCTGCATCAAAAACATCTCCATGCTTTGAAATAAGATACAGTCTCTCATCCTTCAGCCTTTTATAAGCTTCGCGATCGCTCCTGTCATCCGCTCTTGTAGCTCCCTCATAATGGGTCAGATGATGCGAATTAAGACAGATATTATAAAACCCCTTCTCATAAAGGGTAAGGCACAGATCCACATCATTGTAAGCAACAGGCAGCTTTTCATCGAAACCTCCGGCTTTATCATACCTGTCACGCCTTATGGCAAGACAGGCGCCGGTCACGGCAAGCGTATTTATATCATGATCACTGTAACCATAATAGTAGCTGTCGTCCTTATATCCCTGAAGTTTATGCGAAGGCCCGGTATGAAGAAGAGCGATCCCGCAATGCTGTATCTTTATCTCGCCCGGATACAGAAGCTTGATCCCGACAGCCCCGGATGTATCCTCAAGCGCCTTCAAAGCCATTCGCTCGAGTATACCTTTCTCCGAAACCGGCACTTCGATATCATCATTGATAAAGATCAGCACTTTTCCCGAGGACTTGGAGACTGCAAAGTTATTCAATGCTGAATAGTTGAACTCAGTTTCGCGAAGATAATAGCGGACTCCATACTCAGAGGATATCTCATTGTATCTCCTTCTGGCACCATCACCACTCCCATTGTCCACAAGTATCAGTTCAACATCATCCGTATGGAGCGATGCCTTTACGCTCTTCACACACCGCTCAAACATATCCGGATGATCCTTTGACAGAAAAATCAGGGATAGCTTTCCGGGTATCTTATCGACAAAAGGAGTCGCATCCGCCTCCTTTTTTTCAGGAAGCATGCGCTCCTTCCTGCGGTGATACAGCACCTTATCTATATGACAGACCCTGTCTCTTGGATATGTATAAAATGAATCCGCCCTGTGACCCTTTTTTAATGCCACCATACCCGAGATATAGTCAAGGCTTTTCTCCGTCTCGGGCGAATAATCCGGCTTAAAAAATGGATTAGTTCTCTGATGATCTCTCACCACATCTTCATCGCAGTAGATGATGTCATAGTCTCCCTGAGAAGCAGCTTTTGCAAATTCAGCTATGGCATCAGGGTCGGGGATATGATCATCATTCTCGTATATCAGATCATAGCCTGAAATAAAGGAATCTATAATATGACGGTCTGTCTTACTGCCCCGCCACTTTTCATTCTGCTCTATGTAACGCAGATACCTTGACATACTGCTCCTTTTCCCTCGGCTTTTTCAGCATTCCTCTGGGCTCTGTCTCATATTCGGATAGTTTTGCCAATATCTCTTCATACATTCCGGGATCCGTCATCCGTATCATATATTCCAGATGAAAAGCTGCTGCCCCCTCCGGGATATCAAAGATGATCTGCGGATCCCTGTTGTCAAATATTACCGTACTTCCACAAACGCGCCCGTTTACCATAGCCTCAGGTACAGTGGCACTCAAAAGTCTTATCATACAATAATCTTCCTGCGGATCGATCCTGAGTTTCCTGATACCCTCCGGAAGCCTGACATCCAGGACTATCTTCATATCAGACGTGACTTCTGCATCAAAGGCCGGCATGTTGCCCTCAGCAAAGCCCTCCCCCATATCCGCATACAATCTTCCATGGAAAGGTCTCGGCAGTCCGCTGAAGCTGTCAACAGCCTGATCCAATGTCACATACCCTCTGCCGAAAATACTGTACATCTTGTCAAGGCTGATATAATCCCCGGATATCTTATGCTGAAGCATGGTCTCTGCAGCTTCGAATTCATGATCTCTTCCGCCCTCATATCCCGCAGCTTTGTATAGCTCTTCCTTTTCAATTATCCCTGAATGCTCTGTCATAAAATATCTTATTGCCCGATAAATTATAAATTCTGGATCCGCCCCTTCTTTTATCCATTCATAATCAGTAATATTCCAGGCACCGTCCGCAGTAATGATAATATTGGAGAAAATAAAATCCACATCCGGCAGTCTCTTTGTCCTCACAAATCCGGCGAACTGCCTGACAATCTTGAGCGCAGTATCCTTTTTCCTTTTCACGATAAGTTCTGCCAATATCGCATCAAGAGTCTTTCCCGACAGATACTCAAACTGTACTCCGAGGAATTCACCGTTATCATCTGTCAGAAGTCTTGCCGTATTAATTTTAACGGATGATCCCTTTAATAAAGCCGCCAGCTTAGATGAATTATCATACATTGTAAGCAGATGCGCTTCTGCCTCACGTTTCTTGGGATACTTGACTACAAACTTTTTATGAAAGCCGTCCTCCAGGATATCCGTCCTTATCTGGTATCTGGGATCTCTTTCGTCAGAATGTCTGGAATAAAGCACGTGTCTTACATCAAAGCTCTGTATCCTCTCCTCCAAAGACATAAAGACCAAAAAAGAATTGGAAACCTGCGGAAATTCACCCTCTCTTACTGCCTCATCCAGTGCCTTTGCCTCATCAAAAGCCACAAACCTGTCAGCATCGAAATTACGGATCCTCCCCGAAAGCTCTCCGGGCTGCGGAAGTCTCGCATCAGAGAAAATGACTGATGGCAGCTTATAATCAGGGTAGGGATAAAAAAACTTTGTCATAAGTCCGGCATCCTTGGCAAGGGTCATCAGACCTTTCTTCGAAAAAGTTTTTACCTTGTTATTTCCCTGATATCCCTCTATACCGTCATAGAATTTTCCTGTATGATCCTCCCTGCATCCTGCAAGATACTTCATTCCGTATTTATTCTCTATGGCGATCACTATCTCCCCGCCCTGCGCGAGATGCGGTATGAGCATCTGCAGCATTGACAGATACGGATCGCTCTCCGGCTTTGAAATATACGATCCTGCATACTCAAGCACACCTATCAGAAAGATATAATCATATTCATCATTCAGATCCGGCTCTATATCCTCAAGGTTACCAACGAGGATTTCCAGATTTTCGGCGTCTTTGTTCCGGGCAGCATTAATAAGACTCCTTTTATATGAAAGCTCCACCACAGTGACTTTCTCTGCCTTCTTCGTCAGCGTTCCGGTCACTGCACCACATCCGGCACCTATCTCAAGCACCCTCTGGCTTCGCTGTATCGGGATGAAGTCCGCAATATTCCCTCTGATATCCGATAAATGATACAGTCCGTTCCAGGTCTGCATATGGGCGATCATCTCGTTATAGCGTTCGGGCGGCTCTTTGCGAACTATCTCCAGGATCTGATCTTCAGGACTTCCCTCGCTGTACAGATCCTTTCCACCGTAATGAGTAAGATCCAGTGTCACTTTCCCTATTTTTTCAGATTTCTTTTCCATTCTTGAATAATTGCACCTCTGAGTCCATATCATAATATCCTACTGTGTCTTTGGAGGATATCACCTGTACATTAAATATATCATAAAGCCTGTGATAAACGGTAAAATTACCTTCCCTGTATCCGACGAGCCCGAGAGATATGAGATAATCTCCTCCCTGAAGCATCATCCTCTGTGTAAAAGTGGCAATGATCTCGTCCCCGTCCGCACATTCACCCGTTGAGAGCTTTTCAAACATTGTATTTGTGCCTGTGATCTCGACTCCCATACGGTTCTTGATCGACACTGCTATTATCGGTTCAGAAACCGAAGCGTGATATCTTGTCTTTATCCTGACCGAATAGAAATCACCCTTTATCACGGTGTTTGCTATATTACCGGCATTATCTATCAGACAGAAGTCCTCTATCTCAGCCAGACCGCTGCCATAAGTATCATTTGAAGGATTAAGTGTCATATATGACTTCCATAATCCCTCCTTCACATTCCAGTTCAACGATCCAATAAGCTTACCGTCCTTATCCACCTTTTCCGATCCCGACATCGCGGAAGTAGTCTGATTCACCAGGACTTTTTTATAGATATCTATGATCTCTTTTGGCTTCCCTTCAGCCATCTTTTCCCCCTGATTCAGGAGGATGACCCTGTCGCAGTATTTGCTTATTGACGACAGATCATGTGATACAAAAAGTATCGTCTTGCCGTCCTTCTTAAACTCCTCAAATTTGTGATAGCACTTATTCTGAAAGAAAACATCTCCTACAGAAAGCGCTTCATCCACCACCAGTATCTCCGGATCTATATTTATAGCAAGGGCAAAAGCAAGGCGAACGAACATCCCCGAGGAATATGTCTTTACTTTTTGATTGACGAATTCACCGATATCCGCAAAATCGAGGATCGCTTCCAGCCTCTCGTCTATCTCCTCTTCGGAGAATCCATTCATGGTACCGTTAAGATAAACATTCTCTATCCCGGTAAATTCCATATTGAATCCTGCACCGAGTTCCAGCAGGGCGGATATCCTTCCGTTTATCTCCACATTTCCGGATGTAGGTGAAAGGACTCCCGTTATGATCTTTAATATGGTTGACTTTCCTGAACCGTTTGTCCCTATAATGCCTACGGTTTCTCCCTTATGCACCTGCATGGAGACATCCTTAAGGGCATAATGCTCCTTATAGAGCTGTTTCTTTTTACCAAGCCCCAGCGCATCCTTTACTCTGTCCCGCTGTCTGTTATACAATTTATACATCTTATCCAGATGCTCTACATTTATTATTACTTCTTCCATCATAAAATATCCGCAAAATGTACCTTCAGTCTCTTAAATACCAGCGCTCCAAAGAGGAACGATGCCACAGTAAAGATCCAGAAATAAACAGTGGAATAAAAATGCTCAAAAAACCACATATGATCCAGAAGCGCCATCCTGTAACCGTCCACCACATAAAATACCGGATTCAGCTTGAATATCATCTGCAAAGGTCTGGAGAGATTGTTAATGTCCCACATGATCGGTGTGATCCACACTCCGACCTGAAGAAGGATACCGATTATCTGCCCCAGATCCCTGAAGAAAACCACAACCGAGCAGGTAATATAAGATATCCCAAGCACGAGCAGAAAAGTGCATCCCGAAAAATAAAAGATCTGGATCCAGTAGATGTCCGGATATATTCCGTTCAGAATAAGGATAACAAGAGTTACTCCCACAAGAAATACGTGAATAAAAAGAGTGGACATTATCTTAATGATAGGGAGAATGCTTATCTTAAATACTACCTTCTTTACAAGGAACTGATAGGAAAGCAATGCCCCTGTCCCCTGTCCCCAGGCATCCGAGAAGAAAAACCAGGGTACAATGCCGACTATGAGCCAGAGCACAAAAGGATATTGCCCTGTCTCGGAAACAGGCGCCCTGCCTCCCATAGTGAATACGAACCAGTAAACCAGCACTGTCACTGCAGGCTGAAGAAAGATCCACACGATCCCCATATAGGAGCCTGCGTACTTTGATCTGAAATCATTCTTCGACAGCTTCCATATGAGCTTCCGGTTCGCCCAAAGCTCCTGAGGGAGTATGATGATCCTGTCGTAGAGCTTTGCGAATACAGAAAAAGCCCCCCAAAGAACCGCAACAGAAACTATTTTTTTTATCAGCTCCTGATGCGGATCGGCAAGAGGATTATGATGAAATACTATATAAGATGTCCAGATTGCGGCAATTACCGCAACCACGGTTATTACTTTTTTCTTTGTTATCATTGGATACCGTGGGAAGCTTTGTACTCCGAAAATGAAGGCCAACCCCTGTCCCTGTCGTTTATATTAAGTTGCGCATCTACTTCCGGCCACACTATGCCTATCTCACTGTCATCATACGGAAGTCCGCCTTCGTCGCCCGGATGGTAGAAATCCGTACACTTGTAACAGAATTCCGCCGTATCCGAAAGCACCAGAAAACCGTGCGCAAAATTTTTAGGGATATAAAACTGTTTTTTATTCTGCTCGGAAAGCAGCGCTCCAAACCACCTCCCGAAAGTCGCAGACCCCTTTCTGAGATCCACTGCCACGTCAAATACCTCACCCCTGACCACACGCACAAGCTTATCCTGCGGATGGTCTATCTGAAAATGAAGGCCTCGGAGCACTCCTTTTGTGCTCGAGCTTTGATTATCCTGGACGAAGACTACGTCTATACCGGCTTCTTTGAAGTCATTATAATTGTATGTCTCCATGAAGTAGCCTCTTTCATCCCCGAATACCTGCGGGGTGATAACCTTCAGTCCCTCGATCTCACAAGTCTCTACACTGATCTTTCCCAATTTGCTTCTCCTCTGTATTAAACACTGTCATTTTGTTCTCTGAGATTACTTTACTAATATATCCAGATCCACACGCCCAGATATACCGTCTACGGCTCCGCTGGACGTATACTGCCATATACTGTAGTCTCCGTCATATGTCGGTCCGGCCGCACGATACTGGGCAAGCCACTTCGTATAAGGAGTTAAGGCACTCATATCCAGACGTTTATTCATCCAGGTTTTATTTGCATATACTCCGGCACGGTACCCGAGGCTCTCGGCTGTCTCACAAAATGTTCTGACTATCTCTGTCCTTGATATTGTATCAAGCGGATCTGCACGTCCTCCGTTCGAATTGCCCGAGCTCTCCACATCAAGGAAAACCGGAAGTGACAGATCAGATGAATTCACAAGGGATGCCACCGCCTGAGCTTCTTCTCTCGCCTCATCGGCATTTATCGCCTGTGTGAAGAAATATACCCCTATCCTTAATCCCGCAGCCTTTGCTCCGGCCAGATTCTGTCTGAAGTAGGGATCTTCTACAAGTACGCCGCTGCTGGATCCCCTGTATCCTGCTCTTATAATAACAAAATCTATTCCCGACGCCTTTACCCTTGTCCAGTCGATTTCCTTATTATATTTTGAAACGTCTATACCAAGTGTCCCCTGAGGAAGGTTAATATCCGCAGGACTTTCGGTGCCCTCGCCTTCATTTTCAGCCTCCGCTTCCTTCTCCACAGGATCCGGCGCGGTATCCTCCACCTTAGCATCTATCTGGGATTCCTGAAGGACTATACTTCTTATCCCTGAAGATTCCTTGTATTTTATCTTCGGCTTGATATTTATCGAAGATGTCTCCACTATGCCTGAACCATTGTCCACGACCACATTATAGTCACCCGGGGCCATCTCATCTAAATATATGACACCGTCTCCGTCTTCGTCATCAGCCTCGAATTCTTCCTCATAGGACTCCGGCTCAGAACTCTCTATTTTCGGGTCAGTAGTACTTTCAGATAGCTTTGCTACCCTTGCAGTCCACTCCATCCCTGACGCAGGATTTCCTGTGTTATCCAATATCCGGATCATAAGATCTGCTTCGCTTGATGTGAGCAGGAGGACGTACCCGCTGGAATAAGCCCTGTCATCTATTGGGTCTTCCTCATAAAACGAATCCGACAATACAGCGTCACTTTCCACCGCGCTTTCTGCCGAACCCTCATCCTCACGTTCAGGTCCCCCATAGGGATCTCCGCTCTCTTCTATTATGGTATCTTCCGATACGGAGCCGTCTGCCACGGGAGATGATTTTTTGCCTTTATTAAGGCTGATAGCAAGTACAATGATAAATGCAAGGCAGTTGAAGCCTATGATCAATGCGGGTATGAGCCATATCCTGTACTTACCATGCCCCGCTGTTTTTTTCAAAGTCCGTTCGCTATATCCTTAAGATACTGACCGTAAGCTGTCTTGGAGAGCGGCTTCGACAGCTTCAGCAACTGCGCCCTGTCGATATATCCCTTCTTGAAGGCTATCTCCTCGATACAGGATATATACAGTCCCTGTCTCTTTTGAAAGGCTGCCACAAAAGCTGCGGCATCCAGCAGCATATCGTGTGATCCCGTATCAAGCCACGCAAATCCGCGTCCCAGGGTCTCCACATAAAGGCTTCCTCTGCGAAGATATTCATTGTTTACCGAGGTGATCTCTATCTCCCCCCTGTCCGAAGGTTTTACGTTTCTGGCTATCTCCACCACATCATTATCGTAGAAATACAGTCCGGGGACAGCATAGTTACTCTTAGGATTCTTCGGTTTCTCTTCAATGGAAATGGCCTTGCCGTTTTCATCAAATTCAACGACACCATATTCTCTCGGATCCTTTACATAGTATCCAAATATGGTCGCCCCGGTCTTTCTTTCCGATGCAGCTCTCAAAGTCTTTGAAAAACTCTGACCATAGAATATATTGTCTCCGAGCACCATGGCGACGTTGTCAGAGCCTATGAAATCCGCTCCGATTATAAACGCATCCGCCAATCCCCTGGGCTGATCCTGCACTGCATAATGCATCTCGAGTCCCAGCTGGGAACCGTCACCGAAAAGCTCCTCAAATCCGGGAAGATCACGGGGAGTCGATATTATCAGTATCTCCCTAATACCCGCAAGCATCAGTGTCGACAGTGGATAATAGATCATCGGCTTATCATACACCGGCATCATCTGCTTACTCACCGCCTTGGTCAGCGGATAAAGTCTTGTGCCGGATCCACCGGCCAGAATAATTCCTTTCATACCTGCCTCTTTTTCGTTATTTCAAACCTTGTACATCTTTTTATAATATTCCTGATAGTCACCGGAGGTAATATTCTCCATCCAGTCCTTATGCTCCAGATACCACTTGACGGTAAGTTTTATCCCGTCCTCAAACTTAGTGTCGGGCAGCCATCCCAGCTCACTGCTGATCTTATCGGGAGCTATGGCATATCTTCTGTCATGACCTTTCCTGTCCTCGACATATGTGATCAGCTCCTCAGATACATTCGCGCGTCTGCCGTCATCTTCGGGAAGTATCTCCTGAAGGGTTTTTATGATGGTTTTTACTATCTGAATGTTCTCCCTCTCATTATGTCCGCCTATATTATACTTCTCTCCGATCCGGCCCTTTTCGATAACCATATCTATCCCCTTGCAGTGATCATCTACATAGAGCCAGTCACGAACATTCTTTCCATCACCGTAAACCGGAAGCTTCTTTCCTGCTAAAGCATTATTTATCATCAAAGGGATAAGCTTCTCAGGAAACTGATAGGGACCGTAGTTATTTGAACAGTTCGTTATGCACGCGGGAAAATGATAAGTATCCACATATGCCTTTACCAGAAGATCTGCCGAAGCTTTGCTGGCAGAATACGGTGAATGTGGATCATAGGGGGTAGTTTCATAGAAGTAATCCGAAGGGTCACTTAAAGATCCGTATACCTCATCAGTCGACACATGAAGAAATCTCTTTCCTTCCTTCCAGGATCCGTCGCTGTTCTCCCAGGCTGCCTTCGCAGCATTCAGCATCACAGCGGTTCCCAGCACGTTGGTCTCCACGAAGACTTCGGGATTGACTATTGAGCGGTCCACATGGCTCTCTGCCGCAAAATGAACGACTACATCGATGTCATTCTCATCGAATATCTTTTCTATGGCATCCTTGTCCCTGATATCGGCTTTAATAAAAGTGTAGTTGTCCCTGTCCTCCACACCCTTAAGGTTTTCAAGATTACCAGCATAAGTAAGCGCATCCACATTGATGATCCGGATGCTGTCCTCATACTTGCGGAACATATAATATACAAAATTAGAGCCGATAAAACCGGCGCCTCCAGTAACCAGATAAGTACGCATATCCCACCTCAACAATTCTTACGTTTTGACACATATCAAGGAAGCATGCGTCAAAACCTGTAATTTATGAATAACCAATGTATTATATCATAAGTCAGTGTGCCTACGCCACACAGGCTGATCCGGCACCGGAGAATCGTTTGATACTATGTAATACCCTGTTCTGTTCCGCTTTGCAGCGCAGTTTTATCATGCCCCGTACTGTGTCAGATCATTTATCCATACACCCTTTCGGACCATGATAAATCCAATAGTGCATTTAATAAGCTCAAAAAGCTGCACGCAGGCAAATACAGGTATAACAGTCCAGGATGTAAATCTTATGAGCAGCACCAGAGCAGGTATGGATATCACCCATACAAACAAAGAGTCAAAGACAAAAGTAAGCCAGGTGCTCCCCCCGGATCTCAATGTAAAATATGTGGCATTCTCATAAGCATAAAGCGGCATGAAAACCGCACTGATCCGTATCAGTCCAGCTGCTATATTCTTTATCGTATCCGACGTATTATATATCCTCGGAAAAAAGGGGGAAACCGCGAAAAGCAGTATCCCGGACATCATAGATACCGCAACGGAAAAAGCCGCCAGCTGGTATGCCTCCTCCATAAGTCCCTCTCTTCCCTTCATCCTCTTTCCCAGTTCCTGGCCAAGCATAATGGCTATGGCATCTCCCATCGCCACGAGACCTATATTAAACACATTATTGACGGTTGTAGATATGTTCATAGCTGCAACTACATCAAGTCCCATCAGCGAGTATTGCTGGTTCAGAACAGTCAGTCCTCCGGACCACAGGAATTCATTCAGCAGTATAGGGGAACTCTTAAAGGTTATCTTCTTTGCCAGATCAAGCGGGATATAAAGACTCCTGTAAAGACCTGTGGCAAACGGATTCCTTATTGTGTGCGCGTGTGTCCATACCAGGACTATGATGGCTTCCACATATCTTGATATCACCGTTGCAAGACCCGCTCCCACCACGCCGAGAGCCGGCACCCCCAGCTTGCCGTAGATGAGAATATAGTTCCCCACAAGATTCACAAACACAGCCACTACCCCGGCCTTCATCGGAAGCAGTGTCTCCCCGGTCTCCCTCAGGGTTCCGGAGTAGCACATACCCACAGCCAGAGGAAACATCTCAAAGAGACATACGAAAAGATATCTCTTCGCAGAAGCTAAAGTATTTTCTATGTTCCCTGTCCCTGAATCTCCCTGAAGCCAGAATCTGACAAGTGCTTCCCCCCTAAAGAGCAGAACACAGATACCGATTGCCACAAGCAGTATGGCTGCAATAAGCTTAAGCCGCATAGTGTATCTGACTCCCTCTGCATCACCTTTACCCGAAAACTGGGCAGTGAATATCCCTATCCCTGCAGTGGCCCCGAAAAGGCAGAGAGTAAAAACAAAGAGCAGCTGATTCACTATGGATACGCCGCTCATTGCATCGGTTCCTACCCGTCCTACCATGATATTGTCAAGCATACCGACAAAATTCGTGATGCCGTTCTGGATCGCAACAGGAACGGCTATTGTAAGCACTTTTTTATAAAAATCCCTTGTTCCGATTAGTTTCATATCAGATTTTATATTCAGCCCCTGTACCTATACAGGCTGCCTCCAATACCGGATCTCTGTCATCTTCGCATCACGTTTGAGACTGTAGACTGGGAGATATCCATCATGCATGCTATCATCTCCTGGGTAAGATCCGGATCCTCTGCAAGTTCCCTTATTATCTCATTCCTTCTTGAAGTACTTTTATAAGCAGGTATCACATATTCAAGCTCCGGCTTTACATTACCCGAAGGCACGGTTTTAATAAGTGCCGTCCCGTCTCCCAAAACGGCTCTTGCATACCTTTCACCGGTGCTTTTATTCATCACATAGCCAAGTGAGACTATATCTGCCAGACTGTATACTGTGTC
>JAEEGL012552690.1_pt1 | contig 19204 bp, 16 predicted proteins | sample 9134231 | NCBI WGS metagenome assembly JAEEGL01 (sample SAMN16246548, study PRJNA631951) | gut metagenome | biome: gut microbiome; feature: rumen; material: fiber-attached | host: Bos | place: Iran: Karaj | collected 2018-10 | reverse complement strand
CCATCTTTAATGCCGTAGCGCGCCTGCGCCGGGTCGCCAAGCGGACCGAGTACCGCTGCAGTGCGCAATTCTCCGCCGAGTCCCGTGGTGAGCGCATCCACAGTCCCCTCGCCGCCGTCAGCCAGGGGGAGGACAGTGACCGCTGCATCCTCTGAGGCGCGAAGGATCCCATCCCGCACGGCTGCGCCAGCCTCCAAAGACGAAAGGCTGCCTTTAAAGGAATCCATGGCGATGACGATGCGCTTCATAGGCATAATCCCTCTTTTTCGGCTTGCTGGCGCGGTTCGCAGAGGCCTCTTTCGCAGGCCAGCCTCAGGTTGATGCAGCCCTGGACGTTTTCATTCTCTAAAAAATCGCCTGCGGCGCGGAAAACATAGATGAGAGGCTCATCAGGATCGAGCTTTTCAGCGTAGTCAAGGTCCCTTTTCGCGCCTTCAGGCTGGCCCCGCTTCTGGAGCAGCAGGCCGCGCGTGGCGTAGGCCTCGGCGCTGGGGGACAACCTTATGGATTTTGTGGCGTCATCAAAAGCATCATCGAGGAAGCCAAGATCTCCGAGCGCGCGGCTACGCAGCAGCAGCGCGCCTGCATCAAGGGGATCCATGCGCAAGGCTTTGTCGAGCAGGTCAAGGGCCTTTTGCGCATCGTGGCATTCAGACCATGCATTTCCCCACAGCGCCTGCGCTTCTGACACGAGCTTGCGTGCCTCGCGTGAAACACTTGTGGAGGCAGGCGCAGGAGGATGCGTTCCTGCAGGCTTGGTTTCGGCTGGCTGCGAGGCAGGCAGGAAGGAACAGCCCGTGATGAGCATCGCCAGAAATAATGCTGCGGCCTTCATAGGGATACTCCTTGATACACGATCGTTCATAGCAGTCATTGAACTATTGTACAGGGGAAGGCTCCTTGCGTAAAGTTGTGCTGAAGGCCTTTCGCTGTCACCTGCAGAAGGGCAGCAAGAACACCATAAAAAGCAAGCCCGGCAACGCCAGGCTTGCTGCAAAGGGCTGGTAACGGAGGCTAGGACTGGGAGAGCAGCACGAAGATGTCGCGCTGAATTTCGGCGAGACGGTCGCGCAGGTCCATCTGTTCCTCCCAGGGGAGCTCCGAGGCATGAGCCATGCGGTCGCGCAGCTGCGCCGTGCGCAAATCCAGTTCCTGCATGAGGAAGTTCCAGTCGACCTTTTTGCGTGCGGCTGCCGCCGGGGGAATGCTGAATTCCGGTGCACGCCCGGATTCAATGTCAATTTCCTCCATGTAGTCCGGGATGACCGCGTCAATGCCGAACTTGGCTTTGATGAGCTCCGCGAGAGTCTGCTGCGCTTTCGGTTCGCCATGCACAAGGACGACATGCATGGATGGGTTGGCCATGCCGCTGACCCAGTCCAGAAGCTGGCTTTGCCCCGCGTGTGCAGAAAAGCCGTTGATGGTGAACAGGCGCGCCGCGACGTTCAGGTCTTCACCATTAAGGCGCAGGCTCTTGGCGCCGTCCACCAGCTTCCTGCCCGGTGTTCCCATGGCCTGGTAGCCCACGAAGACGATACTGGCCCCAGGCTTCCAGATGTTGTGGCGCAGATGGTGGCGGATGCGGCCGGCGTTGCACATGCCGCTGGCAGAAAGGATCACGGCGGGCTCTGAACTCGTGTTCAGTTTCTGGGAATCCTGCACGCCTTTTGTGTAGGTGATTTGAAAGTCCGGGCGCTGGATGTCTTCCAGTGTGATGTCGGCGACGTTCAAATGGCTTGCGTATTTAATAAATACCTGCGTTGCCTTGGCGGCCATGGGGCTGTCAACATAGACAGGGACAGACGCCGGGATGAGCTTTTTCTTCTTGAGCAGGATAATGCTGTAGAGGATCTCCTGCGTACGCTCCACGGCAAAAGCCGGGATGATAGTTTTTTCCCCGTGCTCGTAGCTATAGTTGATGGCCTCTGCCAATTCTTTCAGGGTATCGTTTTCCCCTTTGTGGTCGCGGTCGCCATAGGTAGATTCAACAAACAGCCAGTCAGGGGCTTGGGGGCGCTCGGCGTCCGGCAAAAGAAGGGCTCCGGGCCGGCCAAGATCGCCGGAGAACAGCAGGCGCGTATCCTTGCCCTTCTCTGCAATAGTGATGTCGAGCATGGCCGCGCCCAGGATGTGCCCGGCATGGCGAAACATGACGGAAACATCGTCAGCGGGGGCCAACGCTTCCCCGAATTCCACAGCGTGCATTTGCAGCGCGGCAGCCTGCGCGTCCTCTGCGGAATACAGCGCATAGTCGGTTTGGCTGTCCTGCCTGCCCTTGCGCATGTTGTGCCGGGCTTTCCATTCCTGTTCCGTTTCCTGAATATGCGCGCTGTCCTCCAGCATCAGCGCAGCCAGGTCAGCCGTGGGCGTGGTGCAGTAGATGCGTCCTTTGAAACCTTCTCTCACAAGCCTGGGGAGAAGGCCTGAATGGTCAATGTGCGCATGGGTCAGCAAGACGAAATCGAGCTCCTGCGGGCGGCAGTTGTCTATTTCGTAGTTGCGTTCCTCAAGAGCGTCGTTGCCCTGGAACATGCCGCAGTCCACGGCGAAGCGAGTTTTATCTGTCTCTATGACGAAGCAGGATCCGGTGACGGTCTGGGCCGCGCCATGAAAGGTAACTTTCATATGCTGTCCTTACAGAATGATACGCTTTTTGATGAGTGAGACTACTTCTTCCGGGGTGTCGCAGATTGTTATGAAATCGAATTCATCCTCGCGGAGGAAGGCGTTTTTAAGCATGGACTGGCGCATCCAGTTGATCATGCCGTCCCAGAACTCGTGCTTGTAGAGGATGATGGGGAAAGGCTTGATGCGGTGCGTCTGAGCCAGCACGAAGGCTTCGCACAACTCGTCGATGGTCCCCATGCCCCCGGGCATGACGACATAGGCTACGGAATACTTGATGAACATCAGCTTGCGCAGGAAGAAATAGCGGTAGTCGCTGCGGATGGTGAGGTATTTGTTGGGCTGCTGCTCCATGGGAAGATGAATATGCAATCCTACGGAAGGCACGCCGGCTTCGCTCGCACCCTTGTTGGCCGCCTCCATGATTCCCGGACCGCCGCCAGTGATGATGCCATAGCCTGCCTCACCGAGGAGCTTCGCGACTTTTACTGCGTCCTGATAGTACGGATGATCGGGCGACGGGCGGGCTGATCCGAAAATGGATACGCATGGGGGGAGGTCACTGAGATCTTCAAAACCATCGACAATCTCAGAAAGGATTCGGAAAAGACGCCAGGATTCCTTGGCGGAAAGAGCGTCTATGACATACTGTTTTTCGTTTCCCATAACCGTCTCCTTGTTTTTCTGGTGCAATTTGACTGAAGAATATCCCTTTTTTAAAGGAATGAAAAGGCACGCTTGCGCGGTTGCGCAAAAAATGGATGGACCGGTGCTGGAATCCTTTATCCTATGCAAAGGGAAGATCCCCTTTCCAGGATCTTCCCTTTGCATGGCCTTAATAAAGGAAGGAGGCTTATTCTCCAAAGAACGTCTTGCGCCAGGCCTTCACCGTATTGACCAGAAGCTGAGATATGGTCATGGGACCGATGCCTCCGGGAACTGGCGTGATGGCAGATGCGAGGGGGGCGACGCTCTCATAGTCCACGTCTCCGCATAATTTCCCGTCGTCAAGGCGGTTGATGCCCACATCGATGATGACAGAGCCGCGCTTTACCATATCCGCCTTGAGAAAGCGTGGTTTTCCCAGTGCGGCAATGACGATGTCCGCATCGCGGCAGATGGAGGGCACATCCGGTGTATGGGAGTGGCAAAGGGTCACCGTGGCGTTGCGCTCCTGGCTGGAAAGGAGGATGGCTATCGACCGTCCCACGAGCTCGCTTCTGCCAAGCACAGCGACTTTTTTGCCATCCGTGGGGATGCTGTAGGTATCAAGGAGCGCCAGGATGCCTGCCGGCGTGCAGGGACGCAGTCCGGGCAGACCCATGACCATTTTCCCCTGGTTGGCGATGGTGAGCCCGTCCACGTCTTTCTCCGGGCTGATTGCGTGGATGCAGGGGGCAGCGTCCAACCCCTTGGGGAGCGGAAGCTGGAGAAGGATGCCGTCCACAGAAGGGTCGGCGTTCAGCGTCGCGATCAGGGCTTCCACCTCGGCCTGCGTCGCGCTGGATGGCAGGCGGTGCGATGCGGTGTCGATGGCTGCGTCAGCGCAAGCCTTTTCCTTGTTGTGCACATAGGTCTGAGAAGCCGGGTTATCGCCGACCAGAATGACGGCCAAGCATGGTGCACGCCCGGCTTTTTCCCTGTCCTTTTCCACGGAATCGCGTACGGAAGCACGGATTCCGGCGGCTGTGGCCTTGCCGTCAAGTATGATAGGCATGCGTGATCTCCTGGGAACGGGCCTCCGCCCGCAAAAGTAAAAGGTTATCCGGTCTATCTATCATGGATGACACGCTTGAAGTTGACTCCCGGAATCGTTTCGATAATGCCATCCTGCTCCATCTGCTCGACGTAACGCGCCGCTTTGTTGAAGCCGATCCTGAAGCGGCGCTGGAGCAGGGAAATGGACACTTTGTCTTGAGAAAGCACATATTCCACGGCCTCGGCATAGATGGGGTCATTATCCATATCGCTGCTGTGGTGCGGCATGGAGGAGAGGTCTCCGGGGGAGTCGGCGGCTTCCTCTCCGTCGAATTCAGCAAAGTCCACGGTATAATGCGGTGCCTGCTGGCGTTTCCAGAAGTTAACGACGGTCGCGACTTCTCTATCACTGACAAAGGCTCCGTGAAGCCGCTGGACGCCGTCTCCTGTGGGCTTGAACAGCATATCGCCGTTGCCGAGCAGCTTTTCTGCGCCGACGCAGTCCAGAATGGTGCGTGAATCCTGGCCGTTGGTCACCTGGAAGGCTATGCGGCACGGGAAGTTAGCCTTGATGAGGCCGGTGACGATATCGACGCTGGGGCGCTGGGTCGCGATGATGAGGTGGATGCCGGCAGCGCGCGCCTTTTGGGCAAGACGCACGATGGGGACTTCCACTTCCTTGCGCTTGATCTGCATGAGATCGGCCAGTTCGTCCACCACAATGACAATGTACGGCATGGAGGCGAGATCTTCCGGCTTTCCCGTTGTCTGGTTGACGGGGATGCGGCCTGTGCGTTCCGCTTCTTCGCGTAGTGCTGCCTGGCGCTTGTTGTATTCTGATATCTTGCGCACCATGACAGAGGCGAAGATGTCAAGCCTGCGTTCCATCTCGCCGAGCGCCCAGAGCAGGGCATTCTTTGTGATGTCCATGTCGGTGACGACGGGATGCACGAGGTGCGGCAGGTCGGCGTACATGGAAAATTCCACGCGCTTCGGGTCAATCAGGATCAGCTGCACCTCATCCGGACGGGCACGGAAGAGCAGGCTGAGAAGGATGGAGTTCAGGCAGACGCTCTTGCCCTTGCCGGTGGCGCCGGCCACGAGCAGATGGGGCATCTTGGCGAGGTCGGCTGAAAAAGGGACGCCTCCGATATCCTTGCCAAGGGCCACAGTGAGCAAAGAATCCGCATTCCTGAAACTTTCGTTTTCCACGATCTCGCGGAAATAAACTGTCTGGCGCTCTTCGTTGGGCACTTCCACGCCGACTGTATCTGTCCCCGGAACGGGCGCCTGCATGCGCACGGGACCGGTCGCCTTGAGCGACATGGCGAGTTCGTTGGCCAGGTTGGTGATGCGCGATGTCTTGACTCCGGGGCCGGGGCGCAGTTCGAACATGGTGACGACAGGACCCGGCTTGAAGTTGGCAAAGGTCGCTTCGACACGGAATTCTTTCAGGCAGGCTATGATGGACATCCCCTGCTGCCTGATTTTTTCTATATTGGGACGCAGGGCTGCGGGAGGCGTGTCCAGCAGGGAGGACGTGGGCATGTCGTACTGCCGCCGACGCGGAAGCACGGGCGCTGGCGCATGTTCTGCCGGAGAGGAGACCTCTGCTTCCCCGCTGTCGGGGCATTGCTCCTTCTGCTGCTCCTGAAGCTTCATCGTCTCCCCTATGATCCTTTCCAGGGATGCATAGGCCGGATCGTCGTCTGGGTTTTCCTCGGGCTCTGAGGCGCTGCCATCCTGGGCAGGTAAAGCAGCAAAGGACTGGCCATGCTGCTCATTGGCGGACGGGAGATGATGTTCTGGGGGCGACGTATGCCCAGGATCAGAAATCGCGGATACGCGTTCGGCGGGAGATCCTTCCACGGCTTTTTCGGTACGTGTGCCTTCACTGGGGAGAGACGGGATCGCCTGCACGGCAGGGCCGGCTTCCTCTTCCGTGAAAAGGAAATCCTGGCTCGGCGGCCTGTCCTGTGCTTCGCTTGTGGGGTCAGGATTCAGGACAAGGGGTAGATTCGTGCCGGTGCTTGCCGGAACAACAGCTATTGCGTGGCTTTCGGAAGGCGCAGCTGTGCCGTCATCCATGGTGTACAACTGACCGCCAGCGCTTTGGTCTGCCGGGCCTGCCGCGTTGGTCTCCTCGTCATTTTCCGGGAGCATGATATCGAGGATCGGCGCAGGGCGCGCCGGAGGGCTATCCTGCGGGCCGGTGCGTTTCAAAAGAACCCGCATGCGTTCCGAAAGCCTTTTCAGCCGCCTTGGGGCATCCCTGTCGCCGTCCTCCGGGGTTCCGTCTTCCTCATTGCCATTGCCTGAGAACAGCTTGCGGCCCAGCCATGCCAGCAAAGCCCCCAGAAGGGCCAGCCATGAAATACTGAAGGAAAGCTCCATGGCGATGAGGAAGGTGAATATCCAGAGTAGCAGGGAACCTGTCGGGCTGAAAAAGAGGTAGGAGAATGCTGTGAGCCACTTTCCGGCAAGGCCGCCGCCGTGGATGCCGTGCAGGCCTAGGTCGCTGATGTCTGCGAGGGTGAGGATGCATGTAAAGAGCAGCAGATACCCTATCCACCGGTACCATTTAAGGACGAGCCAGTGGGAAACGAGCCCGGAGCCAACGGCCAGAAAGAAGAAAACCCAGAGAAAGGAGGCGACACCGAAGACATCCACCATGCTGCCGGCAAGATAGGCTCCGAACATGCCTGCCGCGTTCTGTATGGAGTCCTTGCCCTGGATGGTGACTGCCTGGTTAAAGGAAGGATCGGCAGGACTGTAGCTCCACAGGCTGAGCAGCATGAGCAGCCCGCAGAAAATAAAGAGCAGGCCGATCAGTTCCCGCAGCAGTCTGTGTCCATACATGGCGTGATCACTTGGATATGCCGCTTCCGGCATGGGTCATAAATAGAAGCGCTGCCAGGCAGGGAAATCCCTGACCCGGCAGCGGAAAGCCCTGCAAACTAGTCGCGCCCGAGGTATTCGCGTGTGCGCGTGTCAACCTTAACGCGGTCGCCTTCGTTAACAAAGATGGGCACCTGAATGACCACGCCGGTTTCGAGGGTTGCCGGCTTCGTCACGTTGGACACGGTGTCTCCCTTGACCCCCGGCTCTGTCTGCGTAACGGTCATGACAAGGCTTACAGGGATTTCGATGTCGATGGGCTGCCCGTTGTAGAGAAGCACGCGGCACTGCTGCGATTCAAGAAGGAAGTCGGCCTTGCCGTCCGTCTCCGACTCGGGCAGGTTGATCTGCTCGTACGTCGTCATGTCCATAAACACGAGATCGGAGCCTTCGCGGTACAGGTACTGCATGTCGCGCTGCTCCATGTCAGGCTTACCGACTTTCTCGCCGGAGCGGAAGGTGTTATCCACTACGCGGCCGTTAAGGATATTGCGCAGCTTCGTGCGCACCATGGCGCCGCCTTTCCCAGGCTTGAAGTGCTGAAATTCAATGATTTCATAGGGAGTGCCGTCAATTTCGATTTTCAGTCCGCGGCGGAAGTCGGTTGTGGAATACATGATGCCTCCAGGCGATGTTGCAGAATTGTGCCGTTACAGGCCAGGACGTTTGCGCGTCATTGATGCGGTTTGCCTTTTTTTCAAGAGCAGGCTAGTCTAGGCTTCAGCAAAAAAAGATATAATGTCCGATAGGACTGTGTTTTGTCAACAAGAGAGCAGCGCCATGCCCGCCCAGGATTCAGAAAACACCGTTGTTGCTGAGCCTTCTCTGGAGCTCATAGCCACGCTGTACACGCTGGAACAGCTCAGTTCCCATGTCCGGGACTTGCCACAGATAGCCCTTGCAGGGCGCTCCAACGTGGGCAAGTCGTCACTTATCAATGCGCTTGCGAGACGGAAAAAGCTGGCCAAGGTAAGCTCTGAGCCTGGAAAGACGCGCTCGGTCAACTTATTCAGAGTCGTTCCCGATGGCTTCGTCCTGGCGGATCTTCCAGGATATGGCTATGCCCGTCGCGGACATGCGGAACGCAGGAACTGGGCTGCGCTGATCCAGAGGTACTTGGAAAGCACGCCCATGCTGCGTGCTCTGGCCTTGCTCATTGACTGCCGCATCCCCATGCAGGAATCCGACCGAGTGATGGCGGATTTTGCGAGGTCGCGCCGGCTGCCTGTCGTCGCCGTCCTCACCAAGGCCGATAAATGCAGCCAGAAGGAGCGTGCTGCGCAGCAGACAGCATGGGCGGACCTGCTGGGCGGGCAGAAACCGCTGCCGGTTTCCTCGGTAACCCGTCTTGGCATGCCTGAATTATGGGGGCGCCTCAGGGAAGCCGCTGGCACGGCAAAGGGTGATGGAACAAGACCCGGAGGCGGCGATGCTTGACATCAGTTCTCTCAACGACGCGCAGCGCGCTGCCGTTACTGCGGAAAAGGGACCTCTCCTGGTCATAGCCGGCGCAGGGTCCGGAAAGACCCGTACCCTTGTCTACCGCCTGGCATGGCTGGCGCAGCAGGAACTGGCGGCTCGTTCAATGCTGCTGCTCACCTTCACGAGGAAGGCGGCGCAGGAGATGAAGCAGAGAGCTGCCGCTCTGCTTGGTGCGGCAGACCTTTCCCAGTTCGGCGGATTCGATGTGCGCGGCGGCACATTCCACAGCTATGCCTATTCCGTGCTGCGCCGCCATGCTCCGGACTGGGCGGCAGGACCGGTGAGCGTCATGGATTCGGCGGACAGCACGTCGGCAATCCAGGCCTGCCGCGAAACCCTGGGTGTGGGCAAGGGCGACAGGAGTTTCCCCCACATGCCTGCCGTCCTGGGGCTGTTCAGCAAGGCACGCAACAAGGAAATGCCTTTAAGGGAACTGCTCAATCTTGAGGCGCAGCACCTCCTGCCGCATGCCGAGGCGCTAGAGAAATTGTCCGTGGCGTATACGGAGTATAAGAGAGCGCATTCTCTGCTGGACTATGACGACCTGCTTTTTGAGCTGGAGCGCCTGTTCAAGCAGGATCCAGCTTTCCTCGAGCGGGAGCGTGGCTGCTTCGGTCAGATCATGGTGGATGAATATCAGGACACCAACCTGGTGCAGGCCAGGATTGTGCGCCTTTTGGCCGGAACCAGCGGCAGGGTGATGGTCGTCGGCGACGACGCGCAGTCCATTTACGCCTTCCGCGGAGCCACCGTGCGCAATATCCTTGACTTCCCACAGCTGTTTTCTGGTACGCGCATTATCCGGCTGGAAGAGAACTACCGCTCTGTGCAGCCCGTGCTGGATGTGGCGAACGTTATCCTTGAGCACGCCAGCGAGGGGTACCAGAAAAGCCTGTTTTCGCGCAGACCAGTGCCTGAGGGAGCAGCGGTCACTCTGTATCATCCCATGAGCGATATCACGCAGGCCCAGCTTGTCGCGAGGCGCATTGAGGAATTGCTGGACACCGTCCCTGCTGAAGAGATAGCCGTTCTGTTCCGCTCCGGCTATCAGTCATATCACCTGGAACTGGAACTGAACAAACGCGGCATAGGCTTCCGCAAATACGGCGGGCTGCGCTACGCCGAGGCGGCGCATATCAAGGACGTGCTCGCCTTTGTGCGGCTTGCTGTCAATCCTCTGGATCTGCTCTCCTTCGAGCGCATCGCCGCCTTGTCCAGAGGCATAGGACCTAAGACAGCGCGCAAACTATTTGATGTCGCTGCCGGCGGCGACATGTCCGCATTGGAAAAGGCATGCCGCCGCTGGCCTGATTTCCTGGGGCATCTGGAGCTTGTTGCTGATCTGCGTGCCTCCCGCATGAATCCTGTATCCGCTCTATCAAGGATCAAGGAAGCCTATCAGCCGCTGATGGAAACGCTGTTTCCCGATGACTGGCCACGGCGGCAGCAGGGGCTGGAGGCGCTCTCCACCATGGCCTCATCCTATGGAGACATGCAGTCCTTTGTGGCGGAAATTTCCCTTGATCAGCCAAGCGAGGAGCCCGAGAGCGGGGGAAAACCCTGTGTCGTCCTTTCCACTGTCCACTCAGCAAAGGGACTAGAGTGGTCCGCCGTATTGATATTGGATCTTGTGGAAGAACGGTTCCCTTCCCGCCATGCCATGGTGAGGGGTGAGGATTATGAAGAGGAGCGGCGCCTGATGTACGTAGCCTGCACGCGGGCCAAGGACACGCTCGATCTTTTTTCGCCGTCCAGCCTGTACAGCAGGATGTTCGGCGGGCTGGAGCCGGCGACGCCCAGCCCGTTTGTGCGGGAGCTGCCATCCAGCCTGTACGAGGAGGTCTTTGAAGGTTATGGCGGCGTTGCCCTCCGTGCTGCGGGCCCGGCGGCACAGGCAGGGGGCGCGCAGCCGATGATCCGGGCTGATGCCCCTGAAGATCTCCCCTGGGAACCCGCTGATGCGAAAGGAGCGAAGAAGCCGGCAGATCCCAGAAAACTTGGGTATTGCCGGCATAAGCTGTTCGGCAGGGGTAAGATCGTGGAGGAGATTCCCCCGGACAAATACAGGATCAATTTCCCCGGGTTCGGCCTGAAAGTCATCATCGCCACCTATCTCGAGATGGAGTAAAAGCATGCCCTTGAGCGAAGATGGAATCCTCGCAATCATTGACAGGTACTTTCCAGCGGAGCATCCTTCGCTTCTTCTCGGCAGGGGAGACGACTGCGCGGTGCTGCGCGGCGGGGGCAATCTCGCCGTGAGCACGGATATTTTTGCAGAGCATGCGCATTACCGCCGCCGCTATTTTTCCCCGCGCAATATAGGATACAAGGCATTGGCGGTGAACGTCAGCGATATCGGGGCGTCGGGAGCCTCTCCTGAGGGCTTTTCCATCGGGTTGACGCTCACCGGAGAAGAAGATGAACCATGGCTGATGGAATTCTGCGAGGGCTTAAAGGACGTTGCGGATCAGTTCGCGCTTGCTGTTTCCGGCGGCGATCTGAGCCGCGGCGCTGTGCAGAGCGTCTGCATTACAGCATGGGGGCGCTTGCCGGGCGATCTTCCCATGGGGCTGAGGCGCGGCGTGGCGCGTGAGGGAGACATCGTTTTTGTTTGCGGGGCACTGGGGCTTGCCAGAGCCGGGCTGACTGTCCTAGAAGAAACAGCCTGTCCGGATGACGTGTCAGAAGCACTCCGCGCCTGGCCAGAGTGCTGCCGGAGGCATTTATCTCCCTTGCCCCTTGCCGCTGCGGGAGGCGTATTGGCGTGTTTCAGTGCTTCCCATGGGCTTGGCGACCGCATGGGCCTGATGGATGTTTCCGACGGGCTGGCGCGGGACCTTCCGCGCCTACTTGGTAGCGGGAACACGGGCCTTGGCGCGGATATCCGCCTCAATGCAACCATGTTGCAGCCGGAACTGCTGCGCTTCACTGCCGAACGCGGGTGCGATGCGGCCATGTTTGCTTATTGCGGAGGCGAAGACTACGCTCTTGTAGGAACATGCCCGGCGTACGCCTGGCCGGAGCTGGAACAATGGATGGCAGAAGGCGGACACGCCGTTGCCGGGATCGGCACGGTCCTTCGCAGCGACATAAGGCTTAATGGCATTAAAGTGGAGGAAGCCGGGTTTGACCACTTCGCATAATGTTTTACACGTATTCCGCTCTAGCAGCCTTGAGACAACGCCCTATGCTTATTTTGGCTGCTGATCTGGGCGGGACGCACAGCAGGTTCGCGCTGTTCAAGAAGACAGAGGGGAGGCTTGAGGACGTAACCTCCCTGGACCTCCCTTCCGATGAGCGTGATTATGCGGCGCTGCTACGGCGAACGGCAGAGCTGTTGCCGGGCGGTTCGGAAACGCGCAGGGAGATTGCCGTCGTGTCCATAGCTGCCGCCGGCGCCGTGCATGGCGGCAGGGTGCGCATGACAAACGCGCCTTATGTGGTGGACGCTGAGGAAACAGCAGCGTTTTTTCCCAATGCGCGCGTGTTGCTGATGAATGATTTCGAGGCCCAGGCCTGGTCCTGTGTGGCGGACGCAGGTCAAGACCTTGAACCGCTGCAAGGGGATGCGGGCAGCGTGCTGGAGGCCGTCCGACGGGGGGAGGAGAAACGCCCCGTCGCGGTCCTTGGAGCAGGAACAGGCCTTGGGGCGGCATGGCTTGCGCGGAGCCCCGGAGGAAGTCTGTTTACCTTGCCTTCAGAGGCCGGCCATGCCTCCTTTCCGATGCATGGAAGCGATGAGCTGGCGTTTGCCTCGTTTCTGGCGGAGCGCTCGCGCTGTACTTTCATAACGGCGGAACAGGTCCTCTCGGGCAGGGGGTTGGCGCTTCTTTATGAACACTGCGAAGGAAGCGCAGGCTTGCCGGAAGACTTCACCTGTGCCGCAGCCTTCGAGGCTTCTGCCTGCTGCGGTTTCTTCGCCCGCTTTTACGGGCGCTTCTGCCGCATGGCGGCGCTTTTCCTTTTGCCAAGCGCGATTGTCCTTGCGGGCGGCGTGGCAGGGAAGACGCCCTGTCTGGTGCGCCATCCGGAATTCTTGCGTGAATTCCTGCGCCCTGGCAGCGCGGCGCCCGCTTTGCTGGAAAGCATCCCCCTGGCATTGAACCGGAACAGCCGGAGCGGCCTATACGGCGCGGCATACGCCGCGTGGCATCTGCTGGAACGCGCAGCCGGCCGTACGGCATGAGGTGACGCTATGTTTGACGAGCATGATGAAATGGTATCCTCTCTGGGTCAGGAACTGCTCCGGCGCAGCATGCGCTGCGCGACGGCAGAATCCTGCACGGGAGGTCTGATAGGCGCCATGCTCACAGCCGTTCCCGGTTCCTCCATGTGGTATGACGGGGGAATTGTTTCTTACTCCAACGAAGTGAAGGAACGGCTGCTCGGCGTGCGCAGCTCCACACTTGAGGCGTATGGTGCCGTGAGCGAAGCCGTCGTCTGCCAGATGGCTCTGGGGGCATGTACGGCAACGGACACGGAGGCCGCAATGGCGGTCAGCGGAGTTGCGGGGCCTGGCGGCGGGACGGAGGAAAAGCCGGTGGGAACGGTGTGGATCGGCTGGGCTGTGCGCGGTGAAGCCCGGGCCCGCAAGTTCCATTTTCCCGGCGTCAGGGAAGAAGTCCGTCTGAAGGCGGCGCGCAGCGCCATTGGCGGGCTGCTGGCGTGGCTGTTGGAGCTGCCTTTTGATGATTCAGGGCAACGCTGAAATAACGGCGGATCACGCTCCGGTCTGATGCCTGCAATGCGTGTCAGCTTTTTTCCAGGATAGCTTCGAGTCCCGGGTCAATATCCACCGGGAAGCTGCCCTCGCTTCTGTCGATGCGCACCATACCGGCGGAGGCGTTCTTCATCGGGTGGATATATTTTGCGAGTGAATACTGGATGAGTGCGTGCCGCTGGTCTTTCTGCCAGCTCTTGAGTGCGGCAAGGATACCGGCTTCGCGCATGGTGCGCTCCGGAACGATATGCCCGGCGTGGTTGCGGCGGATGATGACATGGGCGCTTGGACCTTCGGCCGTATGCAGCCAGTAATCATGGGGGGCGGCCATTTTGAGCGCCTGTCCGTTGCCCTTTGCGCTGCGGCCCCGCAGGATGAGAAAGCCGTCGCTGCTGCGGAAGACCTGTACCTGACCTGGCAGTGCTCGCGCTTTCCCGTCGGCGGGGGCAGATGCCGGAGGCGCTACACCGGAGACGGCGGCTCCGGTGCCCAGCATGGCCTGTTCAACGCGTTCTTTTTCGCTGCGCACGGCTTCACGGCGCCTTGCAAGGTGTTCAAGCCCGCGTTTACCTCGTCCGGACTGATGAAAAAGCTCTGCCATGTTTTCATAGACCGTGCGTTTCGGGTTGAGATGCAGCATGACATCCCCGTCCGGGCCGCTTACAGTGACATGGGCAAGGTGGGCATTTTTGTCGAACTTGTATAGCTGGCTTTGCAGCAAAAGAGCGTCAGCCTGCTTTTCCCGCATGGCGCAGAGGCGGTGCTCATCCTCGCTGAGCTTTTTCAGCAGCCTGTCCAGCCGGGCGCTTTCCGCGCGCAGGGGCTTTACAGCATTCTGCCTCGCCCGTTCGGAGAGCTCATGCAAGACAAGATCGTCCCCGGCTTTCTCCATGGCTTCGACGGGATCAGAAAACACGGTTTCATGCCAGCCGTTTCTGCCTGTGAAATCTGGCAGCGGCCATGCGGAAACGCGGCATTTTCCCTGGCATTCATAGAGGAAGACGTCGCCGCCTCCCAACTGCAGGTCAACAAGCAGGGCAGCAGCGTCAGAAACATTCAGGTCAGTCAGGGTGCGGCGCAATGCTGGCGTGAGCACTTCCCATGCGCGCCATTCTTCCTGCGGCCGCAGCAGGATGGATGCGTCCGGCCAGATCGGTTCGCCGGGAGGTGATGGCGGCACGAAGGAAAGGGACGCTCCTTCGCGCATATCGAGTTTCAGCCATGTTTCAGCTTCGCCGGAAAAGCCAAGCCAGAGGATGCGCTTCGTCCATTCGCAAAGGGCGTGCACGACCCTTTTCCCTGAAAGGTACTTGCGCAGGCGCATGACATGCGCCGGAGGCTGGGCATTGGTGGAAATGTGGTGTGGCGAAGAGAAAAGGAAAGAGTTCTGGCGGCCAGCCTTGAGAAGCAGGAAGCGCTTGCGGTCCCCTTCCTTCCCGCCAAAGAGGCAGAATTCCATCACGTCGGCCGCTGGAGCGTGAATCTTTTCCATGCGGGCCCCCAGCAACCTGGGCAGGAGGGCATCGCACAACCGCCTGAAAAGATGCGCGTCCATTTGGTCTGATCAGTTGCCGTGGATGGATTCGCCTTCTTCCTGGCGCGCCTTGCAGGCAACGCAAAGGGTGGTGACAGGACGAGCCTTAAGCCTGGCAAGCGAGATTTCCTCGCCGCATTCATCGCAAATGCCGTATTCGCCGTTGTCGATGCGTTTTAGCGCGGCCTGGATCTTAGTAATGAGCTTCCGCTCCCTGTCGCGGATGCGCAGTGTGAAGGAACGGTCCGATTCCGCTGTGGCCCGGTCGGAAGGATCGGCATAGGTAGTCTGGGAATCCGTCAACTCTTCCAGCGTGGAATCCCCATTGCGTTGTGCATCAGCCAGCATCTTGGTGAGAAGGCTGCGGAAGTAATCTAACTCTTCAGGTTTCACGTTTCCTCCTGCCGGCAGTAATGTCGGACGGCGGTTCTTTTAAACTATAAAACGCATTCTGTAAAGTGTTGCGGCACAGTGTTTGCTGACGAACGTAAAGCTGCCGTGAGCGTCGCGAAGCCAGTGATCCCTTGTTCGGCAAGACCCTGCGTCTGAAAAGCGAGGAAGGGAATGCCTGCTCCCTCTGCAGCGCCTTTGTCGGATGAACTGTCTCCAATGAAGAGCAGGTGCGCTGGGGAGACTCCCCAGTAAGCGGCGATTCGCAGGGCTCCGTCAGGTGCGGGCTTCGGATGGGGGACATCGCAGGCAAGGACGATGGGGTCGAAAAATCCCTGCAGCCGGCACTGTTCAAGCAGCGCCTCCATGCCATCCGTGCGGTTGGTCGCCATGCCCAAGCGTATGCCTAGGTGCCTGCAGGTCCTCAATGCTTCATGGAGGCCCGGATAGCAGGCGATCCGCGGCAGGATGTCGCGTTCATAAGAGAGATGCCTGCCTGCATCTCTCAGCAGGGAGCGCAGCACCTGCGGGATGATGGCATCCATAGCCTGGCTGACTGTGGCTGCCTGCACGAAATCTTCCTGCTCGCGCGTCAGCTTGGGCAGGCCGACATAGTCCCTCAAAAAATTATAGTACGCGATGTTCGCCTCGCGGGAGTCGATCACCACGCCGTCGCAGTCGAAGATGATGCCGTCTGGTCTTCCGCCGTACAGCGAACGGAACCATGCCGCGAGTTCTGCCTCGCTGAGATAGCTCATTGTCGCCTCCCCGCTGAGACCGGTACCGCCAGGCGGATGCCGCGCTGCCATTGGCTTTCTTCCAGTCCCCGGCGAAGGCGTTCAGAGGCGGAACGTCCGCAGAGCGCGGCCAGCCAGGATACGCGTATGTTCATGAGCGCGCAGCCATAAGGAGCATCGAGGGAAAAGTCGTGGGGCATGGCATTCCCGCTTGCCTCCTCAAGCACGGCTTGTGCCATCGCTGCACTGTTCACATACAGCGTGCAGGGATCGGGCATGTCGGGCAGAAAGGCGAGCATGGCGGCAAGGGCTTCGCCCCAGGCTGGCATGGCAGATTCATCAGCGTGGCATGCCTGTGGCAGGGCAGGCTTTTTTCCCGAAATGAGGGCGCTCAGTGCCGAGCGCTTCTCGCCAATGGAAGCCTCGAGCGCGGCAATGTCCATGGCCTGCTGTTCCTGGAGCCATATCAGCAGCAACGTCTGCTGAGCGGTTTGGCGCAGATCAGACGGAGGCGTGTCTCCAGATGCGCCTGTAAGCGCTTCCAATGCCTTTAATTCTGCCGGGGACAGCCCCTCCGGTGCACGACCGGCGGTAAAAGCCTGCACGGGCGTACCGCTGATGCCGTCGCGCACGGCGCGTTCAAAGTCTGCCAGGCATGCAGCGGCTGCAGCGCCTTGCCAGGGGAGGTCAGGCTGCCACGATTCCCCGGGCATGCCAGGCAGTCCTGGCCAGAAGCTCAGGCAATCCTGAGGCAGGGTGGCGAGGCTGGCATGCATCCGTGGCACGGCGAGAAGAAAGGAATGTTCCATGTGCGTTCTCCGGCGCGCACTATAAGCTGTCTTGCCGTAACTGGCAATGGGAGAAATGTTGCAGGGTAGCTTGGGATAGATACGCCCTGAAAATGTCTGGCTATGCTTGATAAGCTGTCATAATATACTTTAATATATGTATATAATTTAAATAGCCTTGCAGTGTTTCAATGTTTGTTCGAAGGCATGCAGATAAGGCTGCGTGCAGCGCGGATTGCGCCGGCATGCCGTTCATATGCGAACTTTCGCGGCCATGCCGTATCAGAGCATCTGACCAAACGGAACGCCTCTCTTTGGAATATGCAGGAAGCATTTAGGATGGCATAACGCTCTTGACGAGTTGATGGGCTTCCAGCTGGGCTCCGTGCTGCACATCCCGTGTGCCCACCTATGAGGACATATGGCAGCATGGCAGTTGACGATTGCGCACGCGACCATTCCTGCTGATGGAAGCAGGAATGGTGTCTATAGCCCTTTTGGAGCATGTTTGCAAAAACAAGGACGCAGCATTGAGAAAACTTTGGTAACAAACCGCAACAATAAAAAATACCCCGGCGGATTGCATGAATTTGTGGTATTGGCTAACGTAGGCTCGTCAATCGATCGTATAAAAATGCGCGACCGCTGTTGACAATTTTCCCTTGTTATTTGAACGTATCGACAAGCCTAACCCTTAGCAAAGGAGACGCCATGAGTATCACCCGCAAACTGATCACGGTGCTGGCTTCTGGTTCGTTTGCCATACTTGCCGCAGGATGCCATGAATGGGACGATGGCTACTATGATCCGCCACCTCCTCCCCCTCCTCATCATCATGTCAAACCTGCGCCCCCGCCGCCCCCGCCGCCGTACATAAAGCCGGATCCGTCTCATCACCACCATGTGAAGCCGACTCCGCCTCCACCTCCACACATAAAGCCGGGACCTCCTCCGCCCCATGTTAAGCCTGGGCCGACGCCACCCCCACACATAAAGCCTGGGCCGCATAAGCCAAAGCACCATCATTTCTGATGGCCTGAAACATCACAGGCGAAAGCCTGCTGCCGGGTAGGGACGATCTTTCGTTGAGCCACCGCCGTTTATGTAAAAATACATCCTGCAGTCTATGGTATTTCATAGAGATGGATGGCGCATAATGTCCGTGCAGGACGCTTGAAGAAGATATGACCCCGACCCATGATACTGGGCCGGGGTCAATTTTTGAGCGGTGTTTTGAAAAGATAGTATGGGCACGCCAGTCGTCTGGGTGTGGCTGGCTTAATCATAAGTGAGGAGGATTGCCCGGTATGCGGAACGCCTTCGTTCCTGGGTAAAACCTCCGCTCACCTGTGCCTGATGACGCTCCCCTTGTCCTTCCAATAATGACGGGCTCAGCACGGGGTCAAGAGCGTTTCTTTACTGCTGACATGCGTACAGAGCGAAAGGCAGAGGCCTGCATGCTTCGTTTTTCCTGTCAGGCAGACCCAAAGCCGCAGCGAAAACCTTGGAAATGGGGCTAGTTCGTATACAGGATGAGCCCTAAGTAACGAAGTTCTTCCGTTCCTGTATTTTCCATGCCGTGTTCTTCGCCATCCTGGCAAATGCAGACATCTCCGGGCCCAACTTTCACGGGCGTGCCGTTGTCGTTGTACGTCCCTTCTCCGTTTAGGATTAAGAAAACCTCGAATTCACCGTGGTGCGTGTGTGAACCAAAAATTTCTCCTGGTTTCAACAGCACCTCGCTGAACAGCCTTCCTTTTCCATGGAACGATTCTGGACCAGAAGGGAGTATCGGGATCATGGCAATTTCGCCCTTTCCATTAAAACGCACGGCTCTTGAAACTTCTCGCTCGTTGTTGCGGACAATCATGATTTTTTCTCCTGCGAACTTAAGTGGATGTTTCGCAAAGGCGGACTGAAAAACGCCTGCGGACCTGGAAGATACACAATGAGAATAGACGATAATGGATAAAACGGCAAGTTTCTGGCTGCTGATTATCGGCGATTGCTACAGTCCCGTCCAATTTCGATGGTTCTGCCTCAGGTAAAGCGTGCCGCCATAAATTTGAGCAGTGATGGACGGCCCCATGCCCTTTATCCTGGCGATGCAATGTTGCAAAAGGGAGATAGGTGCACTTCCTTATGAAGAATGTTAGTGAATGAACGCCGCTAATTCCCACGGGATAAAGAAAATAGTGCAAGGCTATTTCTGATATGCTTTATAATGGTGACGGATGCCATTTCATGGGGATTGTTGTCAGGTCCCTTCCATCAGGGCTACGAAATGTGCCGGTTGTCAAGGGGACGCAATGTTTTTGATTCATACTGAGTG
>JAEEGL016205861.1_pt1 | contig 19205 bp, 9 predicted proteins | sample 9134231 | NCBI WGS metagenome assembly JAEEGL01 (sample SAMN16246548, study PRJNA631951) | gut metagenome | biome: gut microbiome; feature: rumen; material: fiber-attached | host: Bos | place: Iran: Karaj | collected 2018-10 | reverse complement strand
TGTGTTTGATGCAACAATTTTTGGACTACTTTCTTGGAAATCAACATTTGCAACCACTCTAACATGATCCAAAATGTTATTATTTGAGTCAACTTTTATGTTTCTGAATGATTCAGGGCTGTAAACAATTCTTGGATTTTCTTCAACTCCAAAGTTTGTGTTGTTGTAGGTGTGTTCATTGTCAACAACAACATCTTCTCTTCTTGAATAAGCAATTTTGTCTGCTTCAATAATTCTTGGAGTTTCAAATTCAAGGCTTTCATCAAGCTCCCACAATCCTTTTTGGTTAGATGACGATATAACAAATCCCTGCAACAAATCGTGTGATGAACACAAGTTTTCAGCATCAATTGAAGCTGCTGGGTCATTTGCATTTTGTTTTATAACAGAATCAATGAGATAATAACAATCAACAATTGTTCCTTGATTATACACATCATTTGCTTTGCTGGTTCCAACAAATGGGCCGTTTATAATGTTTTCATTGTCGATCGCACAAGTTGAATATGAATATTTTATTGTTGAAGATGCAGTCATGTTGTTGTAAACAAATCCACCAACAGAAAGTGTGCTCTTTAACCCAATGTTTGCATATGAGTTTTGAATTTCACCAATGTTTGTGTGAACAAGGCCACCAATTTCTCCACTAAAGAATATGTTGTTTTGTGTTCTTCTAACAGAGTTTATGATTCCCTCTTCCACTCCAGAGGCAGCGTTTTGTTTTTGTTGAGTGATTAAAGAGTATTCAACTCCACCCAAAACAAACTTTCCAACCATAACGCTTGCAATCAATTCAGTTTTGTCTTTCTCATAGATTCCAGCCTCTCCGCCTGTTTGAAGTTTATATGTGTATTCCAAACCGTTTAGAGTGAAGTTTCCATAGCTATACTCACCAAATGTTTCTTGCATTATATCAAACTTAATTTCTTGCTTGTTGCTTTCAACATAACATGAGTTAATTTTTCCATTGTTATTAAATGCAACCAAACCACCAGTTATAATGTATTGATTGTTTGTGATTTCATGCATATTAACAAGGTTGCTGTTTGCAAAATAACAACCAGAAATAACACCAGAGTTAACAGAAGTCAATCCTCCAAGTCTGCCGCACCCAAAAATGCTCAAACCATATTCTTGCATCAATGAATCAACAATTCCGTCAGAGTCTTCGTCGACCCCACTTCTTCCTTTACTATTACTCTCACTTGTGATAATATCTGCAAGCCTTCCAATTCTTGAGTTTGAAATGTAACCATCATTGTTTCCAACCAATCCACCAATGTTAACAGTTGCTGAGTTTTGAATTGTTGCACCAGATATGATGAACACAGAAGTTGTGTCTTTTGTTTTGTCAATTTGAGCAAAAGCTTTTTGAGCAAATGAACCATAAATTGATGTTATTCTTGCCTTTTCTGTTTCATAAAGATTTTGCCATGCTTCATAGTTGAACATACTAAGGTTTTTGTCTGTTATTTCAACTTTGCTTTCTTTGTAAACATAGTAGTTGCCTTTTGAATATTTTTCTAAATCTTCTTCGCTTATTGAGTCTCCCAAATCGGTGGCAACAAAACCATTTGCCTCAAAATCATAACTATAAACTTTTTTCAAAGTGAATCCCAAAGAAGAATCACCATTGATGATGTCGATTATTTCACCATTTTCAAGAACAAACTTGTTGTTTTGATAACCAGTGATTGCAATGTGACGAGCATAGTTATAATAATTTTTAACAAAGTTGTTGTATGCCTCTTTATCAGCATAAACAAGTTGTATTTTTTTGTAAGCGAAATAGTTCCCGTCTGTGTAGGAATCCAAAACAACAGGTTTTGATGGAGAAGCTCCGTCAACTAAAACTTCTGCGCCATCTCTGTTGCTATATATTTTTCCTTTCACATAACCATAGGAATCTATGTCATCAGCAAAGAGGTCGATGACTTCATCGTTGTCAAGAACAATGTTGTCTCCTTGCCTTCCAACAATTCTATAAGCGTATGTTAGTTCCAAGTTGGAATCAGAAACCTCATCTGTTGTGTTGTGCGGATCAAATTTTAAGCCATATAGTCTTATGTATTCTGAGAATTTTTTAATTGTTGTTTGCTGATATGTGCCACCAATTGGGCTATACACTTTTGTTTGCCCAGCAACCAAATCAACATCAACATCAGAATCAATGTTAAGTTTTGCTCTGTTTTCACTTGCACCGCTCACAACTTCACAGTTGTAAACAACACCACCACTGTTTTGTCCAACCAAGAAACCAAAGTTAACTCCTGTTGCGTTCCCAAGGTCAACAACAATTGTTTGTGAAACATCCAAAACAATGTTTGTTAGCCTTGTTGGTTGTGTGCTTTCTGTTTTTGTGTCGTAATAAGTTGAAATGCTCTCAAACAATCCAGCATTTAGCGATGTTTTTGGTGAACCATTATCATTTGTGGTTCTAATGTTAAAGTTTTTGATAATAATTTTATATCCATTTCCGTCCAAACTTCCAATTTGTGTTGTGAGAGGAACCCAGTTTGTGACAGTTATGTCTTTTGTTAAGATATAGTGTCCGCCTGGAGCCATTTCTCTCAACTCTTGTTCGTTTGTGACTGGGCTTGGCAAATCATCTGAACTGCTGTTTATGAAGTGAACTGTGAAATCATAATTATAGTCGCCACTAGAAACACCCAAATAGCTTTCGGTTATGCTTGATGGTTGAACAATAAGTTCATATAAGTTGCCGTTTTGATTTAGTTTAACTCCACGGTGAAGAGATGTTGAAAGCAAAACATCAACTTCTTCTTTTCCTCTGATTGTGACAACATTATTGTTTTGATATTTGTTGTCAACACCAAGATAGAAATAATCATATGTGTTTGAAGAAATGTTTAGGTTTGCGTTTTTATATCTCCAAATTGTTGAACTTTCTCTTCCAGCTGTTGTTCCTAGAGCATTGAGTTCTCTTAGTTTGTTAACAATTTTTTCAACAATGCTTTCATAGAATGTTTTAAACCTTGCAATCTCCGCATCTCCAATAAGCCCCGACATTTTGATTGCTTCTTGAAGGTTTGTGTCTTTTCCTGAAGTGATAAAGAAGTCTCCAAAACCTGTTGACAATTTTAGTTTCAAAGGTTTGTAACCATCTTGAATTTTTATATTGTAAACATTGCCATATTCTGTTTCATCAACATTTTCAAGCCCAAGTTTTGAGATGAGATAATCAACCAAATATAGGTTTATGCTTGTTGTTGTTGAAAAGCCTGGAGAATTAACAACCGCTGTTAATTTTAGTTTTCCTTCTTTGTTGTTTGCCAAACTGTTTATTCCAGCATAAACAACCAACTTTCCACTAAAGTTTGAACTTGTGAGAGAGGATTTCACTCCGTTTTCAGGTTCATCCCAAATCACAGAACATTTTGTTAGATTGTCATTTGTGTTTATTTCATATCCATCCAATCTGATGTCAACGGTTGATTGTTGCAAAACACCAGTCACGTTGATTGTCAGTTCTGTTCCTCTTGCCAAAAGCCCACCGTCTGTTGTTTTTGCAAAATCATCAGCAACGCTTAGGTAAATGTATGGAGCAAATGCTGAATACAAAGTTGTTGTTTCATTTCGCTCTGCTGTTGAGTAAACAAGTTCATCGCCATTATCTGTGATTTTGTAGGCATAAACATCAATATTAAACTCTGTGTTTTCATCTAAGCCAGCAGCTATGAGTGTGCTAACATAATATATTCCGCTTTGTGTGTTATAATATGTTTTTCCGTTCTCAGTAATTTTGTCTACATATTCACCAGCTTCATTTTTATATTTCTCAAAAAGATTATACAAAATGATGCTTCCATCCATTTGATTGAGTGAATACATTTCACCATCACCAACAAGTTTGTGCTCAACTTTGTCTCCAGACACCTTTTCACATGCCATAAGCCTTGTGAAGTTTACAATTTCCCCAACACTTGATGTTCCTTTAACAACAATATAGTCATAGTCTGAATAGTTTTGTGTTACTTGAATCTTTAGAACACCACGTGAACCACTGGCAATTCTGTTGGTTGCTTCATCTGCTCCAAGTTCTTCAAATTTTCCATCTTGATATTCTTCAGAATTTATGTAGTGCAGAACTCCGATGTTTTCAATGCTGGCTGGTTCCCAAACAATGTTTAAAGTTGCACTCTTAATGCTTCCATCTTGATTCCTGAAACTAAATTGCCATGTTTCTTTTTCTTTTTGAGCCATTCTAACTTTTTCATGTTCTCTTGAGAAACTGATGATCATGTTCTTTCCTTCAAATTGTTGAGCAATGTTATAGCTTTCCCTTTCCTCATATGCTTCTCCAACTTTTTCAGACAAAATCATCTGTTTTGGATTTGTGTCACACTTAAGTTCTGCTTTATATTCTTTTGTTTCAACATAATCATTTTGTGTTTCATCGAACACACTTTTTATAACTGTTATTTGCATTTCACTTGTCACAGTGTCTGCAATCAAATCTATTGCATCAGAATTAATCAAAACCTCAACATCAAGTTTTCCACTGCTTTGAAGTGTTGCACTTTCTTCATTTAGGTTTATGCTGTTAACGCCCTCAAACACAACTGTTTTTAGTGAATTGAAATCGATGCTTGTTGCAATTGAGTCAGCTGTGATAATTGGTGGCATTCCCCTTTTTAGAAGTAAATCTATTGATTCCAAATTGCCATGTGCGTTGTAGAAGCTAACAGTTAAATATGGAATCAATTCAATTTTGCTCACCCTTCCTGGATCGTTAACTCCAGTGAACAAAAGTGTTTTGTTTGTTGTTACGTCAATCTTATTGATTTTTCCATCAACAAAATTCTCTCCACCAACAGTCACATTTGCTGTTGCCTCGCTTTCAGGTTCCTCACTAGCCTCATCAGCTTCACTTTCCCAACTTTGAACAAGTTTTAGTTGAATTTGTTGCCTATCATTATATGAAGTTTCTGCATCTTGAGTGTAGTTTACAATTGACCTATTTGAGCCGCCTTTAGAAATATATAACCTAGCGTCATGAGCATTTGAAAATTCAACATTTTTAAATCCACCAACAACACAAATTTGGAAAGTTTTTGAAACAGCACTGTTTTTTCTTGATTGAACAGAAAGTTTCACAACACCAGTTTTGTTGAACAAAAGTTCAAATCTGCTCGCATCAGTTTTTCTGTCATTAACATTAACACTTATTGTTCCGTCATCATTTTGAGCTTTAACTTCAATTAAAGACAAATCTTCTGCTGAAAGTGAAATAATGTCGGCAAGAGTTAAGTTACTCCAAACAATTTCACCGCTTTCATTTTTTGAACAAAGCATTTCCAAAATAACAATAATTTTTCCGTCTTCATATCTCACAAACCTAGGCAAAGCCAAGTTGTTTGTTATAAAGTAATCATCTGAATTGTAACTTGTTATGTTGATTGAACCAACTTGAGCATTATATAGTTCAAATGAGTAGCCACTCAAGCTCACAACAATAAGAGGGAATCCTCCGTTTGCTGTTTCGTTAACTCTCCAGTCCTCTGGCCTCCAGTTTGTTCCGTATCCTGTGTATGTTGCTATATTTTGCATTTCTGTAATTGACTTTATGCTAACATGGTTTCCGTTTGAAGACACGGCATCTGCATCAGCATAGAAGCAATAGCCACAAACATCTGCGTTTTCATTGTTTATAACAGAAACTGTTTCTGAGCCAATTTCGGTGTTCACAATTGCTCTATATCCCATCACACTGTTAGCGATTGAATATGACAAAACACCACCATTTGTCACAGCATAACAAGTTGAAATAATTTCTTCAGCTAATGACATTTTTAAAACACCAACAAGTTGCCCAAATTTGTTGTCTCTTAGTCCATTGTGAGTTTCATTTACAATTGTTCCAAAGTTGTTTAGAGCATATGACTTTGTGATTACTGCATTATCTGATGTTACGTTGTAGAATCCAACAAGACCACCACAAACACCACCAGAATATGAACCAAGGCCAATGCTTGTGTTTGCAAAGCAACGAATGATTAGTGTGTTTTCCGCCTTACCAACAAGACCACCAACATTATTTAGAGCATAGATGTCACCTTTGAAACCTTCTTCAACATCAACATTTAATCCAGTTACATATGTTGTCACGTAACAACCATCCATTGAACCATTTTCATCAAGACCAACAAGGCCACCAACATTTTCGTTTCCATAGATTGATGTTTTGTCTATTTCTCTGTTGTTAAAGAATTCAGAGAAAACATATGTGAGTCCTTTTCCATATACTGAAGAGCCATCAAATTTTTGTGAATTGTTGCTTCCAACTGCTCCACCAATGTTGTTGTGACCTTCAATTTTTGATGAAACCAAAACTCCTCTAATCACATCATCATTTCTTCCAGCAATTCCACCAATGTTGTCACAATTTTCTGCACTAATTTCAGTGAAGACATTTATGTTTGTTAGGTTGTTTATGCTTGGTGTTCGAACAGGTGAACCATCAATTATATTATAGTTTATTCCAGTGAGACCTCCAACAAAACTGTTTTCTGTTGCTTCGCCACCAATATGGATGTTTGAATTGAAGGAATATGTGTTTTGTGTTTCTGCAATTTTTTGAGCCTTGATCACACCCTCGCTTTCGTTAACTGCAACAAATCCTCCAACCACAACATTATTTTCCGCTGAAACAACTGAAACAGAAATGTTTGTTTCACCAAAACAGTTGATGATTTGCCCATGGTTCTTTGCAACAAGTCCACCAACAAACAAGTCTTTTCCTTCTTGTTGTGTTATCAAAATCTGCCCTGTCATTCCGCCACTGTGCAGTGGATTCAAACTAACATCATTGATTATTCCTCTGTTTTCTATTGCCAAAATTGCAAAACTTTCTGCACCAACATATGCCTCGTGCCCCTCATAATAAAGTGACACACCGCTAATGCTCGCAACTGAATTGTTGCTTTCAATAACGTCAAATAAAGGTGCTGTTATTCCTGTTATTGTGTCCCCTTCTCCTGCTTTGATGATTGCGTTTAGAGTGAACTTTTCACCATCTTCTCTTTGATAGTTTGCTTCATCAAACAAAATTGTGTTTGACAGAACAAAATATGTTCCAGTTTGGTTTACTGTTGAATTTCTTAGCATTGTTTTGAGGTCCATAAGATTTGCAATTTGATATGGCTTTGCTTCTGTTCCATTTGCAATGTTAACAGAAAAAGCTTTGCAAACTCCAATTGCATCAAAAGCAACAAGTTTTTCATCAATAACATTTTTAACATTTTCTCTATATATTGAATTTGAAACATTGTCAAAATTTAGAAGATATGATGGAATAACTGCAACAAAATATTCTTCGCCATCATTTGGCACACCATTACTTCTTGCATACACTCTTCCATTTTCAATTTCAACATTAACAACGCTTGAGCCAAAATATCTGCAAACAAGTTCCAAACCAACTCTATCATAAGCACCCAAAATTTGTGTTATGCCAGATTGGACACTATAGATAACATAACTTAAGTTTTGGTCAAACACATTCAAAGGAGTTACTGAGGTTTTTATTTCTGCTCTGTTATATGCGCTCTGCCAGTTTTCCAAATATAGTGAATTATCTTCAATGCCAATGTCTTCAACTTCTGGTGTTGGCATCACCACTTTCACAGTGCAATTTAGTGAATATATTTTTCTAAACTCTCTAATGCTGAAGTGAACAACAATTTCCCTACTTTCCTCACTCAAAGCGTCTGCACCAGTTGCCGAAATTTTAATTCCATGAAATTCGCTCATCAAAATTTCGCCAGGATTATTATCATAACCAATATAATCAATGTGCCAAATATCTGTGTTTATGTCTCCGTTTGGGAATGATAGTCTATCCAAATAATATGAATAACTTGACCCAACAGGAGTTTCAAAATATGGAATCACCAAACTGTAACCAATGTTTTCTTTTGCTTTGTTGTTTATACTCAAATGATTTTGGTCATATATTTCAACATGTTTTGTTTCCTTTCTGTTTCCAAAACTAAACTCAACAAGTTTTTTGTATGCACCAACTCTGATTTCTTGCACAACAGTTCTTTCAACAACTTTTCCATCTTCAACCGCATAATAGCCAATGCCAATAGCCATCAATGCAAATGTGCTTGAATCATTGATGTCTTCAGAATAATTTTCTCTGCTTGTTGAAACCGCAATTGTGTTTTGTGCGAGATCCGCAAAAACAGTTTCTCTTCGAATGATTGCCGATTCATCATTAAATTCAAAACTAACATTGTTTTGAAGTGTTGCATCACTGTTTGTTGTGTTAATATTGATATAAAATGATGCGCCAGATTGCAACTTAACAATTCCTGTTTTAGGTTTTCCATCAGAGATATAATCCACAACATCTCCAATTTCATCGTTTTGATATTTATTTACCGTTAAATAAACATCATCTGTTGGAACAACAACCAAAACATTTAAAACAATTTCATTTGATGTGTATTTTTCAACAACTTTGATTGTTGTTGAGCCAAGTTTTTTGGTGATCAAATTTATTGTTGCTTCATTTCTGTCATACACAATGCCACCAAAATCAAGCGCCTCTTCATCATACACAAATCTAATCAAATTTGGATTTATGTTGTTTGTTGCACTAAATTTGATTTCCAAATCCTTATTGTTTTCACTCAAAACAACTTCTGCCTCTTCATCAAAAGCAAGATTTTTTAAAGATGTGTAAACATAGCAAACAACTTCTGCCTCAATTCTCTTTAAGCCATCTTCATAGTTTGAAACAAGAAACAAACTAAACTCAGACAATTCTTTTGCAACAGGATCGGAAAGAAGTGTTGGTTCATATGAAATGTAGAACTTGCTTCCACTTTGAAACTCAACTCCTTCCTCTCCATATTTAACAAGTTTTTCACCATCTGAAATGCTTATGTAGTTTTCAAAATCTTTTCTAAGAATTGTTCCATCAACCGCCGTTTTCCCATCACCAAGCAAAATCTTGTAGTTTGGATTAACAACTTCTCTTGGAGATGTCATCGCTTTGATTTCAGTTCCCAAACTTCCTTTATAGTTTGTTCTTTCAAAAACACCAACAGCCACTTTTTCTGTTGGCTCCACCCCAAGTTCATATGTGATATCTTGTTCTGATGTTGTCACTTCCATTTTTGTTACAATGGTTTTAACAACAAAATCAACTTTTCTTTCACGAACAATATATGTTTTTCCATCTTTTTCAATTTTTACAACAAGAGAAAGGCTTGTTCTCCCTGTTTGGTTTGGAGTGACTTTAAACTCATTCAAAACATCGCTTATGTTTTTGTCTATTTTCACAACACCCTTTTGAGTGTCGCTGTTTTCAACAATATCAAATGACACATAGTTTTTCAAACCGTTGCCAATGGTTTTGTTTAATGCCACCAAAACTTTTTCATCTATTGAAGCAACAGACCCAGGATGCAAACCTGTTGTGTCAACATAGTTAGACATCATAACAAGGTCATCTTTCACCTCAACATATTTTGCATCTTTTTTTGAAAACTTTGAAAGAGTGATGTCATCGCTTTCAATTTCATCATACACCAAAATTGTGAATTGCTTTTGAAGTGGGGAATTACTATCAAAATCTTTTAATTTTGTGCTTTTAACAATAATGTCGCAAAATCCTTCTGGAGCAGTTTGAGAAACATCAAAAAGGTGCTTATCAACAATTCTTCCAAAAACATTTGTGTCAGTTCCTGTTCCTGAAGCATTTAGGAAATAGAATTCAAGATCTGTTTCACTGGTGATTGACGGATTATACACAATGCCTGGGAGCATAGACAAATCAACCAGTGAACCAACAGCAGCAGAAGCCACAACATTTGAAACATCAATGCTTTCAACTTTTTCAACAACTGTCACTTTTATGGACTCACTTGAAACCCTCTTGCTGTTGTCGAGGCTCTTGACTCTCATGTTTGTTGTTCCTGGGGCTGATGCATAAATTGTTACGTATGCATCATTTCCTGAATAACTCATGTTGCCAGCAGACGCAATTTTTTCATCATCAAAAACAACCGTAACCTCTTTGGAAACTTTTTTATCTTTTATTCCAGAGATTGTGGCTTTGATTTCTTGAGATGAAGGTTCTCCCTCTCCTCCATTTAAATATAAAACTATTTCAGATGTGTCAACTGAAATCTTCATGTTTTTGTATATGTCTCCACAACCGAAAAAGCCAAGCACAAGTGCCAGCATCAAAAAGCAAAGACACATTAAACTCTTCTTAACTATTGCTCCCATTTTTTCCCCTAAAAACTATTTTTTGCATCCTAAATGTTTTTTATTTACAAAAAAACAAATATTTCTACATATTATATTTTATATAATATGAGCCACTAAAGTCAAACAAAAAAGGGACAATATTCAAAAAATTTGGGTGCTATATGCCATTTTTTTGATTGAAAGCAACAGTTTTTTGTCATGTTTTTTAAAAAAGAGATGCAAAACCCGATGAAAGAAAGACAAATAATTTTATATTTTTGTTGACATATAGAGCATTTTTTGCTAGAATTTCTCAAAGAAAATAAACAAAAAGGAAATATTATTATGCCAAAAAGAAATATTTATGAAGATGTTGAAATTTTGTGGAAAGATAGAAAAAGATATATGGGAATGCCAATATCCTTCACAAGATATAGAATCATCAAAAAACCTGGAAAATGGATTAAACTCATTAGTGACATTGGATTTTTTCACTCAGAGATTGAAGAAATTAACCTTTTCCGTATTGAAGACATAAAAGTTTATCAATCATTTGCGAACAAGTTTTGGGGTGTTGGAACAATAACAATTTATTCAAAAGACAGGTCAACACCTGAAACAACAATCCTAAGAGTTAAGGACCCATACAAGGTTCGTAGCCTAATCACTGAGCTTCTGGAAGAAGACAGATCTTCAAGAAACATGGTTGTCAGCGAAGCTCACATATAACAAAAAAATCTTACCAAAATTTGGTAAGATTTTTAATTTTTAAGCAAATTAGTTGCTGATTTCCAAGATTTTCATTGAAATTGTTCCGCTGTTGATTGATTGATATGAAACTGTGTCACCAACTTTTGCTCCCAAAAGCGCTTTTCCAGCTGGTGATTCGTTTGAAAGAAGTCCGTTGATTGGGTCGCTTTCAGTTGAACCAACAATTTTGTAAGTTACTTCTTCATCAAATGTTAAGTCTTTCACTTTAACTGAGCAGCCAACAGAAACTTTACTAGTGTCGATTTTGCCACTAATAACCTTTGCTTTCTTAAGCTTTTCGTCAAGTTCAGTGATTTCATTTTCAGTTGCACTTTGTTCATCTTTTGCTGCAACATATTCACTGTTTTCGCTCAAATCTCCATAACTTCTTGCAACAGCAATCTTTTTGGCAACTTCTGCCCTTTTCACATTTTTCAAATAATCCAATCTCTCTTGCATTTGTTTGTAACCATCTGCGGTTAGCCAAACAACTCCATCAAGGTTTTCTTGTTCAATTTTTGGTTCACTCTTTTTAGCCATAACTTTAAAACTCCTTACATAAAATATCAACGCACCCATAGTTTCCCATGGGTGCTTTTCATGACTAACATTATAGTCGAAAAGAAAGTTATTGTCAATAAATTTTTGTAAATTTTTACAAAAATTCACTGGCAAACACACATAATATATTCAATTATTCAATTATTTATTCTTTTTGTTATCTTTTTTGTGCCTTAACTTATATATCCAACCAGTTTTGATTTTAACAACGCCAAATGGGCAAAGTTCTTGACAACAATAACACCTAATACACTTATTGTAGTCGATTGAAGCGTATTTTTTGCCTTTTTTATCGGTTTTCATTTCAATAGCTTTCATTGGGCAGTGATTGAAACACTTTGAACAGCCCTTACACTTTTTGCAAGGGATTGTTGGCCTTTGCGTCATCCAACTTGTCACAAGTTTTTGCATAAATTTTGGAACAGCACTCGCAAATGGTGTGTATCTATTTGGCTTTATGTTTTTGTAGTCTTTTAAGATGAAATTATTGTAATCATCGCCAACAGTTTCAAACTTCAAATCTTCAGTCAAATAGCCATATTTGATTCCCTCTTCAATTGTTGGAATTGTTTGTGGGTCAACATTCATAATGCGGCAACCAACAACATCCAAACATGCTGGGTTTGAACTCATCATAACAAGTCCAATCTTTCGTGGAGTTCCGTGTGTTGGTCCTGCACCTTCCATTCCAATTATTGCGTCGCTTATGTGTAAGCAAAGTTTTTTGCCATAATAGTTGTGAATATCATATAAGTTGTCATTGAAAGTGTCTAGTCCAGGAAATTTTGCGTGATATTCAACCTTAACAAGGCCAGGAATTGCCCCATACATGTTTTTAACAGCGTTTGAAATGCCAGTGAACCCATGAGTTTTTAGTTTACACAAGTTAAAAATGACATCAGCCTTTTCCAAAGCATCCAAAAGTTCAATTTCTTTGCTTACTTTTCCATTGACTGGAGCCTTATATGAATTGTAGTTATCATTAATTTTTATACCATATTTTTCGTTTAATTCAAGCATTCCTGAAGCTTTATAAATTGGAGCCATGGCGTTTGCATTGTATGCTCCACCAGCGCTATCAACAATAAAACAATCAGCACCAGCGCTTTTTATCTGCTTTGCAACAGCCAAAACAACGCTTGGGTGGGTTGTTGTTGCTTCCTCTGGAGTTGCTTTGTGCACAAGGTTAACCTTTAGTGCAACAGTTTGCCCCTTTTTCACAAATTTTCCAATTCCACCGAGCAGTTTAAAGCCCTCTGCTATTGCATTATCAACATTTGTTTGTTCATAATTATCACAACTTTTTATCGCAACAATGTTTTCCATAATAACTCCTAAAAAACGTTTATTCCTATTTTATTAAAAATTTAAAAAAAAATCAAATAAAATGGCTTATTTTTATTTATTTTTACAAAAAAAATTGATATACTTATTTTAAATTTGAGGTGAAAACAATGAAATTATGGATAAAAACAATAAACGGCGAAAAAATCACTAACAGCATACTTTATGAAATTCAAGGAACATATGACCCCAAAAATTTAATAGAATATCTAACAGACATTTGCTTTGGACTCGATATTCCAAGACCAATCATTATTGATAAACACATAAAAGAAATGGAAAACTTTAATCACACAATTTTCAAAACATCTGATTTTGTTGAAAGCGTTGATTTTGATAAACTTTGGATTGAACTGGCAATTTCTAAAAACAAAAAAAGTGACAACTTTTACAGTAACTTATGATAAGGAGAACAAAAATGAGAAAACTTATAAAATATGAAGGAATAACAATTTTATACGAAAAAAACACCCTAAATAAAGCAACTTATTGCGATTTTGGAATTGATTGCGGTGCTTACTGTGATGGCATTTTGGGAGAATCTCACTACCTAGAGCACCTGTTTTTCACCGAAACACCAGCAAGAAGTCATGAGGAAATTTTGAAAGCAAAATTTTTAAACAGAATTAATGCCCACACCTCTTTTGATGAAGTTAAAATTAGTTTTGATCAAAGTTCGTCGCTTATTGATGAGTGTTTTGAAATATGTTCAGATTTGTTTTTTAACTCAGTGATTAACAACTATTATGTTGACAAAGAGCGTGAAATCATTAAATCAGAAATCAACAGAAGGCATGTTGACCCACGCGACATGTTTGAAATGGAATATCGAGCAAAACTTTTAAACGAAAAAAGATTTTTGTGCAGCCCTGCTGGAAAAGTGGAAAGCATAGACAAAATAACAACACAAAAACTTAATGAAATTAGGAAAAAATATTTCTTTAGAGAAAATTTTAGCATCACAATTTACACAAACAAATCCTTAAGTTATGTTAAGAAACTGGCAAAAGAATATATTTTGCCAAAACTAAGTTCAAAAGATGAAAAACTTCCAAACACAGACGAACTAGATTTTGTTAACAAATCATTTTTAAACGTCACAAAAAAGGAAATTAATGACAACATTGTTCTCCTAAATTTCAGTAAAATACCAATTCCACAAAACAAGAAAGAAAAACTCAAAACTTATGCTCTACTTCAATATCTAAATTCACTTCTATTTTCAAAGAAATTGGTGAAAATTAGAGAAGAAAAATCATATGTGTATAACCTTTCATCATATAGAAAAGCAACCCCAAGAGAATATGTTTTTGGTGTTAAATTCCAAACCAAAAATGAATTCATAAAACCATGCTTGAAAGAAATTTCAAAAATCATTTGTGAAACAAGAGAAACTGGTTTTTCAGAAGAAGAATTTAATGATTATGTGACAAAAACAAAACTCTCTGAAGACATGGAATTTTCAACCCCAGGAGACGCAATCAGAGCATTGAGGGGACAATATCAAACATATGATGAACTCCTGGAGAAAAAAGTTCTCAAAAAACTTTTCTACTCCATCACACTAAATGATGTTAACGAGTTTATGAAAAACGCACTAAAGTTTAACAACTACTACATAAGCATTCTAACAAACACAGAAATAGAAAAGAAAATGCTTCCAACAGAAAGAGAAATTAAAACATTATTTACAGAAAAAGAATAGGTTTTTCCTATTCTTTTTTATTATTTTTGCATTTTTTATATTATTTTTTCGTGTTTTTTGCAAATTTTTTCATTAAATTTTTGCAAATCATTATCTTATGTTAAAACTTTGAACGTCAATATTTTTAACATTTTTAATTTGCGAAACAAAATCTTCTTCGTGGCTAACAAACAAAACAAGCCCTGGGAAACTATTTATTGCATTTGCAAGAGCTTTTTTTGCAACAACATCAAGATGGCTAGTTACCTCATCTAAAACCAAAATTGTGTGAGGGTTTTTCATAAGTTTGCAAAGTTTTAGTTTGCTCATTTCTCCACCACTCAAACTTTTGATTGGTTCCATAATATGTTTTGATGTTAAACCAACGCGAGAAAGCATTCCTCTCGCTTCTTTTTCTGTAAGTTCTGGAAACTCACTCAAAACATCTTGCAAGGGGGTTGCTTTTATATCCACAAAATTAAGTTCCTGTTCAAAATAAGCAATGTCACTTTTTCCATAATAATTTATTGTTCCGGAAAGTTTTGGGATTATGTTTTGAATAGTTTTTAGAAGAGTTGTTTTTCCAACTCCATTAAACCCTTTAAGCCTAATTCTTTCACCATTTTGCATCGACAAACTAAAGCCGCTAATAAGTGGCCATGCGTATCCTGCAGAAAGATTTCGAACAACTATTAGTGTGTTAAAAGGATTATGCTTATATTTAAAGCAAAAATTTGGTTCTGGTGCAACTTGCTTTTCATCTATCACTTCAAGTTTTTCAAGCCTTTTTTCCCTACTTTTGGCTTGCCTTGCTGTGGCTGTTCTCACTTTGTTCTTTGCAATATATTCTTCTAGTTTTTCTCTTTCTTTTTTTATGTTTTCAATTCTTCTTTCTTCCGCTTTCTCATTTAGGGCTTTTTGTTTTAGAAAGCTTGTGTAATTCCCAGGGTAACGAACTATCTTTTGGTTTTCAATTGACCAAACAGTGTTTATAACTCCATCCAAAAAGTTAACATCGTGAGACACAATGAAAATATTTCCCTCAAACTTATTCAAAAACTTTGTGAACCACTCAATGTGATTCGTGTCTAGATAGTTTGTTGGCTCATCTAATATCAAAAAGTCTGGTTTTTGAAGCAATATTTTGGCCAAAATAACTTTCATTTTTTGACCACCACTGAGGTCTTTCAAAAATGTTTCCATTCCAAATTGAGCAATTCCAAGGCCGGTTGCTATTTGATTTATTTTTGTTGGAATCTCATAGAATTCATTTTCCAAAAGTTTATCAAAAATAATTTGAATTTTATTCAAAGTTTTCTCATCATCACAGCCACCATTTTGCAAGTTCATAGTTAAAACATTATATTCATTTTCCAGCTTATATAAATCATCAAAAGCAGTTTTAAGATATTCTTCAACTGTCAAGTCTTTATCAACCTCAACAAACTGATCAAGATATCCAATTTTTAAGTTTTTTGGATAAATAATGTCACCTTTTTCCTGAACAATTTTTCCAGTTAGTATGTTAATAAACGTTGTTTTTCCCATTCCATTAAGCCCAACAAGCCCAATTTTTTCATTGTTATTTATATTAATATTTACATCTTTATATAATATTTTCTCACCAAATGAGTGAGACAAGTCTTTAATTTCTATCATAGTTTTTTCCTCTTTTATTTATAAATTTTTAAATTTAAACAAAAAAACAAGAGCGTTTTACCCTTGCTTTAAAAACTATAACTAAACATAATTTATTTTTAAAATTATGCATAACATAATTTGTTTTTATCACATAGCAAAACACCATATTTGTTTTTCAAATACGGCTGCCATCTAAATCATTGTGATAAAATCAAATTTTGTCATTTTAAAAACTTCCTTTTCTTAATCTTACACTAGCATTATATCACAAAAATAAACATTTGTCAATATATCAATTTTCTTATGTTAAAAACACATATTATTTGTATAAAAAAGGGAAAGCATTTTGCTTCCCCTATCGCACTCCCGTCTATATTTATGTGAAGTGCCAAAGTTAGTTTAGTTTAGAGATTATTCTTGAGCATCCTCTTCTGCTGGAGCTTCTTTCAAAGCTTTTTCGTATTCAGCAAGAATGAGGTCACGAATCTTTTCTCTTGTTTCCGTGTTTAGTGGATGAACGATGTCTTTGAAAGTTCCATCTGGTGTTTTTCTGCTAGGCATAGCAATGAAAAGTCCTTGGTTTCCTTCAATGATCTTAATGTCGTGAACGGCAAAACATTCATCAATTGTTAGAGATGCAACTGCTTTGAGCTTGTTTTCATCTTTCTTAACAATACGGATACGAATATCAGAAATATTCATCAAGTCACTTCACCTTCCTTTTATAGTTTAGCCCAAAAGTAAAACTTTTAGCCTACATATATTTTAGCCTATTTGATAAAAAAAAGTCAAATAAAATAGCATATATTTTAAAAAATGTAATTAGCACACTTTTACCCTATCTTATAACACTTTTGCCAAAAGCAAATCATATATATTATTATGTTTAATTTAAACACCATTAAATCAATATATTTTGTTGGCATTGGAGGGATTTCAATGTCTGCGCTATCTAAACTCATGAAAAGCAAAGGAAAAACTGTTTGCGGATGTGATGACAACTTAAGCCAAATCACAGAAAAACTAAATAATATGGGAATACATGTCTTTCTTGGTTTTTGTGAAAAGGCAATCAAAAGTTGTGAACTTGTTGTTTACACAAATGCAGTAAAAAAAGATAACAAAAACCTAGTTTTGGCAAAAAAGCTTAAAAAGCCCATTTTGGAGCGAGCGGAGTTTTTAGGCCTTTTGTGCAAGGAGTATCAAACAGTTATTGCCGTTTGTGGAACTCATGGCAAAACAACCACAACAGCAATGATAGCCCACATCCTAAAAGACAAAAATCCAACTGTTCACATTGGCGGAATTGCCAAAGACTTTGATGATAACTTGCTTGTTGGGTCAAACGATTTGTTTATCACCGAAGCTTGTGAATATAACAAAAGTTTTTTGCATATAAATCCCACGCACACGGTTTGCACAAACATTGAAAAAGATCACATGGATTGCTACAAAGATTTTGATGATTTAAAAGAAGTTTTTCACAGATTTATTGCAAGAACAGCAAAAAATATTGTTATAAATCAAAAATTTTTACATTTTTATCATGACTTTTTTGCAAATGAAAAAATTATCTCATTTTCAAAAGATATGAAAGCAAGTTATGTTGCAGCAAATATTGAAGAAAAAAATGGAAATTATTCTTTTGATGTTATGAATAATAACAATGTTCTAGCAAGAATAAATCTCTCTGTTGTTGGAGAACACAATGTTGAAAACGCAATCGCTGCTTTTGCGTTATGTCATAAAATTGGGATTTCAGCAAGCACAATAAAACAAAAACTTGAAAGTTTTGAAAATGTTCAGAGAAGATTTCAAGTTATTTACAAAAATGAAGTTATGATTGTTTCAGACTACGCCCATCACCCAACAGAAATTAAGGCAAGTTTGCTTGCAGCAACAAAAATTAAACATAACAAAATCATATGCGTTTTTCAGCCACACACATACTCAAGAACACTATCTCTTTTTGACGAGTTTTTAAGTTGTTTTGATTTTGCTAATAGCGTGATTATTCTAAAAACATATGCCGCTAGAGAAAAGGAAATTTTGGGAGGCACCGCTCACGACTTGTTTTTGGAGTTAAAAAAGAAAAATAAGGCTGTTTCATATTTTGAAAACACGCAACTCCTTTTTGAAAATCTGCAAAAAATCACCCAAAAAGGCGACATTGTTTTGTTTCTAGGAGCCGGCACGATTGACCAATTTGCCAAAGATTATGTGAAAACCTATTATTTATAGGCAAAGTTTTTTGCCAAAATGGAGTTTTTCTATTGACATTAGGTTTTATTTAGTGTATAATGTTTCTACATTATTTTTGTGAGGTAGAAAAATGAAAGCAGACATACACCCAAAGTATCACACAATCACTGTGCAATGTGCATGTGGAGAAACTTTCACAACAAAATCAACATATTCTAAAGATTCAGTATTGAAAATTGACATTTGCAACAAATGCCACCCTTTCTTTACTGGAAAACAAAAACTTGTTGACACAGCTGGTCGTGTTGAGAAATTTAACAAGAAATACAATATTGAAGCAAAATAGCACTAAATCAAAAAATAGATGCTAAGTTTTTTAGCGTCTATTTTTTTGTTTTGTAAAAGGATACTCTATGGATTTTAATGTTTTGAAAAGTGAATTTAACAAAATTGACTTTGAAGACAAAAACTTTAAAAGAGATGCTTTGTGGCTTGTTAAAGAACTTCCAAACACTTTAACTAAAGAAGAGAAAGCAAAGCTTGAAAAAGACCTTGTTGAGCTTAAAAATGGCACACCTCTTGCTTATGTTATGGGATTTGTTCCATTTTTGAACTGCAACATTTTTGTTAACGAAAGCACCCTTATTCCAAGACCTGAAACCGAATTGTTGGTTGATAAATTAATTAAAATGTTTCGTGGACAAAAACCTAAAATTTTGGATTTGTGCGCCGGAAGCGGGTGCATTGGAATTTCTCTTCAAAATGAGTTAAACACAAATATGACTTGTGCGGATAT
>JAEEGL012097734.1_pt1 | contig 19205 bp, 22 predicted proteins | sample 9134231 | NCBI WGS metagenome assembly JAEEGL01 (sample SAMN16246548, study PRJNA631951) | gut metagenome | biome: gut microbiome; feature: rumen; material: fiber-attached | host: Bos | place: Iran: Karaj | collected 2018-10 | reverse complement strand
TCTACCGGCTCCTCTTCCCAGGGATAATCAAAGTCTTTGACTGTGGCGCTGCCTTCCAGAGAAGATCCGTAATCAATCATAATGCGATGAGTTTCTCCGTTTACAGTAGATGAAATCACTGTCACACAGCCACCGATCTGATTACCCTGATATATCCTGATATTCTCATATGTTTTTACCATCCTCTTGCCATCAGCCATTTAATATCTCCTGTTATGAGTATTTTTTTGTAATTTCTTTACAAGCATCAACAATCCGCTCCCTCATGTTCTCAGGCTCAAGGACTTCTACATTAAGTCCATATTGCATTGCCCAGAAAAAGAATGCATCAGGATTGCTTTTCAAAGTTACTATTATGTCGTCATCATTTTCTGGAGTGACCCTGAAATTCGTCCCAAAGCTGTCGATCAGATTATCCATAAAAACCTCTTTCATCCTGAATTTCACATGAATGCTTTCGCCACCATACATGTAAACATGTTCTGAAAGATGCTTTGATATATCCAGTCCATTCTCACATCCTTTGATTGAGTGAAGGGGCCTGCGTTTCTCATCCAGTATCTCTACATCAGAGAACCTGTCCAGCCTGAAATGAGAAATACCGTCTTTTCCCTCAAAATTGCCGATAAGATAATACCTTCCTCTGTGACTTATCATCTGATATGGACTTGCGATGAACTTTTCACTGTGCTTGGGGTGAAGCTTGAAGTCTATACCATATTGCAGGTAGGAATACCGTATCTTCTTTCCCTTGGTAATTGCGACGTCTATCGCTGCTATTGACTCCATGACCTTCTGATTCTTTGTATTGGTGCCACTTGATGTCGTATGGATGTGGGAAACATGGGTTTTAAAGTATTTATTGGAGAACTTCTCAAGCTTTTTCACAAGCTTATGAGCTTCCTTATCGGATATAGAACCTGATGTAAAAATGCTGTCGATCATCAGTCGCAGCTCTGCATCGGTAAATTCACGAGATCTCAGATAATATCCTCTGTTTGCCACAATGTCATAGCCCATTTCCTGGAGACTTGTGATGTTACTTTTAACAGCTCGACGCTCACAGCCAATTCCATAGTTTGTGTTCAATAGGTCTATGATATCCTGCTGTAATAGCCGATGCTCGCTGTCTGAATACTCTTTAAGGATATCCAGAATGAGCATGTTGAGCATTTTTTTCGTCCCAGTCCCGTACATTGAGAGTTCCTCCATACTTTTGTTATCTTTATCATCATAAGAATTGGCTTCGTTTTTCATAGATATTTTACACCTTTATGCACCTTTTGCCCTTAATTTATGCATCTTGTAATAGTTACCTATGACTATAATAAAATAAGCGATGTGCCTTTTTTTGCACATCGCTCATCATTTGTGTTTAAAATGATTCTGTCATTTAACATTTGGATGGTTCATTACCATTATTCAGAATATCCCATGCCTTCTCATCTTTATTATCGGGATCAATGAATTTGAAAGTAAAGCGGTACTTTTCATCCTTTATAGGCTGGTTAATAACAAGCTTATTATTATCATCGCATTCAGAGATTTTCCTCATTTTTTCTATATTTTCTGGATCGAGAAAGCCTTTATTCTCCGGATTGATTCTAAATGAATCTGGGAGGCTATACCCCTTAGAGACGTATAAATAGTGATAGCAATATTCCTTTATATCTTTAAGAGACTCAGTAAAAGTACCATCACTTCCTTTTCTCAGTTCTTTCGGTAACGTGGTAAACAACGCAAAATAAACATCAGGTCTGTCCGACAAGTCACTCTCCTTAATATTTTTGAATAATTCGTTATCTAAAACACCTAAACCTTGATGAGATTTGATTGAGTATATTATTTCTTTTTTTAGCCGCTCAATATACAGTTCCTCTTTACTATTAAGATATCTCAAAAAGTCCGCAACATGGCTTACCATACCACTTCCAAATCTTACAGGATATATAGTCAATGGATCAGTATATAAGTCCTTTTTTAATTCCATATAGGCTTTCTTAATCTTCTCTTTTTTCTCCTGACTATTACCAGTGGTTTTACCACCACTGAAAGCTTTTTTACCAACTTTGAGTTCTATTAAAGCCACCGGATATTTATCTTTAATCTTTTCTTTTCTAACCGCTATCAGATCAAACCTTCCAAATCGTTTTTCTCTTGGTAAAACTCCATCTGTATATTCCATATCAGCATAGTACCATTTGCTGTTTGGATTACTGTTGTTAGAATTAATAATCCATTGCTGACATATTTTTTCATAGTGCGTTTTTTGTTTGTCTTCATTCACATCCTTGCGTCTTCCATACGCATACTCCTCGGCTCTTTTAAGAATCCCTTCCGGATCTTCCAATGCATTTCTATATTCATCAAATGTTTCTGCATTATCTTTTTCCTTATTTCCAAGATAATACCTATCTATATCGAAATGAATCTTTCTTCTGCCCTTTTGGCCATTTATATATATTTCTCCGATTTTAGAGCCAAGATAATATAAGATAACTTTATTATTACGAACACCAAGATAATATTTGTATATCCCATTTTTATCTTTTTCCTGAATTTTTCTGAGCAGGTATGGAAAAATATCATTTTTATCTTTGGAATAGTTTTCCTTAAGTTCATTAATAAGTGTATCTGCTTTTCTTAACCCTTCAGGCATTTGAATAATCTCCTTCGATAAACAACCGTCCATTTACTCTTTGCATGCACTACTTACCAAATACCTCATCGCAGCAGTGCACATATTCCTTGCATGCACATGTGTTATATATGGAATTTTAGTCCCTTTTCTATAAGCACCATCATGTGCTATTGCTGCAAATTCTATGGCTTCTGTGTATTTCTTCATATCCATATCAGTTGCGCTCCTATACAATTACATCTTTTCTCTTAGTGTATCAAATATTGTCTCTGCAGCCAATCTTGAACCTGCAGGCGAAGCATGTCTTCTATCCTCAAAGTAAAGATCTACATCGGGATTTTTATGCACTTCTTCCCACCATTTCTCACCCACAGGAGCTACAAGGCAGTTATGTTTTTTAGCTAATCTTCTATACCTTTCAGACATTTCAAGCTGAAACTCTTCATTATTCTCTTCCGTCCACGTCATGAAATAACAAGGCACTGCCTTCGTTTGCCTGATCCATTCCATAATCGTATCCGCAGCTTTCTCCATATCTTCAAACTCACCCATTGGATGTGCCACATGCTGCAATATAACGAAATCATAATCTCCAAAAAGTATGTTAAACCTGGTCTGCTCATTTTCCGCATGATAATCCAGTCCCATTCCGCCCTTTGTAAGCATTGTGACCTGGATATCAATTTCATTCTCAGCACAGACATCTTTAAATATCTTAGGCATATCGTTGTAGTACGTGTGGCTATTCCCTATAAAAAGTGCTCTCATACGATTCCTTTCTACTATAGTAGTCTATTATTCTATATTACCTGATCTCTTAGAGTTTTCATGCCTTAGCAGATGAAAAAAGACCACTTACAACTGTACCAATGACAGATCTTGACTGCTTTCTGTATTCCTTGCCTCCAAGAATCAGTTTTTCTACTTTCAGGTTCTTTAGCATCTCCTTAGGAACCTGATATGGATTCTCCGAAAGAATGACCATATCTGCTATTTTTCCAACTTCCAAAGACCCGCGTTCTTCCTCATCAAACGAAGCATAATAGCCATTGTAAGTACACATTCTCAGCGCATCCTGTATGTCAACTGCCTCATATGGATTGCTGTGGTTTACCGCTTTGTAGAGCCACATGATGGGATCCGGATCAGTACAGGGGCCGTCACTTCCAAAGGATACAATGCATCCCGCTTCCATGAAAGTCCTTACCGGATTAAGCCTGGAATTCCTTTCTTTTCCAAGAATTGTTTCGGTATACTCTGATGGCTCCTGCTTCCAGTTGTCAAATGCGATCTGCATCGGAAGCTGTATCTTGTACTCTTCACAGATCTTAAGCCCTTCGTGAGTCGGCAGACAGTCATGAATGATACCATGTCTGTGATCATCTCTTGGATAGTCGTCCAGTGCAGCCTTGATTGCTCTTGTCGCCTGGTCAAATGCCTTATCCCCGATAGCGTGCATCTCTATCTGAAGCCCTGCCCTGTTGGCTGCCTTACAGAAATCTATTACCTTTTCATCGCTATAATAAAGGACACCATTTCCACCTATCTCATCAACATAGGGGTCATTCATGGATGCGTCATGGGAGCCAAAACAGCCATCCAATGCGCATTCAAAGCAGCCTCCTATCCTTGGCAGTTTTCTGCTCGTAGCGACCTTTATGTTTAATGACTGAGGGAACACTCTTATCTGAAAACCGTTTTGGACGCCTTTTGCCACAAGTTTTTCCATGGTAATGTCCATATTCATCGGAAAGCCCACACCACTTACGGTATGGATCATTCCTATTCCCTTTGAAGCCTGATAATCCACGGCACTTTGCATATTTTTGATCAGTGTGGGAATCTGAATGGAATTAGTGATATAGTCAGACACCGCAAAAAACGCTTCCTGATTCATTTCCCCTGTATCCGGATGATATCCTCTGAGATTCTTGACCTTGCTGTCTACAAGCTTAAGGAGTGCGCTGTTGACAATACACGCGTGTCCATCGTACTTTACCATGAAAACTGGCTTTTCTGAACACACGGAATCGATCTCTTTTCTGCTTACAAGCCTCTTTTCCTCTACAGAATAAGGAGATGCTCCAAAAGCTATCATTATCTTATCCTTACACCTACTTTTAAACTCTTTGATACCCTGAAGAATTTCAGCGTTGGTGTCGCACTCCATGACATTAAGACCCGCATGGAACGTAGAAAAAGAGGCAAAGTGCTGATGAGTATCGCAAAATGATGGAATAAGTGCTCTGTCACCCAGCTCTATCCTTGATGCGTTAATATACTTTTCCGGCAGTTCATCTCCGACAAATATGATTCTGCCGCCGTCCTCCACAAGATATCTTGCGACATCATTGTTCTCATTAACAGTTAATATGTTCCCCTCGTAAATCTTCATCATTTACCTCCGATAGGCACAATATATTGATACGAAGCAACTAATGTATTGGTAATTATCTTCGACTATCTCATCATTTTTCATCTGATATTATATTTGATGCTACCAGAGTTCCATATCCGTCTATCAAATGCGGGCCAGATATTTCCTGACCGGTATACATGTCTTTCACAGTCCGGTTAAGCGTTATCATTTGCGGTTTGCTGCTATAGTTGAGGATAAAAAGATACTGGTAACCGTCCTTCTTTCGAACAGCTACTTCCATTGTTTCAGGGACAGTAACGATCTGATCATAAGGGCTTAGAACATCAAGTTTTTTAAGGAACGCTATTACTGCTTCTTCCGTAAAAGCACTTCCGTAATAGAAAGCCCTTCCTTTTCCAAGATCATTACAGATAAGAGCACCACTGCCGGCATAGTAATCTGATGTATACTCAGCAAGCAGTTTACCTCCATTTATGGGGCATAACAGATCTGTGAAAACAGAGGCTTCAAAATCATCTTCGCCCCATTTTACATATACCTTTCCTGCATCAGGTGCTATAAGAGAATATTCCGGGATATCTGTACCAGTCAGTTCAGCAAAAAGCCCAGGAAGCTTATCCATTATACACTTGCCAGTCCTGTCCTTATACCCGCCTCTGCAGCCGATTACAAGCTTTCCACCGGCACTTACATAATCCTTCAGTATGGATACTGTCTTTTCATCGGTTATGGTCGGATGAGGATAAAACAGGACTTCATATTTCAAAAGACTTGAAGCATCACTAATTCCATCCATGTATACATAATCAAATGGCGTATGCGTCTTCTGAAGCGCACCAAACAGGGCCCTTCTGCTCTGTTTGTCTACCCTCCCATGCCATGCGTCATATTCTGAATCCCAGATATTATCGTAGTCTTCCAGGATTCCAACCTTTGCTTCGTAGCATGATCCTGCTATCTGATTTAGCTTTTTTAGCTTATCGTGGACTTCTCCTACTTCTTTGAGTCGTCTGTTGTTCCTTCCGGAGTAGTCAAGAATGCCATGCCAGTAGATCTCCGTCCCCATGGTAGCAGTACGCCATCTAAAGTAACTAACAAAATCAGCGCCATGTGCAATGGACTGCATTGTCCACAATGTCAGCTGTCCAGGTCTAGGAGTTGGAGCCTCCATTCTTGATGTCCATCCGTTGGCGCCTGATTGCTGCTCCATAATCCCGAATATCTGTGAGATGGCCCTTGTCTGAGCAAGATTCATGCTCCATTTGCGGTCCTTAAGATCATCCTTTTCGTCATACATGGACAGACAGTAAGCAAAATTGGGATATGAGTCATATGTTATAAAATCAATACTCTCTTTTACCATCCGCTGATAATCCAGATGTCCGAATATCCCATTGGTTGTGACAAAATCATCCTCTTTTGCATACTTCCTGATTATATCAGCCTGCATCTTTGCCCATCTGTTGGCGCTATCCGAAATAAACCTGATATAGTCAAGATGCCAGTGCGGATTTACAGTGTTATTAAGAGTCTGCCTTGGGACAGTAACCTCATCCCAGTCAGTAAATGTCTGATTCCAAAAGATGGTTCCCCATGTTTTGTTCAGTTCATCGAGAGATCCGTATTTATCTTTAAGAAACGTCCTGAAAGCCTCCGAATCACTCTCAGAGTAGAAGACATCAGTCTCACAGTTAAGCTCATTGTCTATCTGCCATCCGATTACACACTTTCTCTTAGCATAGTGAGATGCAAAAGCCTCAACTATCCTGCATGCGTACTTCTGATAAACCGGGGAATTATAGTTGTAGTGGCGTCTCAGCCCATGATGATACAGATTCCCACTGATATCGCAGTTGAGAACCTCAGGATATTTATGCGTAAGCCATGCAGGAGGAGTTGCAGTCGGCGTTCCCATGATGACGTTCATTCCCATCTCTTCTGCAAGATCCAGGAACTCATCCCAAAAGGAAAAAACGAACTTCCCTTCCTCTGTTTCAACCGTGTTCCAGGCAAACTCCGAAACTCTTACAACTTCTATTCCGTTATCAAGCATCCTTCTAAGATCTTCCCGCCATAGCTCTTTAGGCCAATGCTCAGGATAATAACAGACACCAAGTCTTAGATCTGTACCATTAAGTATCTTTCTCATGATGCTCCCTTCTAAAAGTGCTGATTTGGACGCAGCAATTTATTCAGATATATATTTTAAAGTTCATGGTAATACGGGCAGATATTCTCATAGTGCCCGTCTTTCATCAGAAAGCCTTTCGGGATTGTGCCAAGCTGAACAAAACCAAGTCGTTCATACAGATGTCTGGCGTGTATATTACTCTCTACAACAGCATTGAATTGCATGACTCTAAAGCCAAGCTCTTTTCCAACCTTAAGGGAATCAGCTACAAGCTTTTCTCCGACATGTCTGCCTCTTTCTTCAGAAGAAACAGCGTAACTGGCATTACAGATATGTCCACATCTTCCAATGTTGTTTGGGTGCAGAATATAAAGCCCCAAAATCTTTCCTTCCTCTTCTGCTACGCCATTGTAGCTCTGGGATGCAAAGAATTCTTCTCCGCTCTTCGTTTCAAGCTTGTCTACCTGAGGAAAGGCTATACCATCCTCAACTACTTCATTCCATATCCTTATCATTTCAGGAAGATCCTGTTTTGAATATTCTCTAACAACCATTATCTACTCTCCACATGATGTCTTCATTTGTTCCCAATAAGTTATAAAGGTACAATTAGCCGGAATGGTAATGATACTTATATCATCCTTGCGTAATGACCTCTCTAGATAATATGATATCATTTTCCTAAGCTTTACGCTGAAGTTTGGATACAAAAAATCCGCCCACATAAATGTGCGCGGATTAGGTTTTTTAATTCTTCATTAGTTATTTTTTGATTGTTCATTTTTAAGTTCCTCTTCCTTTTTCTTTGTGTCTACTGTGATTTATACGAACTATAGGTGATGTTGGCTTTTTTCTATAACAAAAATTGCTCCACACAGCTAATAGTTGTGTGGAGCTTCAAATATCTTACACTTTACAATTTCATTATAGATTTACGTTAAACAGGTTCCTGAGCTGGTTTACAACATCATCGCTGTTGGCCTTGATCTGGGCTGCCTCATTAATGTTTGACAGGACCTCCAAATCTTTCACACTGTCATAATTGTAAGCGATTGTGTAAACAGGGATCTTAAGACCACCGACCACATCAGTAATCCTGTCAAGCGAATACCCGGTATTCTGATCTCCGTCTGTGAGAACAAAAAGCATCAGCTTTGCATCAGGTATGTCTTTTGCATAGTCCTCAAGCATCTGCATACCGGTCAGCACTGCATCATATGTTGCAGTCTGTCCGCCTGCCTGCAGCTTTTTGACTTCCCCTGAGAAATATGCTCTCTGAGTTGCATCAAACTGGGCAATAGGAAGATTTATAGTAACATCATTGTCATAGCTGACAAGTCCAATATGATGGTCTGAGCTGATATAGGTTGAAGAGCTGATCAGTGACTGCTTCAGAGAATTTAGGGGCTCTCCGTCCATTGATCCGGAAACATCGGCAACAAAGACTGCGACTATAGGTCTTCCACCGTTCTTGTTCTGTTTCCAAACCTTCTGAGCAGCTATATAGTCAGCTCCGGTCATTCCTGTATCCTGAGCAACATAATCATCATCCTGATTAAAGCCTTTTTCCGTAGCAAGCTTTTGCATCGCATCCGTCATACAAAACTCTGTAAAGAGTTTTGCAGCCTCTTTTTCCTCTTGTGATGTCCAATCAAATGTATATACCGGATGGTCATGTCTTATTCCAACAGGAGTATAAACGTAGTTCTTGAGCTCAGAAGTATTGCTGTATGCCTGTTTCTCCATAACCATGGCATTTATAACGCCCTTTGCAGCCTGGTTCCTAAGAACAGCTGTTGTATATGCAACAGGGGGTGATGTCTTCTGGTACTCCAAAAGAGCTGCTGTTGCTGTATCGGATAACGGATCTGACGGATCAAAGGAAGCCAGCATCGCACAAAGGACGTTCAGTCCCGTTGAAGATGTATACGGATTGGTGTAAGCAAAAGTAAGGTCTCCGGCATTGGCCGCTTTAAGGACATTACTTACTGTAGCCTCACCATACTCTTCTACAAACTTATCATAGACATCCTTCTTGATAAGGATCCCGGCGGTGTTACCTGCTATCCTGTCTGTGATTTTTGTCGTAGTATAGCCTGATGCATCAAGCATCTTGCCCCAGGCATCATTACTGGGGATAAAGACTTCAGGCTGATAACCACCAGAAACTATATATGTCACTACTTCTCCGGAAGTTATCTTTCTTACGGATACTGTCACGCTTTTCCCATCAATCTCTACACCGGAGCTTTATTCATATTGCCCCTTTATGAAACTCTGATCTTAAAAACAGTATATCTTTGAAACGCCCTGTAATATATGGTTTTTTTGGCGAAAAAGTACACCTTATTTTTCTTTAGAAATCGCACTTAATCCATTATACTCTTTTCTCTGTAATTTTTCGCCAAACATATGCTTTTATTCTAGTCAATTTATGCTCTGTATCTGTTAATGTTCGAGGTGTATAATAGTGTAACAGGAAAAAGATTACTATTAGAATCTTCAAAAAAATCTTATGAAAGCGGGTGGAATGATTGAGCAGTAACGTTAGAAAATTATGCCAGAACTGCGGAAGAGAGTTCACAGCCAAGCAATCAAGCCATATATTCTGTTCCTTGGAATGCAAAAAAAGATACGGCAACCATACGGGCTATAGGTGTCCTGAGTGCAGGACTCTTCCTTGTGAATACAGGAACTTGTCTTCGAGCATCACACCTAAGGAATGCCCCAATTACAAATGGTCGTGGTGAAATTATTGGATACAACAAAAAAAGCGGAGCTGCCAAAATCATGGCAGCTCCTACTCCCCCTCAGATCGCGCCGGTATCAAAACCGGCTTTCACTATTCTCTTTTTTAGCTCAGGAGATAATGGTGAAATCTCCGATAACAGGCAGCGGCTCTTCGCTCATCTTAAATGCCCTGTAGATTCCAACAAAGAAAAGAACCAGGCATACAACATTTATTATTGTTCCAACAGTTCCAAAGATACCACCGATCCTTATCAGTATGCCCCCTATAGTCTGTGCCAGGTTGATGATAAGAGCCTGATTAAGATGTCTCTTCACGAGGGTATCGTCTTTGTCCCTCATAATAAACGCGATTACAAATCCTATCCATGTGATGTAGCTTAATACTGCATAAAGTCTTGAATTTTTGTTCATATCATTGTCCTCCTCGTCTTTACTATGATCTTATTATAAAGATGTTGACATCTCAAAAAAATACCATATTACGTGAAATAAATGCCTATATTTTGCTTTTTTTGCTATATCCTGATCAAGTTTTTATACGACCGGCTTTCTCACGATTAACAATGATAATTCCTGCCACAACCAAAATCAGTGAGATTACACCCGTTATAGAAAAAGCTTCCTTGTTTTCTCCAAGGAAAATAGCTGAAAGAAGGACGCCCATCACAGGATTCATGAACCCAAGGATTGATACCCTGCTTACAGGATTATGCTTTAGCAATATCCCCCACAATGTGTACGCTCCGGCAGAGATAAATCCCATATATATAAGATTTAACACACATGCCATGCTACCGAAAATCAGATGACCGCCCATGGCAAAGCCAATTATGAAAAGAACTAAACCGCCCAACATAAACTGATAGCCGCTAAGAACTACGGGATTCTCTTTTCTGGAAAATATCTTGATGCAGCAGGATGAAAGCGCATAGAAAATTGCAGCAAGAAGCATTGCACCTTCCCCCGAAAAAGAAACCGCTTCCGCTCCGTTAAAAGCACTTAGACCACCGAGTATAAGTAATATCCCTGCAAAGCCAGTAATACATCCGGCAAATTTCCTAAGCGTAAATTTCTCAAAGTGGAAAAGATAGGCAGCAAGGAGTATAGCGAAAAAGTTCCCTGCGGCATTGATAATAGAACCACGCACTCCGGTAATATGCGCAAGTGCCATGAAAAAGAAAAAGTACTGACCAACCGTTTGAAAAAGCGAAAGCACTGCTATGCTTCCCAAAGAGTCACGCCTTGGCAAAAGAAATCTCTTGGCTAAAACAGATCCAAATCCAATAGTCATCACGCCTGCCAGAAAGAACCTTGCACCGGCCAGCATTATCCTGGATGCGGTATCATCAGGACCTATTCCGAAAAGCTGATATGCAATTTTAATAGCTGGTGTCGCACTCCCCCACAAGATGCAACAAAACAGCGCCGTCAAAAATGTTATGGGAAACCATGCCCATATAGGCTTATCCGCTTTTTTCATAGATCTACTCCGCTGGATGAATTCATTAGTCATTCATAAATAGAATCAGTATATCCACTCTTCTTCGAGGGATTTCATCTGAATGATTTTTTCATACTGCCCACGCGAAATCTTGTTCCTTATAAACGCGGTTCCTGCATACTTCTCTGTCTTCAATCCGGTCTTTCCATCCCACACTCACAGCAGTATTTTCCCTCATTTTTGGTACCGCATTCAGGGCATATCCACGTTTCAGCATTAACGTCCTGTTGACTCTTACCCTCTGCAGTCTTATGATTATTGGCATTTGGATCGATCATCATATTGTTATGTGATTCCACGCAAAGCTTCACATCATGTGCAGGCATAGTGAAAGTAAATACATATCCATGGCTTCCGTCATACTCCTGATCTAGTATTACGTCCTCACTATCAGTATAGAACTTGTAATCCGTATCTGTAGCGACCATATCATAGGTAACCTTAACCTCTTCTCCCTCGGCATAAGATGTCTTCTTAGATTTGAAACCATTTCTGTCAAACTCAAGGTTGTATCTTGTTGCACCGCATCCAAATAACCACATGATAATCACAGCTCCTATTATTAAAGATATCTTAGCATTCTTCATATAGCCCCTCGCCTCAGCAGATATTACAATTCAAGCTCAAACATCATGATATACTCTTTTCAGGGATCAAGACAATACCTACAGTTGCAACCACTATCTCTTTTCTTTTATTTATGTCATTACTCCGGCTTTTTCTTTGAAAACCATCCACGGAATATTCCACCCTTTATTATGGAAATGACCGTAAAGAATATATCCGCAGCAATGATGAACAGGAACGAAGGCAGCATTATTCTCATCTAAATCCTCTTTCTCTGAGAAATAGTCTTTTTACTCTATTATTTTCTTAGGCCAGTTACATATTCCTACTTCAAGAGCACGTTCCTCTTTAAGATGAAAATCTGCATATTTGCAGTACCAGCACCCTTGTATTGAAGGTATGGCATCCTCTCTTGGTGTATATGCAGGACAGATATCATCTGGCCAGACGCTTCCATCTCTTTTTGGTATTTCATATCTATTCGACTTTACTTCCATAGACCTCTCTTTCCTCCTGGTATTTAAAGCTTTTCTTTATATATTTACTCTAACACGCAAAGAAAAACAGGCCTTAGCATACACCGCATTAGGCCTGTTTTGCACTACATTCACTTATTTAATTGGAAAATCTTTTCACACAGCGACTGGGTATCACCTGATGTTCCATCATATACAAAATCGTACTGGCCATCATCGAACATCCCATGCTTTTTCTCAAGCATCATCTCAACTGGCATCGGAAGATTGCCGTGCAGTCTCTCCTTGAATCTTTTCTTGATAGTATCAAGATCTGTCTTAACAAGGATTCTGATAGTTCCTACAGGAAGTAGTTCAGCCTGCTCTTTTTCAGATGCAATATAGATCATATTTTCACCGATGACAGCATCCATGAGCTTTTTCTTAAACAATATGACAGCTTCCTGTTCCGTTTTTGCCAATCTGAGATAATCCTTTCCGGAGACAACATCTGCTTCAAATCGAGTCTTTATGTCATTTGCCAGTGTTGACTTTCCACTACAATTCTCACCAATTATACCTATAAGCATTTATATACCTCTCTATCATATTAATCCTGCATCTGTCTGTGATAGGTCATCTCGCCTTCAATATTCTGAAGAGTAAGTCCACAGTCCCCGATCATTTCTCCGGTATCCTTCAGGCAGCCTGGGGGACTGTCAGATTTTTAAGCCACCGCTCCCTGCGAAGCCAGAAGTGGAATATTACCACCTTCACCAGATCCAGAAGTTTTACTCCAAGGTACATTGTCACAGGTCCAACATTAGTGTATCTCGCAAGGATGAACAGCATTGGCAGCATAATAAGAATTGTTATAAATGCATCCGTATACATTCCCATTTCTGTATCGCCTCCGGCCCTTGCTATAGCCTGCTGAGCATTCATGATAACCCATACGGGCATGAATAAGGCCAAAAGAACTACCATGCTCCTGCAGATACCTACTGCGCTATCACTTAACCTGCCAAAAACTATAGGAACAATGAACGTAGTTCCAAAACCTACGATAGTCATAAAAATGCCGAGTACTGCAGCTCCCGATAAGAGCCAGTTTTTCTGAATGCGGGCTTCTTCAAGGTTCCCTTTGCCTAGCGTCTTGCCGATAATCACTCCTGTTGCCGAATAAATCCCGCTGAAAGCAACAAAGAAAAGATTTGCTATTGCAAAGCCGGACGCCATCCCTGATACAACATCTGCCCCTCCTCTTCCGTTATAAATAGCGGTTGTCACAGTTTCTGAAAGCACCCATACCATCTCACAAAATAGAACCAGTGCTCCTTTTTTTGCCATGCTTCCAAATAGCCTTCCATCTATCCTGAAGAAATCTGTTAATCTCACCATAAAATCCGGTTTTAGCTTCGCATATACTACAAGGAAAGCTATAAGTTCAAAACTTCTTGCTATTACTGTGGCATAAGCTGCTCCATTTACTCCCATAGCAGGAAGCCCGAAATGTCCATAGATGAGTACCCAGTTAAGACAGGTATTTATAAGGGTTGCAATAACCGTTATCATAAGCGGAATGTTAACCTTTCCAAGATCTCGAAGGGAACTTGCTATGACAACAGATATAGTCATCTGAACTCCTACATAGAAACAGATTCCTATATAGCTCACAGCTGCGTCAAGAATTGCGTCTGCCTGGGTATTGCCGATTAACATAAGTGACAGTATCTGCCTGGGGTATACCTTGCATACCAAATAGTATGGAACCGCAGCCGCAAGACCCATGATCAGCTTAAACCTGAAGGCCTGCCCCATACCCTTCTTATCCTTTGCGCCAAAGTACTGTGTCATGAATATTCCGCCTGCTGTACAGATCGTATTTACATATACCATAAAGATGAACATGACCTGTCCCGCAACATTTACTCCTGACATAGCGATATCTCCAAGCCCTGACACCATGAAATTATCTACCAGCGAGACCATACTCTGTATTAGCTGCTGAAGCATTATCGGAACAGCTATCGACAGGGCATTTACATCAAATTTTCCAGGACCAAAGAATCTGTCTTTTATTTTTACTGCTGTAGTCATTTCTGCCATTTCCTCCTAAAAAAACACGCTTACTCTTTTGCTCACATACACACTAACACATGATGAAAAACAGACCTCTCCCGAACACGGATAAAGGTCTGTTTTGCACTGCTTTTCCTGCACCATTTCTTGCCCTAAAGTTAAAACAAACTAATAAGCGCAAGTACTCCGTAAGCAGCCAGTCCAAGACTCGCAGCGCAGCAGCTTGGCGCATCAATAAATATCTTTAGTTTTGTTGCCCTTAGCAGAAAGCCAACAATCTGGAAAACCACCGGATTAAGCAGTACACACCACAGAGGTAACGATAATACTCCTTTTATTACGAAAGCCATAACGGCAATAGCCGGAATAATCACAAGCATGGTATATAGCGTGAAAAAAGGAACATATATCTGCCTGAAACTGGTATTTATCACTTCTTCCGCAAGTTGCTGATCTCCTTTTTTCATAATAACCTGATAAATGGTCGGCTGCAGGCAGAGGAAAATGTGTATCATAAAACCACCCATGGCACCGCATAAAAATATTATTCTGAAAATCATTGCACTAATTGCATAGTTCCCGTCCATCTGCATAAGTGAGATAAATCCACATGAATACATGGGAACTGCAAACATCGCCAGTATCCCTGACAACACAAATCTAAAATGAGCCATTCTCTCCCATGCGCTGTCGATAACCCCCATCTTCCCAAGCTTTTTGTTGTCCGGTCCCTTGATGTCCAAAAGCAAATCAGCAATAGCACACAGGACTCCCCCGATTATTCCGATAATTCCCAAAACAAATCTTGCAGTATCCGTCATTTTTTGTACTCCTCCAGAACCATTTCCCTGCATTTCCATTCTTCATCCAAGATTTTGTATGATTCTGTTTTTATGGGAACTATATCCCTGAATCCACAAGCCTTATAGCAATGATATGCTGAATTATTATTTTCAAAAACACCTAATGACACTTTCTTTGCAGTTATTGCATCCCCGTTGTGCGCTTCTTCGTTATTTCCAATAATCATCTCCGTACCCCCCATAGTCCATATGGATCCCGCTTTAATTCTTGCTCATATAGAGAAACTACTGGCCATATATCAAAAAACATAGCCTTACAATCTCCAATAAAAGTTTCTTTTATAAGATTATTTTCATAAGCCATATTCTGTATCTTATACCATGCCTTCACAGGTGGGTGTCCGGCTTCTATCATCCACTTATCAGGAGGATAGATTTTACAAATTTCTTCTGACGGAGCATAGATATCATTTATATCATCCGGGGTTATTCCTTCCACGTAGTGCATTGCCGTAAGCTTGTAAATATCAACTCCCAGTAAAAGAGCTTTCCCGCCATTATGAATCGGATAATCCAAGCCGCCACTTAGAGCTTCCTTGCCATGTTTACCCCATCCGGACGTACTTATAGTATCTGTTCCGGTATAAGTGTCAGGGAGCTTTCTGAAAGTATCAGCCACAACACCCATAGCCGTTTTTTCGGCATCAGCTGACAAAATCTTTATCTTAACTGTAATCCCCAGCTTCTTATCTTCCTCTGAGAGGTCCAACTCTTTACTTAATCTGAGTGCAGGCATAAAGATACTGCCCTCTTCTGTAACCAGCTCCTTTAATGTATCTATGACAGTCTCCGCACCACCATCAAGTTCTCCAAAACTGCTAAGTGAAGAATGCACTTCCAAAGTCATTCCTCTTTCAATTCCAAGTTTTTGCAATGCCGACTTCAGTTCCTCTTTAGTTATAGTTCGTTTGCTCAAAGTGACCTCCTACTTTCATGTATCAACAAGAAACAAACTAATAAGAGCCAGTACACCTTGTTAAAGATTCAAATTCCGGCGCGCTTCTTCATTATTACCGATGATCATAGACACCTTGTCGCAGCTCTTCACATCCTGACAAGCTCCACAGGTTTCATAATCATTTCTCATAGCGCATTGACGGATTGTACACATTGAATCGCAAAAGGGGAATTTGACGCCGTCGATTCTACATCCCGCGCAGTTAATCATTTCCGGTGTAATATCAGCTTTATTCATTTCTGACCATTCCTTTGCAACTTTTACACGCAGATCATCATCATTATTAACTGTTGCAATACGAGCTTCACATGCTTCACAGTTTAGTCCACAATATGCAATATACTTATTCACTTTCTTATCCTCCTACATAATCATCATTGTTCTGATTGCGCCAGCACTCTTTCTAACGGAACCCACCCGATATACTTAGGATGATAACCGCTTAATGCTGTCATGTTTTCAATTTCCAGATAATTATCCTTTCTGACTACATCCCAGGCGTGGATTACATTTCCATCCCCAAGACTTATGCCACAATGGCCCCAGTTCACTTGTCCGTTCTCACTGTTACAGATGCAATCGTAAAACACAAATGCTCCTCTATCCGGATTACCTTTCTGCATAGCATCACCATATAGATCTGCCGACTCCTTTGCTGAATCACCACCAAATATCTCTATGTCATTACTGATTTCAAGCGCATCCTCAATAAAAGAAAGACACCACCCAGCGTATTTTGTTTCTCCGATTTTATCATTTGCCCACCTAAGCATGTTATCAATCAAATTGTTTTTCATCATGACCTACCTCAGCTTTCTTTTTTAAACATATGAGCGCAATTATCAAAATATACACTACTGACAAGATGGCGTAGAACCATATATCAACCTGCAGGAAACAGTACAGGAAATTAAAACAGAAATGGATCACTATGCCATAAATCAGATTGTCGTTTTTCTCCATGAAATAGTTCATGATAAAACAAAGTCCGGTCATTACGATGACATTGGATAGGATATATGGAATCATCTGAATCCCCATGTAATCTGAATCAACAAACCATAGTATTGAATGCCAGAATGCCCATATAACTCCCTGGATCACAGATGCTTTAAAAAAGCTGTACTTTCCGTTCAAATATGGGCGAAGATACCCTCTCCATCCGGATTCCTCTCCTGTAGGTCCTGTCGTTATTGAAAAAAGAAATGATGCCCAAAATGGATATGCTCCAAAGCTCCAGTATTCACTAAATGCTCTGCCCTGATGCAATGATAGCAAAAGCACCGTAATAAGAGTCGCCCCAAGAGTTATAATGGCTGAAACCGCTAATGTAACTATGTTGATTCTTCCGCCAAAGGCTTTTTTATAAAACTCACTTATTGTTTGTCCCGGACAGAAATACTTAAAACCTATTAGCAGCACAATTGTAGGTGCCCATGCACAGACATTTGACAAAACTCTCATTACAACCGGTGAGCAGTGAAACACCATACTTGCAGTCCCACACAATCCCAGCACCATAAACCAGAACACAATATAGCTTAATGCCACATACCTTTTCATTTGCTTTTCCATGCGTCACCTCCTCGCCGACAGATTGTCGGTCTGATTGTCAAATAATCGGGACCTACCATATTGTCGATAAGTCCCTCGTTTTTATCTGCCTCTATACTACATAACAAGTCACGCTGCATCTCCTGTTACACTTATTAGGTGAGATTATGCACGGATATTGTATTATCAGAAAAACTGCAGAAGTGATTTCTCAAGGCTCCCTGCCTTTGCCCCTATCATCTTTTCGATATTGTAAATGAAAGCTTTGCCCTTCTGTTTTTTCTGTCTTGGTGTGAGATTTTCATTATCATCGAATGCTATATTTCCATAAATCATGATCATCTCGGCAGCTTCTTTAGGATACTTTGTCTCAAAAATACCGCTCTCATTTCCTTCCTTTATCAATTGAGTAATTTGCGGAACAACACCGCTTATCAGGTGTTCCTGCATTTTCTGATGTAAAAGAGCATTCTGAGGCTTATGCATCTGCTCCATAACTTCATCTCCGGCGCTGCCTTTTACTTGTAAGGAACCAAGTACTCCTGTCAGCCTCTTAAGGATGGGAAGACTTTTATCATTTACAATATTTCTGGCCTGACTGATTCCCTCCCTGGTCATTCTGTCGACTATTGCATCCAGGATTTCTTCCTTAGAGCCAAAGTGATGATACAGCGTTCCACGGGCAATGCCAATCCTGGCTATAATGTCGTTTGTGCTTGCATTATCATAGCCCTTTTCCGCAAACAGCTCCTCTGCGATATCCAGTATTTCGTTCTTTCTTTCCTCTGCCGTTTTTACAGTTCTCATATCTTTACCAAATTCATTCACTTTAAACCGACACATTGTCGGTTATGATTATAAACTTCATCTACAAAACTGTAAAGCCTTTTCTCATGAATACCCCATAGCTGCGCGAACTTCCTTCATTTTTTCTTCTCCAGAAAGAATTCTCAAAAGAGAAAATGCCACTCCCGGAGCAGTTTGTGGACAATATGATGTGATGATATTGTCTGCCTGAACGATAGGTTCATTTATAACCTCAACACCATATTCCCTAAGCTGTTTCTGTCTGTTTCCACCATTTAAGTGATAAGTCGTTGCCTGCTTCCCTGTCAGAATGCCACTATGAGCAAGTGCCAAGGCTGCAACGCAGACAGATGCTATGGGTTTATGAAGCCTGTCGAATCCCCTTATAAGTTCAGACACTTCTTCAGAAAAAGCTTCATCATAGAAACCATATTCTTCAAAACCGCCTGGAATTGCTAACGCATCATATTCTTCTATTTTCACTTCATTTAGAAGAGCATCTACTATAACAGGTA
>JAEEGL013430058.1_pt1 | contig 19206 bp, 14 predicted proteins | sample 9134231 | NCBI WGS metagenome assembly JAEEGL01 (sample SAMN16246548, study PRJNA631951) | gut metagenome | biome: gut microbiome; feature: rumen; material: fiber-attached | host: Bos | place: Iran: Karaj | collected 2018-10 | reverse complement strand
GAGGGGTTCGGCTGCTTCTGCTGCCTTGAGGACCTCCTCGTGGGTGATTGTCATCGGGTTTTCCATGCCGCCGAGGTCTGTGATGATACTCATGCCGAAGGTCTTGATGCCGCAGTGGTGGGCCACAATGACTTCGGGGACAGTGCTCATGCCGACGGCATCGGCGCCCCAACGTGCGAACATGCGGTACTCGGCCGGTGTCTCGTAGGTCGGGCCCTGCGTGGCAAGATAGACGCCATGCTGCACCTTGATGCCGTGCTTGGCGGCGACGGCGTCGGCCTTGGCGATGAGCTCCTTGCTGTATGCTTCGCCCATGTCGGGGAAACGCGGTCCCGTCGGGATGTTCGGGCCGTGCAGGGGGTTCTCGGGCATGTAGTTGATGTGGTCCGTGATAATCATGAGGTCGCCAATCTTGAAGTCAGGGTTGGTGCCGCCTGCCGCATTGCTGACGAAGAGCGTCTTGATGCCCAGCTCGTACATTACGCGGACGGGGAACGTCACTTGCTGCATCGTCCAGCCCTCGTAGTAGTGGAAACGGCCCTCCATCGCCATCACGTCCACGCCGCCGAGCTTACCGAAGATGAGCTCGCCCGCATGGCCCTCCACCGTGGAAACAGGGAAGTTGGGGATGTCCCGGTAGGGGAACGTCTTGAGTCTCTCGATGCGCTTTGCCAGTTCGCCAAGGCCGGAGCCCAGGACGATGGCTGTGGTCGGTGCGCTTGGCATCCTATCGCGGATCCATGCTGCTGTTTCTTTTATTTTCTCGTACATAGTCGTTTATCGTTTTGTCGAATTTGTCTTTCTCGTCTCGCATGATGTTTATCTCGATGGGAAGCACATAGGTGCTCTGCCTGACCTCGTCCGTGAGACCCTCGAGATGCAGGAGCCGCGCCGCGTCTTTCTCCGTCGTGATGATGATGTGCGGTTTGGGCAGCGCCTTCAGGGCCTGGGCGATGGCCTCGGCATCGCGCTTCGTGTAGTAGTGATGGTCGGGGAACGTCAGGGGCGAGATGTACTGGACGAATCGCCTCACGTCCTGTTCCATCTGCCGAGGATTGCCGATGCCCGTCAGCAGCAGGACGTGCGTGTTGTCCTTGCGCAGGGAGTCCGGCTCGAGTGTGCCTTCGCCCCACAGCTGATGCATAGTGCCGTAGCTGAACGTGCTGAAGAAGAGATGCTGGTAAGGCCTGAGGTTGAGCGACGCCATGATGACGCGAAAACCCATTGCATTGATATGGTGCGGGCATTTCGTGACGATGACGGTCGTGGCGCGACGGCTGGCGGAAGGCTTCTCGCGCAGTCGTCCGGCAGGCAGCAGGCGGTCGTCGGAGATGATGCGATGGTAGTCCACGAGCAGGATGTTGTATCCCGGCTTGACGTACCGGTGCTGGTAGGCGTCGTCCAGAAGGATGACCTCGACGTCCTTCGTCGCTTCGTCCGTCATGAGCCGCTCGATGCCCCGCCGCCTGTCTGCATCCACAGCGACGTACACCTCGGGAAACTTCTGCTTGATCTGCCACGGCTCGTCGCCAATCTCTTCCATTGGGGTCGAGACGGACGACAGCAGGTAGCCCTTCGTCTTTCTCTTGTAGCCGCGGCTCAGCACCGCTACGCGGTAGCGCCCCGACAGCAGCCGGACGAGGTACTCTACGTGGGGCGTCTTGCCCGTGCCGCCTACCGTGATGTTGCCGACGTTGATGATGGGGATGTCGTATGACACAGAACGTATTGCCCCCATGTCGAACAGGGCATTGCGGATGTCCACGCCGGCGCCGTAGAGCCAGCTGAAGGGCAGCATCCATCGGTGTATCTGCGTCAAGTCACCTTCCATGAAACAGTCGGACAGTCTATTTCACCTTTTCACCTCTTTACCTTTTCTATTTTACTTTATGTTGGGATCGAAGGGCATGCGTGCCTGGATGGGATCCATCTTCCCGACGCGGCGAACGAGGGAGAATGCAGTGTAGTACTCGCCCAGTGCGGCACGGATCTTGGCCTCCATGTAGTCATCGGTGCCCTCGTCGAATATGCTTTCGTACCAAGGCTCTGGAGCGGGATAGTGACCTATCGTGTAGTCCTCCACCTCGGCCAGCTTGGCAGCCGACGCGATGGCGTCGTCCAGGTTGCCGAGCTTATCCACGAGACCAATCTTCTGAGCCTGCTCGCCAGTCCATACACGACCTTCGGCAATGACCTTCACGCTGTCCTGAGCCATGCCGCGACCGCCGGCCACACGTCCTGTGAAGAGGTCGTAGCCGTGATTGATGTAGTTCTGCAGCTTGGCCGACTCGGCGGCGTTGAACGGGCGACCCATGGCACCGAAGTCGCTCATCGCATTCGTCTTCACGACGTCGAAGGAGAGACCCAGTTTCTGCGTGAGGAGTTCGCTGGGGTCAGGTATCATGCCGAAGATGCCGATGCTTCCCGTCAGCGTCATTGGCTCGGCCCAAATCTCGTTGGCACCGCAGCTGATGTAGTAGCCGCCACTTGCAGCCAGGCCGCCCATGCTGACCACGACGGGCTTCTCTGCACGCAGCAGCTGCACCTCGTGCCAGATCTGTTCGCTGGCGAAAGCAGAGCCGCCGGGGCTGTTCACACGGATGACGACCGCTTTCACGTCCTTATCCTTGCGGAGCTTTTGCAAGTCCTTGATGGTTGCCTGCGTAGTGATCTGGTGCTCCTGGGTGAAGCCCATTGCCTCTCTGTCGTTGATCTCGCCATACGCATAATAGACGGCCACCTCGTCGTCCACCTTCTTGCCGAGGTCGTCGGAAGCAGCCACGTCGGCTAAGTTAGTAAACTTCAGCTCGTCGTCCTCCTCCAGTTCGAGACGCTGACGCAGAGCCTCCTTCACGTCGCTCAGGTAGCCCAGCTTGTCGGCAAGCTTGTTCTCGATCATCACATTAGCTTCGCAGAAGATGGTCGTGCTGTCGGCGATGCTGTTCAGAGCATCCACCTTGAGCCTGCGGCTTGCAGCCACGTCCTTCAGCATGCCGTTCCAGATGCTGCTCAGATAGCTCAGCGTCTGCTCGCGGTTTGCTTCGCTCATCTCGGTATTGATGAAGGGTTCGACGGCACTCTTGTATGTGCCGACCTTGAAGACCTGCATCTTGACGCCCACCTTCTTCAGGAGACCCGTATAGAACATAGGTTGGCTTGACATACCGCTCCAGTCGATGGCACCGATGGGATTGAGGAAAATCTCGTCGGCCACAGAACAGAGATAGTACGCCCCGCGGGAATACTGGTCGCCGTAAGCCACAATCCACTTGCCGCTCTCCTTAAACTCGAGGAGAGCCCTGCGCAGTTCCTGCAGGTCGGCAGGATAGGCGGCAAAGGGGCCTGCCTCGAGGTAGATGCCTTTCACCTTGTCGTTCTTGGCAGCCTTTTTGAGGGCGTCGAGCGTCTGGTCGAGAGCAATCGTCATCTGTTCGCCCCTGCTGAAGAGCTCCAAAGGAGAGGTCTCGCCTGCCCTGTCCACAACCTCGCCCTGCAGCTTGATGCGGAGAACGCTGTTCTTAGAAACGGAACCGGTGGTTCCCTCACTGGCCAACATGCCTGCCAATGAAACAATGCTAATTACCACAAAAATGATGCTGGTCAAGATGATACCAACGATTGTTGCCAGCACGTACTTGAGAAAGTCTTTCATAAATATATAAGTTATTTGGTTAATGTGTTTCCAAAATAATATTGACTGCTGACAACCGATGTTCCTTGTCTATAGTCCCTTGTCCGTTGTCTGTAGTCCGTTGTCTGTTGTCTATAGTCCGTTGTCTGTTGTCTATAGTTCGTAGTCTGTTGTCTGTAATCCGTTGTCCTTTATCACACAATTCAGCAGGCAAAGTTAGCTATTATTCCCCATTCCTGCAAGGTTTTGGGCAAAAAATGATTGATTTAGGGGGAATTAGGGCATGCTTAGCCTGAAAAACAGGTGCTAGCATGGCTATCGGTCGGTAATACTTGCCGCCACCGCATTGCTTACGACGGAACGCAGACGGACAGTGGAGCCGCCCTCGTCGGGATGCACTGAGTTCGTGAGGAGGATGACGCTGCAGTCCAGTTCGGGATCTATGACGATGCCCGTTCCCGTGAAACCCGTGTGGCAAATGGTCTGCGGGGAGAAGAGGTCGCCATTGCACGAAGCATAGTCGCTATAGCAGTCCCAACCGTAGGTGCGTCCGAATGGCTCGGCAAATCGAGGCACAGTGCGCACCAAGCGCGCCGTTTGGGGGCTCATGATGCGTTTGCCCTGCCACGTGCCGTCATTCTGTAGCATGGCACAGAGGATAGCGATGTCCTCGGCCGTGCTAAAGAGGCCGGCGTTGCCGCTGATGCCTCCGTTCATGATGCGGGCCAGCGGGTCGTGCACCATGCCACAGAGCACACTGTCGGCTGCCTGACGTGTGGTGGGCGCCACGATGCTTCGCCAGTCCTCGCCCTTCGGCATGAGAGCGGCCCAGCAAGGTTTGTCGGTATTGTGCCAAACGCCATCGGCATCAGGAGCACATGGGATGTAGTCGGTGTGGTTCATGCAAAGCGGACCGAAGATGCGCTGACGCGAAAACTCTCGCAACGACATGCCGCTGACCTTCTCTATAATGCGCTGCAAGGTGATAAAGTTAAGGCAGCTGTATCGGAACCCCGTGCCGGGCTTGAAGCCACGTTTCATGTGAGCGATGTGTTCAATACAAGCATCGGGGTTCGGCGTAGCGGCGGGGTCGGGCGAATAGTAGGCGGGGAGGCCCGATGTGTGAGTCATCAAGTGATGAATGCGAATGGTGGCCTCGCCCGACTCGTCTTTCCAGTTCTCGAAACCACTGACGTAGCGACTCACGGCGTCAAGCATCCGGAATTTCCCCTCTTCGCAAAGGATGAGAGCCGACAAAGCCGTGGACATCGCCTTGCTGCACGAGGCCATATCGAAGACGGTATTGGTGGTCATGGGTTGCACAGTGGGCCACACCTGCTTGTTGCCGTAGGCCTTCAGGTAAGCAATCTGGTCGTGTCGCACCACGGCCAGCACGGCGCCGGGTATGTCGCCGTCGCTGATGGCCTGAGCGATGATGGAGTCGGCCTTGAGCAGTCGCCGCGAATCCATCCCCACCTTCTCGGGCTGCACGTGTTTCAAAGGCTGAGCCTGGCAGAGGGCAGGAATGAAGACGAGGATGAGCAGGCACAGAAGTTTCGATATTGTTTGCATAGTCGAGTTTTTTGATGCAAAGATACGATTTTTTTAGTGTGCTTCAAAGGAAATTCCTAATATAATAATGTTTTTCACGCAAACCGCGCCGCGATGGCATACCTTTGCAGAGGATTTGATATACGTCGTGACAATGAATGTCTGACATCACGTTGCCAGACTCCCAGCATCACGTTGTCAGACTCCCAGCATCACGTTGTCAGACTCCCAGCATCACGTTGTCAGTCATCTGGCATCACGTGCCTTTGGTTTTCTCATGACAAGACAGGCTGACGACCAAAGGCCGAGCAGGGCCACGAGCAAGGTCTGCAGGGTATGAACAATGAGAACGAAGAGGGCGGCATCTGTCTGGCCTACGCCGTAGAGCACGAGGACCGTCTTGACTGCAAGATGCCAGGAGCCTGCGCCGTTAGGGGTGGGGACCAGCACGGCGAAGGTGCCGACCACGAATGCCACGAGGGCTGCCAACGTTCCAAGATGCGCCGTGAAGTCGAAGCAAAAGAAGGTGAGGTAGAAATGCAGATAATAGCTCACCCAGATGCCGATGGAATAGAGGATGAAAAGCAAAGGGCTCTCCACTTCTCGAACTGAGAGCAGGCCGTTCTTGAGGTCGGAAACCACTGATTTTGTCTTTGAAAAGAGCCGGAATCGCATGGCGACATACACGATGCAAAGCAAGGCGAGCAGTCCGCAGAAAGCAGTCACGAGCCAACCTGTCAGGGAGAACTGCAGAGGCAGACTGGACATCGAGACGCCCGTCTTATGAAAGAAGTTCATGAAGACCGGTATCTGCGTGAGGAAAGTCAACAAGGAAAGGAGCAGGATGAGCAGAGTGTCGATGATGCGCTCCGTGACGACGGTGCCGATGCTCAGGCTGAAGTTGGTGCCTTCATAGCGTTTCAGGACGCCGCATCGCAGTACCTCGCCCACTCGCGGCACGACGAGACTGCTGGCGTAACTGAGGAAGATGGCGTGGACGCAAGCCATGAGCCGCGGATGCTCGCCGGCCGGAGAGAGCACCTGACGCCAGCGGACTGCACGCAGCACTTGAGCCAAGATGCCGAACGGCATGCTGAGAAGCATCCACGTCCACGACATCTGGTCCGACAGGGCACAAGCGAGCTCCTCCCACTTGATGCCGCGGTACATCCACCACAGTATGCCGACTGCCAATGCCAAAGGCACTGCTACCTTTATTGATTTGACAAATTCAGAATTCCGCAATTTCACAATTATTTTCGCCTTTCCTTTTTGCGCTTTCGCTTATTCTTTGTATTTTTGCACTGCAAAGGTAAGAAATAAAATTAAATTGTCAAATTGTAAAATTGCAAAAATGTGAAATATAGCGCCGTCAAGCCTAAAAAGTTCCTCGGCCAGCACTTTCTGACCGATTTGACTATTGCTTCGCGCATTGCCGACACGGTGGACGCGTGCCCCGGCCTGCCTATTCTGGAGGTTGGCCCCGGCATGGGCGTGATGACGCAGTACCTTGTGCAGAAGCCGCGGCAGGTGAAGGTCGTGGAGATTGACTACGAGAGCGTGGCGTACCTCAGACGAACCTACCCCGAACTCGAGGACAGCATCATCGAGGACGATTTCCTCAAGATGCACCTTGAGAGGACTTTCGGAGGCTCGTCCTTCGTCCTGACCGGCAACTATCCCTACAACATCTCCAGCCAGATATTCTTTAAGATGCTCGACTATAAGGAGTTGATTCCCTGCTGCACAGGCATGATCCAGAAGGAGGTGGCAGAACGCATGGCGGCTCGCCCCGGCAGCAAGACCTACGGCATACTGAGCGTACTCGTTCAGGCCTGGTATGACGTGGAGTACCTCTTCACGGTGGAGCCGTGCGTCTTCAACCCGCCGCCAAAGGTTCGCAGCGCTATCATACGGCTTACCCGCAACAAGACGACCGAACTGGGTTGCGACGAGATGCTCTTCAAGAGGCTTGTCAAGACGACTTTCAACCAAAGGCGGAAGACCCTGCGAAACAACATCAAGCCGCTGCTCTCATGGCTCGAGAACGAACGTGAGGAGAAGCCCGACTTCACGCCTCTCCTGTTCGACCCCATCATGCAGAAAAGGCCCGAGCAACTCAGCGTGGAGGACTTCGTCGGCCTTACCCTGAGGCTGCAGGCCTCCATAGCAAGTAACCCGTAACCTATTACCTTTAACCCCATAATCTACCACCACCCTATGGAATTTCTTATACTTATCGGCTGCGTCGCTCTCCTCATGTACGGCATGAAGGTAATGAGCGAAGGACTGCAGAAGATGGCAGGCAGCAAGCTCTCCAACGTCTTGGGCACGATGACGACAAACCGCTTCACTGGTCTCCTCACCGGTGCCTTCATCACGACCTCCATACAGTCCTCGACGGCCACCACGGTGATGACGGTCAGTTTCGTCAGTGCAGGACTGCTCACCCTCTCGCAGGCTATCAGCGTCATCATGGGTGCGAACATCGGTACGACGGCAACCGCCTGGATTATGGTGCTGGGTTCGTTCGACATGCGTCTGGTGGTCTATAGCGCCATCATCATAGCCATCGCCCTGATCTACACGAAGCGTAGCATCAACACCGGCGAGTTTCTGATGGGTTTAGCGCTGATGCTACTGGGTCTGAGCACGTTGAAGACGAACGCCATCGAGATGGACCTTGGCCACAATGAGCGTCTGCTGAGCTTCCTGACGGGTCTCTCGGGCTGGGGCTACGGCAGCTATTTCCTCTTCCTTCTGATAGGCGGACTGCTGACATGCGCTGTGCAGAGCTCTGCCGCCATCATGGCCATCACGATGACACTGTGTTCCACCGGCGCTCTCCCCATAGACATGGGCATTGCGCTCGTCATGGGAGAGAACATCGGCACGACCATCACGTCGAACGTCGTAGCGATGAGTGCGAGCGTGCAGGCGCAGAGGGCGGCCCGCGCCCACCTTATCTTCAACCTCTTCGGCGTCGTCTGGGTGCTCTGCATATACAAGTACTTCGTCGGGTTCGTGTGTGGCCTGGTGGGTTGCGACCCGACGGCCAGGCAGCAGGACATGGTGACGCTCAACGCCGCACTGGCTGCCTTCCACACCGCCTTCAACGTCTGCAACGTGCTTATACTCATCTGGTTCATCGGTCCGATGGAAAAGCTCGTGTGTCTGCTCGTGCCGGCTCGCGAGGGCGAAAACGAGGAGGACGACATGAAGCTCAAATACATCGGCGGCGGCTTGCTGTCGACGGCCGAGCTCTCTGTCCTGGAGGCGAAGAAGGAAGTCAATGTCTTCATCTCCCGCCTGCTCAGGATGTACGGCATGGTACAGGACTTGCTGCAGACCACGAAAGTAGAGGAGTTCAACAAGCTCTACTCGCGCATCGAGAAGTATGAGGGCATCACGGACAGGATGGAGATAGAGATAGCCGACTACCTGACGCAGGTGAGTGAGGGCCGACTCAGCGTAGAGTCGAAGCTCGACATACAGAGGATGATGCGCGTCTGCTCGGAACTGGAGAGCATCGGCGACTCGTGCTTCAACATGGCACGTACGATGAAGCACAAGCGGCAGTACGGCACCGAGGACTTCACTGAGGCGCAGTATCAGCACATACATAGCATGATGGGCCTCGTGGGCGAGGCGCTGGCCGAGATGCAGGTGGCAATCCAGATGAGTGAGAGCAGAACCGTCAGCCTCAACAAGAACTACAACACGGAGAACGAGATAAACAACTACCGCGACCAGCTGAAGAACCAGAACATCATTGATGTCAACGACAAGCTCTACGACTACCAGATGGGCGTCTTCTACATGGACATCATCTCGGAGTGCGAAAAGCTCGGCGACTATATTATTAATGTATTGGAGAGCTCTGGGCTGAAGAAGTGAAAAGGAAGATGAAGGGGGAGAAAATAAATAGTTAAATAACTAAATCGTAAATAAATAGTAAATCGTAAATCGTAAAATCGTAAATTAATTATCGTCAAATCGTAAATAAGTTTTAAATAGTAAATAACTAAATCGTAAATAAATAGTAAATCGTAAATCGTAAAATCGTAAATAAAATTGTTTCTTGTCAATGCTCAATGAACAACACTGATATGCGACTGCTGCAGCTGCTCGCCCAGACGTTTCCCAACAGCGAGAGCGCCAGCACTGAAATCATCAACCTCGAGGCCATACTCAGTCTGCCGAAGGGCACGGAACATTTCGTGGCCGACATCCACGGCGAGCACGAGGCCTTCCTGCACATCCTGCGCAATGCCAGCGGCAATATCAAGCGCAAAGTCAACGACCTCTTCGAGGGCTCCCTGCCAAAGGAAGTGATGCGCGACCTCTGTACCCTCATCTACTACCCCGAGAAGCGGCTCGAGATGATTGAGGAAGGCACCGACGACGACCTCTCCGACTTCTACGCCTCCACGCTGCTCCGACTCATACAGGTATGCCGTTCCGTCAGCAGCAAGTACACAAGGAGCAAGGTGCGCAAAGCCTTGCCGAAGCAGTTCGCATACATCATCGAGGAGCTCCTGCACGAGAACCCGGACGACGAGGACAAGGATGCCTACGTCAACCGCATCGTGGAGACCATCGTGCAGACCGGGCAGTCCAGGAATTTCATCGTGGCTATCTGCAACGTCATCCACAAGCTGAGCATCGACCAGCTTCACATCCTGGGCGACATCTTCGACCGTGGCCCGGGCGCCCACATCATCATGGACTACCTCCTGACGCGCGACAACTTCGACCTGCAATGGGGCAACCACGACGCGCTCTGGATGGGGGCCGCGGCAGGCTGCGACGCGTGCATCGCCATCGTGCTGCGTCTCTCCCTCCGCTTCGCCAACATGGCCACCCTCGAGGAAGGCTACGGCATCAACCTCCTGCCACTTGCCACGTTCGCCATGGAGACCTATGCCGACGACCCCTGCCTGCAGTTCCAGCCCATCGACAGCAGCGGGCAGACCACGGACGACGAGAAGCGGCGCCGGCTCATCGCGCAGATGCACAAGGCCATCTCCATAATACAGTTCAAGCTCGAGGGGCAGCTCGTGCGCCAGCATCCAGAATGGAACATCGACCGCACCGGTACGCTCGAGAACATCGACCCGGCCCGAGGCACCTACCGATTCGCAGGAAAGGACTATCCCCTGCTCGACACCCGCTTCCCCACCCTCATGCCCGACGACCTCTATCGCCTCACACCCGATGAGGAAGAGCTGATGAAGCGCCTCCACCACTCGTTCCGCATCTCCGAGAAACTGCAAAAACACATACGCTGCCTCTTCAGCCACGGCTCCATGTATCTGGTCAGCAACAGCAACCTCCTCTTTCACGCCTCCATCCCCCTCAACCCCGACGGCAGCATGCGACAGGTCGAGATTGACGGCAAACCCTACGAGGGACGCGAGCTCATGCAGCAAATCGAGCTCAAGATGCGCACCACTTTTTCTCGCTCTCCTTTTGAGAGAGTTGGGACGAAGCCTCGCGACTTCTTCTGGTACCTCTGGTGCGGCCCCGACAGTCCGCTCTTCGACAAGGACCGCATGGCCACCTTCGAGCGATACTTCCTGGCCGACCCCGCCACGCATCACGAAGAGAAAGGCGCCTACTACCAGCTGAGGGAAGACCCCGCCGTCTGCACCCGCATCCTCGACAGCTTCGGCGTCTCGCCCCTCCCCCTGAACGGCGGCGGAAGCACGCGCCACATCATCAACGGCCACGTGCCCGTACATGCCAGCCAGGGCGAGAACCCCATCAAGGCCGACGGCATGCTGATGGTCATCGACGGCGGGTTCGCCAAGGCCTATCACCACACCACAGGCATCGCCGGATATACCCTCGTCTATCACAGCCGCGGCTTCCAGCTCATCCAGCACGAGCCCTTCACCAGCACCGCCGAAGCCGTAGCCAACGGCACCGACATCAAGAGCAGCACGCAAATCGTGGAGATGATGGGCCGCCGCATCCGCGTCCGCGACACCGACAAGGGGCGACAGATCATGGAACAGATAAAGGAACTCCGCACCTTGCTCCACGCCTACCGCCACGGCATCATCAAGGAGAACGTGAAAAAGTAAGCCCCCGCCCCCGGCACAAGAGGGCTTTTTCGTCCCTTCACGAAGGAACAGCCAACGCCACAGCAAGGAACGCCACTTCCCACAGCAAGGAACGGCCAACGCTACAGCAAGGAAAAATCTTTCCCTCGCGAGGGGGATTTTCCGCCTTTATTCAGAATAGAGATTTACTGCCTTTTGAATCTCCTGCTTTATCGTTTCCCAATCGGGAAGAGAAAACGTCACAGGCGGCATCTGATGGTCAGCGTCGTCGAAATACGACAGGCTAATCAAGGCACGGAAGATGGAATGCTCGGGATACTTCGCCTTGTAGAATGACAATATCTCTCGCAAAGAGAAGTGCCTCAGCAGCTCATAAATGTCCATGAAATCCTTCTTTGTGCCACGACCCTCTGCAGCATTGACCTTCATCGCCGCAATATCCTCCGCCGATGCCAGCACAAGCCCGTCGTCATTCACCGCCTCGCGAATCCAAGGATAACGGGAATAATCTACAAAATCCACCTTAATGCCATTGATTTGATACAGGCGAATAGTCTTTGTCGATTTCAATATGGACAATTGTCCGACGCTTCGCAACTCATCCTCCATCGCATCGATGTCCTCCGGCAGAGTGCCGAAAAAATCCAAATCGACCGATTGCCTGTGCCCATACTGCAGGGCAAGAGCGGTGCCGCCCACCAATCTCGTCCCCATCGCACAAGGCAACCGCTGGATGCCTCTCAGGAGTTCCAGGGTGTGGGGTGCGACTGAGCGAAGTTGTAGCATCGGTATGACTCCTTTGATGTATTGGAAATGCAGCAGATGAACGACAGGACGCGTGGGTCGAGGGTACGCATCGCCCTGCAGCACTCCACGATTTTGTCAAGCCCGTAGTACGCCCGGATTATGCGCCAGTCACGCATGTGGCCGTACTCCAGGACGCGCTGGATGACATGTTCCGCATAGACGTCCAGGTCCATCTGCGACATGTCCACGTCCCAAAAGAGATTGGGCGAGAACTGGCTTATAATCTCCTTCTGCTGTTCCTTACTCATGACAAATTCTGGGGAAAACGATAGAGAGCACTACATACCACACGATGATGGCGGCGAGGGATGAGGTGCCGAGGAGCAGCAGAGGCAGACAGCCGGCAAGAAAGATGTAGCGCTGTTTGTTGTCCGCCCAGCTCAGGTTCTTGAACTTCAGCGCCAGCATCGGCACCTCGCATATCAGCAGCATGCAGAAGAGCAGCATGAAGAGGAAGAGGAAGACGGCATTGAACTTCAGCGAGACGAGGAAGGCGTGCTCGCCCAAGACGAGGCTTCCCCAGAAGAGCGCGTTGGCAGGCGTCGGCAAGCCGATAAACTGCTGGTGCTGCCGCTCGTCGATGTTGAACTTCGCAAGCCTCAAGGCAGAGAATCCCGCCATCAGGAAGGCCGTGTACGGCAAGAAGCGCTTCACGGGCATTAGCATCTCGGGGCAGTGCACTTCGTGGAAAAGGTAGAAGAGGATGGCGCTGGGAGCGAGGCCGAAGGTGACGACGTCGGCCAGCGAGTCGAGCTCCTTGCCTATCGCCGACGAGATGCCGAGCGCCCGCGCCACCATGCCGTCGAAGAAATCGAACACGGCGCCGATGACAATCATCAGCACGGCATAGTGGTACTGTCCGTAGAAAGCACAGCCCGCTGCCACACAACCGCAGATGAGGTTGCAGCAGGTCAATGTGTTGGGTAAGTTTATCAGATTCATGGCTTAGTTTAGTTTCGCTATCACGGTCTCGTTGCCGACCGTCTTCTGTCCGAGCTCCACCTGGACCTTCGTGCCGATGGGCAGGTAGAGGTCCACGCGGGAGCCGAACTTGATGAAGCCAAGGTGCTCGTCGATGTAGCAGTCCTCGCCCACGGTGGGATAGGTGACGATGCGGCGCGCCATGGCTCCAGCCACCTGTCGGGCCAGTATCTCCGTGCCGTCGGGTGTCTCCATGACGATGGTGCATCGCTCATTCTCCTCGCTCGCCTTCGGCAGCCAGGCCTTGTGGAAATTGCCGTCGTAGTGCCGCACATGCTTGACAGTGCCGTCCACGGGTATCCAATTGGCGTGCACGTTGAAGAGACTCATGAAGATGCTCACCATGATGCGCCGGTCGTGGAAATACTCTGACTCCTCCGTCTCCTCGATCACCACCACCTTGCCGTCGGCAGGAGCCAGCACCAACCCATCCGTCTCGCCCTCGAAGGTGCGGATAGGGCATTGGAAGAAGTTCAGCAGGACGGCATACAGCACGGCACTCACCGCGATGCAGATGTCGAAGGGAAGCCGCGAATCGAAGATGTGAAGTATAGCGAAGTTAAGCACTCCAAGCACGATGGCGCTCCAGAGAAGCGTGGACTTTCCTTCGTGATGAAGGCGTATTTTCTTTAGTTTTCTTAGTCGTTTGCCCATAATTTTCGATATAGTGCGCCTCAAAGTTACGAAGAAAAAATGAAAAGAGAAAAGTGATTTGCAAAAAAATTAAGGAATAACACATTATTTCTTGACAATTCACGCATAACTCTCATTTTTTTCGTATCTTTGCAACTCTATCTATGGCTAATGGCTTGCATTGCTCCGATGTTGACTTACGTCGAGCAAAAGCCTCAACACTCAATGACAAACTTCATATGACAAACGACTTCGTACACCTTCACGTCCACTCTCAATACTCGTTGCTCGACGGGCAGTCGTCCATCAAAGGAATGGTGGACAAAGCTGTCAAGGACGGCATGCGCGGCATGGCCCTCACCGACCACGGCAACATGTATGGCGTGAAGGAACTGTACGACTACTGCAAGACAATCAATAAGGCGAGGAAGGAGCAGGGAGAGGAGCCGTTCAAGCCTATCTTCGGCTGCGAGATGTACGTGGCAAGAAACGGCGACAAGAATGTGCACGAAGGCGGCAAGGAGTTCCAATCGGGCTGGCATCTCATTGTGCTCGCAAAGAACCTCCAGGGCTATCACAACCTCATCAAACTCGTCTCGCGCTCCTGGGTCGATGGTTTCTACATGCGTCCCCGCACCGACCACAAGGACCTCGCCACCTATCACGAAGGCCTCATCATCTGCTCAGCATGCATCGGCGGTGAAGTGCCGAAGAAGATTCAAAACGGAGACATCAAGGGCGCCGAGGAGGCAGTCAAGTGGTTCCACGACATCTGGGGCGACGACTACTACATCGAGCTGCAGCGCCACGAAGTGACCAATCCGACGCAAGAAGCCAATCGCGAGACCTACGAGGTGCAGAAGCGCGTCAATCCCGTTCTCATCGAACTGGCCAGGAAGTACGGTGTGAAGCTCATCTGCTCCAACGACTCGCACTTCCTCAATGAAGACGACGCCGAGGCCCACGACCTGTTGCTCTGCCTCTCGACCGGAAAGGACATCAACGACCCCAACCGTATGCGCTACAGCAAGCAGGAGTGGTTCAAGACCAAGGCTGAGATGAACGCCATCTTTCCCGACATTCCCGAAGCGCTTGCCAACACATGCGATGTGCTCGACAAAGTCGAGATGTACGACCTCGAGTCGAATCCCATCATGCCCTTCTTCCCCATCCCCGAGGACTTCGGTACTGAAGAGCTCTGGAGGCAGAAGTTCACGGAGGAGGACCTCTTCAGGGAGTTCACGAGCGACGAAAACGGCGAGAACCCTCTTCCCGAAGAAGAAGGGAGGAAGAAGATTGAGAAGCTCGGCGGCATCGACAAGCTCTACAGGATAAAGTTCGAGGCAGACTACCTCGCCAAGCTTGCTTACGAAGGAGCCGCCCGGCTGTATGGGACGCCTCTGTCGAAGGAGTTGGACGAGCGCATCCGTTTCGAGCTGCACATCATGAAGACGATGGGCTTCCCGGGCTACTTCCTCATCGTTCAGGACTTCATCAACAGTGCCAGAAACAACCTCGGCGTATGGGTAGGCCCGGGCCGAGGCTCGGCAGCCGGCTCCGTTGTGGCTTACTGCCTCGGCATCACACGTCTCGACCCCATCAAGTACGACTTGCTGTTCGAGCGCTTCCTCAACCCCGACCGCATCTCCTTGCCCGATATCGACACGGACTTCGACGACGACGGGCGAGGCAAAGTGCTGCAATGGGTCATGGACAAGTATGGCGCGGAGAACTGCGCCCACATCATCACCTATGGTAAGATGGCTGCGAAGAACAGCCTGAAGGACGTGGGAAGGGTCGAGAAAGTGCCTCTGTCCGTTGTCAACGCGTGGTGCAAGGCAATGCCCGACCGCCTGCCCGACGGAAAGAAACCCATTCTCGAGAACTACATCGACGCGACACCTGAACTGAAGGAAGCAAAATACTCGCGCGACGTGAAAGAAGCCGACACCATAAAGTACGCGCTCAAGCTCGAGGGGACTGTGCGCAACACGGGTATCCACGCCTGTGGCTTCATCATCTGCCGCGACCCGATAAGCGACCACGTGCCTGTCTCCACTGCCGACGACCCTGATTTCCCAGACCGCAAGACGGCAGTCACGCAATACGACGGACACGTCATCGAGAGCACCGGCCTCATTAAGATGGATTTCCTGGGGCTGAAGACGCTCTCGCAGCTAAAGGAGGCGTGCCGCATCGTCAAGGAATCCCGCGGCATAGACATCGACGTGGACAACATTCCCATCGACGACCCGCTTACATATAAATTATATCAGGAAGGCAAGACGGTCGGCACATTCCAGTTCGAGTCTGCTGGCATGCGCAAGTACCTGAAGGAACTGCATCCGACGGTCTTCGAGGACCTCATCGCCATGAATGCCCTCTACCGACCCGGCCCGATGGACAAGATTCCGCAGTTCATCCGCCGCAAGAACGGACAGGAGCCTATCACCTACGACCTCCCCGCTTGCGAAGAGTACCTGCGCGACACGTACGGCATCACCGTTTACCAGGAGCAGGTCATGCTGCTCTCGCGCAAGCTGGCTGGCTTCACCCGCGGCGAAAGCGACGCCCTGCGTAAAGCGATGGGCAAGAAAATAGAAAGCCTCATCAAGGAGATGAAGCCGAAGTTCATCGAGGGCGGCACACGCAACGGCCACGACCCCAAGATACTTGAGAAGATATGGGGCGAATGGGAAGAGTTCGCCAAATATGCCTTCAACAAGTCCCACGCTGCTTGCTACTCGTGGGTTTCCTATCAGACGGCATACATGAAGGCACACTATCCTGCCGAGTTCATGGCAGCCCTGCTGACGCGAGGCAAGGACGACGTGAAGGAAGTGACTAAACTGCTCGAGGAATGCCACGCGATGAAGATTGAGGTACTTGGTCCTGACGTCAACGAGTCGCATCGCGACTTCGGCGTCAACGACCGCCAGCAGATTCGCTATGGTCTGATGGCCATCAAGGGACTGGGTGAAGCGGCCGTGCAAGCCATCGTGGACGAGCGGCTGAAGAACGGACCCTTCAAGGACATCTACGATTTCGCGGAACGCGTCAACATGTCTTCCGTCAAGCGGAACGGCATAGAGTGCCTTGCCATGAGCGGTGCCTTCGACACCATCTCGGCAGGTCTTCGCCGCGAGCAATTCGTCGCAGTGAACCAGAAGGGCGATGCCTTCCTCGACTTGATTGTGCGCTACGGACAACAGTATCAGCAGGCACAAGAGGAGGCCAAGTTCTCGCTCTTCGGGATGGATGCCATCGAACTGAACAAGCCTGCAGTGCCAGAAGCTGAGGAATGGACTGCACTGGAGCGCCTGAACAAGGAGCGCTCGCTGGTCGGCATCTATCTCTCGGCTCATCCCCTCGACGAGTACTACGTAGTCCTACAGCATGTCTGCAACCTGAAGTTAGCTGAGATGGAGTACCTCTCGGCATTTGCCGGGCAGAGCGTTCGCCTTGGAGGCATCGTGACTGCGGTCCGCTCCGGCACGACAAAGAACGGGAAGCCCTTCGGCGTAGCTACCATCGAGGACTTCAGCGGGACAGGCGAGATAGCGCTCTTCGGCGACAACTGGGTGAAGTGGGGCGGCTACCTTTGCATCGACCGCTCTGTGCTCATCTCGGGAACCGTGGAGAAGCACCGCTTCAAAGAGGGCGCGTTCGACCTCCGCATAGGGAGCATCGACTGGTTGGCCGACGTCAGCGACAAAGTGGTAGAGCAAATCACGGTCAACGTCAACACGGCCGCCCTGAGCATGGACGATGTGGAGATGCTGACCTCCTATGTCGAGGAGAACCCCGGCAATGCTGCCCTGCGAATGGTCTTCATCGACGCTACCAATCCTCACAACCAGCTTCGCATGACTTCACACAAGCATCGCATCAAGGTGACGCGGCAACTACTGACCGACATCGAGAACAGCGAAGCCCTGACATACAGCATAAACGCTTAAATCAGAACAATCAGAGTTATCAGAATAATCAGAACAATCAGAACAATCAGAACATTATGGCACAAGTAATCAACACTGGCAACTTCGAGGCTTTGGTGGCTACCGGCAAGCCTCTCGTATTGGACTTCTGGGCAACGTGGTGCGGCCCCTGCAAGCGCCTCGCTCCCGTCATCGAGGAACTGGCAAAGGACTACGACGGCCTCGCTATCGTGGGCAAGTGCGACGTGGAGGAGGACGAGGACCTCGCCATGCGCTTCGGCGTACGCAACATCCCCACGGTCGTCTTCATCAAGGACGGCAAGGAAGTGGACCGCAGCGTAGGCCTCGTACCTCGCCCAGCACTTGAAGAGAAGATAAAGGCAATGCTGCCCTAAGAAAACCTAGGAATGCCTAGGAAATCCTAGAAAATCCTAGAAATGCCTAGAAACCCCTAAAACCCTATAAAAAATAATCTATGAGTACCTTCGAAGAAGACCTCCTCCTCGATGCTGAGGATGACCGCAAGACGGTCGAGTACATCAAGAACTACCTGCCGCAGGACCTCAAGGACCGCTTCACGGAAGACGAACTCTACTACTTCATCGACGTCATCGGCGAGTACTACGTCGACCTCCTCGACAAGCACAGCGGCGACGAGGACATCGACATCGACGTGGAGGAGGTGGCTAAGTACGTTGCCAAACAGGCCAAGAAGGACAAGATGGGCGAATTTGACCCCGAGGACCTTCGCTGGGTGGTGGATGGCGAGCTGGAATACGGAGAGACGCAAAATTAATTAAGAACATTCAGCAATGGAACAACCCCTTCTTATTTATAACACGTTGAGCCGGCAGAAGGAACGCTTTAAGCCGCTCAACCCGGGGCGCGTAGGCATGTACGTCTGCGGCCCGACTGTCTATGGCGATGCGCACCTCGGACACGCCAGGCCTGCCATTACCTTCGACCTCCTCTTCCGCTACCTCCAGCACATCGGATATAAGGTGCGCTACGTGCGCAACATCACGGACGTGGGGCATCTGTTGCATGATCCCGACGAGGGCGAGGACAAAATTGCCAAGAAGGCACGGCTAGAACAACTCGAGCCGATGGAGGTGGCGCAGTACTACACCAACCGCTTCCACCAGGCGATGGACGCCCTGGGATGTCTGCCGCCAAGCATCGAGCCGCACGCCACGGGCCACATCATCGAGCAGCAGCAGCTCGTACGCCAAATCCTCGACAACGGCTATGCCTACGAGAGCAACGGCAGCATCTACTTCGACATCGAGAAGTACAACAAGGACCACCGCTGGGGCATCCTCTCCGGACGTGACCTTGAGAATGTGAAGGACGCAAGCCGCGAACTAGCTGGCGTGGGAGAGAAGAAGAACCAGGCGGACTTTGCCCTCTGGAAAGCTGCACAGCCCGAGCACATCATGCGCTGGCCAAGCCCCTGGAGCGACGGCTTTCCGGGCTGGCACTGCGAGTGTACGGCCATGGGACGCAAGTATCTTGGCGACCACTTCGACATCCACGGAGGCGGCATGGACCTCATCTTCCCGCACCACGAGTGCGAGATAGCGCAGGCCGTAGCCAG
>JAEEGL013133533.1_pt1 | contig 19206 bp, 15 predicted proteins | sample 9134231 | NCBI WGS metagenome assembly JAEEGL01 (sample SAMN16246548, study PRJNA631951) | gut metagenome | biome: gut microbiome; feature: rumen; material: fiber-attached | host: Bos | place: Iran: Karaj | collected 2018-10 | reverse complement strand
GTCTGGCCTACTTCCTTGGCTGCCGTGAAGTGGGGATGGGCGTCTCGCGTGTGGGCAACGGAATCCCCGAATTGCAGTGGGACACCATCAACCGCATCCACCCAACGTGCTGTATGTGCGTGCCGTCGTTTCTTATCAAGTTGGCCGATTTTGCCGAGAAAAATGGCATCGACCATCATAAATCGAGCTTGAAGAAGTGCATCTGCATTGGCGAGGCGCTCTACAAACCCGATGGAACCTACACCACACTCGGCCAGCGCATCAACGAGAAGTGGCCCGAACTGAAACTGCATACCACATACGCATCAACCGAGATGCAGTCGTCGTTCACCGATTGCGACCAATACAACGGCGGACACGTGCAGCCCGAACTCATCATTGTTGAGTTCCTCGACGAGAACAACCAGCCCGTGGCCGACAACGAGCCTGGCGAAGTCACCATCACATCACTCGGCGTTGAGGGTATGCCGCTGCTGCGATTCAAGACGGGCGACGTGTGCTACCACTACAACGAGCCTTGCCGCTGCGGCCGCAACACAATGCGACTGAGTTCGGTAATCGGTCGCAAAGGACAGATGATAAAATACAAAGGCACAACACTTTATCCGCCTGCACTGTTCGATATTCTTGACGGAATCCACGATGTGAAGAACTACGTGGTTGAAGTGTTCACCAACGAGCTGGGCACCGACGACATCAAGGTGCGCATCGGCTCAACGCGGTCTGACGAAGCCTACGCGAAGGAAATCAAGGACATTTTCCGCTCGAAGGTGCGTGTGGCGCCGTCCATCAGTTTCGAGTCGCCAGAGTACATCAACAAACTGCTCTACCCCGAAATGAGCCGCAAACCAGTGAAGTTCTACGATTTACGCTAACAACAATATTCAATAGTAAACTGCGTTTTTATTTAAAAATTAATTGAAAATGAAAAAGTTATTATTATCAGTGCTGATGATTGCTTGTGTGGCAATATCAGCAAACGCGCAAAAAACCGCGAAAAAGAAAAGTCCGATTGCCAATATTGAGAGCATCAGTTTTTATGGGGTCGATTTTTCGCAAGGCAAAGTGTATGGTGCTACAGACGAGGCTGATAAACTGAAAAAGGCCTACGAGGAAATTAACAACTTATTTGTTACAGAGGCATCAAAGTACAATGTTGAGGAGTTGACTGGCAAAAAGGTGAACAACATCAATGTTAAGGCTGTCAGCAGTTCAAACAGCGGCATTCCGGCCGACAATGTGAAAACCACAAACAGCGGTTTCTCAATCAACGACCAGAACGTGGCCACCGCGCTTAGAAACCTAAAAATCGACTCGGGCGACAGCGGTACAGGCTTTGTGATTGTGGTTCACCAACTTAACAAATCAACACAAGTTGGTACGTTCCAAATGGTGTTCTTCGACATCAAGTCGCGTAACATTGTGAGCAGCTTTAAGCTGACAGGCGCTGCCAGCGGTTTCGGGTTGCGTAACTATTGGGCAGGTTCGGTTTACGATGCTATGAAGAAAGTTAAGAAGTACAAACAGTAAATCGTAAATATCCATAAAAAGAATGGCTGCCAAATAAATTCAGGCAGCCATTTTTTTTTGCAGAATCCAACTGTAAAATACAACAAAGGCCGTAGTTTATTTGACTACGGCCTTTGGCTACTTTATAAGACAGCTTATTGTTTATTCATAAGCTCTTCCAGCATTTTCTCTAATTTATCAACTCTTGCCTCAAGTTCGTCTTTTTCCGCTTTCAATTCTTTTACAGCCTCAATGAGTACGGGTGTGAGTTTGCTGTAATCGACAGATTTAAAGCCTTTAGCATCAGTCTCAACAACTTCCGGCACAATTTTTTCAACCTCTTGTGCAATTACGCCAATCTGTTTTGTCTCCGGATATTGGCATTTTTCGTGTGTGCCAAGAGCGTTTTTTATTTCCTCTTCGGGTTTCCAATAGAAATTGACGCCGCGCATCTGCAATATCTTCTGAAGAGAGTTGTTGAGGGTTGTAACGTTGCGCTTCAATCTTAAATCGGATGTTTCAGAAACATTATTTGCTTTGATTGTTCCATTTACCTCAAGCAGATAATTAGGGGTTGAAGTACCGATGCCAATATTTCCACTTCGCAAAACTACCATGGCGTTTCTCCAGTCAGACCAACCATAACCACATCCAATAGAGTATATTCTATCATACCCTTCATATACTGTTGAATCGTTAAATACGCCCATTACTATTTCCCAAGGATTGTTAGACCTGATATAGTTGCCTATGGCTATAGAATTGTTTTCTCGGGCTTTGGAATGGAACCCGAGACAAAAAGAAGACTCACCCAAAGTTTCAGATGCCTCACCTATACAATAAGAAAGGTCTGCTTTTGCAGACGAACTTTTTCCTAATGCTACAGAAGCCCAACCATTGGCATCACAATCAGTGCCTATTGCGAAAGATCCGGCACCATTAGATTCCGCTGCAAAGCCGATAGCAACACCTGCATCGTTCGCCTGACAACCGCTACCTATGGCAACGGAATTTGATCCATTGGCACTGGATGCTGATCCCATTGCAATACTGCCAGGACCATATGCATTTGCCCAATTGCCAATCGCGAACGTAAATCTTCCGACGGCGGACGCATTGTTCCCGATTGCCATAACACCCTCTCCAAGAGCTTGCGCATTTGCACCTATTGCAAAACTGCCATCTGATTCATAATCATGTGTTTCGGGACAATCCCTGCAACCGCCAAGTACTTCATTATGTGTTACTTTTTCTGCCTTTCCTACTTTAGCGTTACTACCTATTGCCATGGCATTTCGGCCTTCGGCTTTTGCAAAATTTCCTAAAGCCAAATTCACATCACCAACAGCACTGGCGTAAGATCCTGCCGCGAACGAACCATAACCTTCCGCACTACTTCCTTGCCCTAAAGCCGTGCTATAGGCTCCTGAAGCGGTTGAATAGGAACCCGCAGCAAAGGAGCCTTCACCTTCCGAATCACTTCCTTGGCCGAAAGCCGTGCTGTAATCGCCCATAGCAGATGCATTATATCCCATGGCAGTAGATGCCTCACCACTGGCTTGGGCTAATTGGCCTAATGCGGCAGTGTTGTCGCCTACGGTGCCGCTTTTATCAACGGCAAATAAACTGCTGTCATCTTTTTTTGCCGAGCGTCCGGCTACGGCAAATTTGCTTTTAGCGGCTTTTGAGTCGTCATCATCATCGACAAACACTTGGGTTCCGTTCTCGTCTATTGCAAATAAATTGGCGTTCTCACCGTCTTTTTTTGCCGAGCGTCCGGCTACGGCAAATTTGCTTTTGGCGGCTTTTGAGTCGTCATCATCATCATCATCAACAAACACTTGGGTTCCATCTGCATTTACGGTGAAATACTCATTTATGCCGTCTTTTCTAGCCGAGCGTCCAGCTACTGCGAATCCACTTTTTGCAGCCTTGTTGTCTTCCGTATCATCAACATACACGCGGACGCCATTTTTATATACAGCAAACACCACGTTGTCCTCATCGTCTTTTACGGCAAAGAGAGCCTCGTCGTCGCTGGTTTCGGTGTCGGCCTTAATCTGAATTTTGCTTGCGTTGTCAATGTTGTTAGCGCTTTGTGCATGATAGGCATATGGCACTGGTTGCAGTTTAATGGAGCCCATGTCAATAAAATTGCCGTCGCCTTTAGTGTCAGTCTCAATGCGCAGCATTGTCTTCATCGACTCCCACGGAACTGCGTTAAAACTGCCTTTGAGTACAGTTCCTTCACCAATATTGACACTAATGTTGCCGTATTCGTTTGTGGTGGTCGTTTGTTGCTCCGTATAATAAACCTCATTGTCCAGTAAAATGCTGAATCGCATATTTACCGACTTGTTTTCAAGCACTTTACCATCATCGCGGATAACCGCTTGATACATAAAACCGTTTTGCGCGGATGCTGCAATGGCTGTTATGGCCAAAGCTGCTGTTAGAAGAATTTTTTTCATTTGACTATTATTAAAATTGAAAATTGTGCATATATATTATGTTTTGAGTTGGTTTGCCATATTGGAATATGGTAGCCTGAAAAGCTCGCAAAAATAGAAAGATTTGCAGAAAAGACTGAATGAAATGAACAAAAGAAAAAAAGGATTTTCTATGCGGAAAATCAATAAGACAATCACAATTCGTCTTGGAATATTTTCTTTTCGTTTTATGGAAAAAATATTGTCTGTTTTGAATCAACAAATGGTGTAACTTTGTCAAATCATCAAAAAAGCGACAGAGATGGCATTTTTCAGTTTACCCGGCACACGCCGATTTAATTACAAGCCGTTGTTTTACAACGAGCAGGATGAGAAGCGCCGCGAGCGCCAGAAGCGTATTGAGCGCGAAGTCCGCAGCGAAAGGGGCGAGAGTAGCGACGAGGCTCCGAACTTTATCCATTTTGCTCGCAAGGAGCGGCAGAAATCGAGCAAACGCGTGCTTGTGATATTTCTTGCGCTGGCTGCCGCCTACTATTTTCTGCAGCATAGATTTCTGTCGTAATTACTGAAAAAATCAAACGCAATGTCTGACATCATCAACCTATTACCTGACCATGTGGCCAATCAGATAGCTGCCGGCGAAGTTGTGCAACGACCGGCATCGGTTATCAAAGAGCTAATGGAGAACTCCATTGACGCCGGAGCCACCAAGATTCAGGTGATTGTGAAAGACGCAGGCAAGACGCTTATCCAGGTCATTGACAATGGTTGCGGGATGTCGGCAACCGATGCGCGGATGTGCTTTGAACGGCACGCCACATCGAAAATCCAGAAGGCCGCCGACCTGTTCGACATTCAGACAATGGGCTTCCGCGGTGAGGCTATGGCGTCGATTGTGGCCATTGCTACCGTCGAGATGCGCACCCGCAAATACGGCGACGAGCTGGGCACTTTCATCAAGATGACCGGCTCGGAGGTTGAGGCTCAGGAGCCGACATCGTGTCCCAACGGCACCAACATAATGGTGAAAAACCTGTTCTACAACGTCCCGGCGCGGCGTAAGTTCTTGAAATCAGACAGCACCGAGCTGAAAGAGGTCACCAAGGAGTTTTACCATGTGGCGCTTGCTCATCCCGATGTCGAAATGTCGCTGACACACAACGGCGTAGAGATGCTCAATCTTCCGACAGGCAACACCTTAAACCGTATTTTGGGCATTGTGGGCAAATCGTACGTCAAAAAGTTGCTGCCCGTGGAGTCAGAAACATCGGTGGCGCGCATCAAGGGCTATGTCGGCACTCCCGACTGCGCCAAGGTGAAAAAAACTGATGCCGACCAATACTTTTTCGTGAACGGCCGGTTTATGAAGCACCCTATGTTCTGCCGCGCGGTGCAGAAGGCTTACGACGGCTTGATACAACCGGACAAGAACCCCACGTTCTTCATCTACATCGATGTTGACCCAGCGACAATCGACATCAACATACACCCCACAAAAACCGAAATCAAGTTCGAAAACGAACAGTCGATTTGGCCGATAATGCAGGCCATCGTGCGCGAGGCGTTAGGCAAAATAATTGTGGCGCCGACAATCGATTTTGATAATCAGCCGGCTATCGACATTCCGGTATTCAACAGTACCGATGAAGTGCGGCCGCCGCAGATTCACTATTCCAACGATTACAATCCGTTCAGCAACAGCAAAGGCCGTGGAATAAGCCAGACAGCCACATTCCGCAGCCGTATGTCGGGTGGCAACACCGATTGGGAGAAACTGTACTCGGGTTTTGAAAATGCCCATCAACAGACTGATGATAATATTGTTGATAATCTGCAAAATAGCAAGGCGGAGACACCCGCATCTGCCGACAGTCAGGCGCAAGCCGCGCAGCCGTCGATGTTCGAAAATGAAAAGGGTACGGTTAGCGGCGGAAGATTTTTCCAGCTGAAAAACAAATACATACTGACAAGCGTCAAATCGGGGTTGATGATTATCGACCAGCATCGTGCCCACGAGCGCATCCTCTTTGAGCATTTTATGGTGCGCCGTACCGATGCTGGAGCGTCGCAGCGGCTACTTTACCCTGAGCGCCTCGATTTGAACCTGAAAGACACTGATTTGTTCCGTCAGATGGTGCCTGAACTCGAAAAACTCGGCTTTGAGGTGAACGACCTTGGCGGCAACAACTTCTCGTTTTCGGCCATTCCGGCAACTTTTCCGGAGTCGGAATTGAAAGACTGGATAAACTCAATGCTGATGCTAACTGGTGAGGAGTATGTGATTATCAAGGACTCGATGCGTGAGGGCATTGTGGCGTCGATGGCGCGCTATATGGCAGTCGGTTACGGCAAGCAGCTGTCGCAGGAGGAAATGGCCGACATCAACAACCGCTTGTTTGCCTGCAAGATGCCCAACTTTACGCCGTCGGGGCGGCCTATTGTTGCCATTTTGACTATGGATGAAATTGATAAACTGTTTAGATAATTGATATGCAAGGATATAGAGCACCGCTGTTTGGCAATCTGCCGCCAGTGATTAAAAATCTGCTGATAGCCAATATTGCAGTTTTTGTTATCGATTCGTTGCTGCCACAAGGCGGCTTTTTCAACATGACCGACTGGTTTGCGCTGCATAACTTCCAGTCCGACAAATTCAAACCCATACAGCTTGTAACCTATATGTTTATGCACGGTGGCATTACTCATATCTTCTTCAATATGTTCGCGTTAGTGATGTTCGGACGTATTTTGGAACAAGTTTGGGGCGGCAAGCGGTTTCTGGTTTACTATTTTGTGACGGGCATTGGCGCGGCTTTGTGCCAGCTGACGGTGTCATACCTGTCGCTGTCGGGGTTGCAGGCAGAGGTGACAGCTTACATCAACACTCCCGCCCCCGAGCTGCTGATGCGCATTGTCCGCGGACACCTCGACCACCCTGCCGCATGGGTTAATGACTTTTTGGCGGCTTACAGCACAAATCCCGATAATCAGGCGTACATTCAGCAAGGCATCGGAATAGTCAATTCGTTGGTGAACATGTACATAGATACGCCTACGGTTGGCGCATCGGGCGCGGTGTTCGGAGTGTTGTTGGCCTTCGGAATGATGTTCCCGAATGTCCAACTGATGCTGCTTTTCCCGCCCATTCCAATCCGCGCCAAATGGTTTGTTTTGGGATACGGTTTGCTTGAACTGATGGCAGTGATAGCGCCGCAAGCCGGCGATAATGTGGCGCATTTTGCGCATCTTGGCGGAATGATTTTTGGTTTCTTCTTGATAAGATATTGGAACAAGAAGGGCGGAAACATGGAGTGGAATGGATATTAATTATAACGAAGACGATAACACTAACGGAGTGATTAATGAGTAATGATAAATGATTAAAGTGTAAAGATTAAACCTATTAAACACTAAACTTTTAACTCTCAACTTTTAACTTAAAACTTCGAAAACTTATAACTAAACTCTTACCTCTAAACTTTTAACCTTAAAACAATGAGTAATCGCACAATGAATAGCATAATGTCGGAATTCCGTAGCGGAACGATGCTCAACAAGTTGATTTACATTAACTTGGCGGTGTTTGTGCTTGTCAAGCTGGTCGATATTCTGATGATGTTGTTCAATGTCAAGGTAGGCAACCCAATTGTCGAATGGTGCATGGTGTATGCCGGTTGGCACAATCTGTTGACACATCCGTGGGGCATAATTAGCTATATGTTTCTGCATCAAGGTTTTCTGCATATATTGTTCAATATGTTGTGGCTGTTTTGGTTTGGCCGCATCTTTTTGGAATATTTCAGCAACCGTCAGCTACTGAACGTGTATTTGTGCGGCGGTATAGCCGGAGCGTTGCTTTTTATACTGTGTTACAATCTGTTGCCGCGTTTCGATGCTACCTATGCTTGCGCGCTTGGCGCCTCGGCTGCTGTTTATGCGGTGGTGCTGGCAGTGGCGGCCTACGTGCCCAACTACACCATTTATGTTATGTTTCTTGGGCAGGTGCGCATCAAGTGGATAGCTGTCTTTTCGATTATTTCCGACCTGGCGATGCTCGACGGCACCAATGCCGGCGGCCACATTGCTCACATCGGCGGAGCCTTGTTCGGAATGTGGTACATTGTGGGGCTGCGGCGCGGAACCGACATTGCCGCTTGGCTTGGCCGGATAATCGATTGGTTTGCAACACGATTCAAACCACGCAAGCCTAAGATGAAAGTGACTTACAAGCGCGCCGAGACCGATTACGAGTACAATCAGCGCAGGCACGACAACCAGCAAGAGATTGACGCAATTCTCGAGAAGATTGCTAAAACCGGCTACGACGGCCTTACCGAAGAAGAGAAACGCACCTTGTTCACCAATAGTCGAAACATTTAAGAGATGAAAAAAATTCCGAAGATTCTACTTAAAATATTGATTTGGTTGCTGATAGTTGTGGTGCTGTTTGCCGGCTTGATTATCGGAGGAACGGTTTTGCTGAAAGACCGGCTGATACAGCGTGGCGTGCAAGCCATAAACGAGGAACTGAACGCGCCGGTGAATGTTGGTAGTATATCGTTCTCATTGATAAATAGTTTTCCGTATGCATCAATGGTGCTGAACAATGTCACAGTGATGTCGCCGACAGTTGGTTTCAACCACCGCGGATTTGCCCACACTACAGCCGACACATTGCTGAATGTCAGAAAGTTGGTGTTGTCGTTCAATGCCCGCAAGCTGTTCGACAACGAGCTGGAACTGCAGTCGGTGAAGGTGAACGACGGCAAGTTTTTCATCTTGATAGACAATAAAGGTAATGATAACTTCCATATTATCAAGGAGAAAAAGGAACAAGCCTCGTCGGTGAAGATGAAAGTGGAACTTGAGCGTCTGCGTTTCAACGACTGCGTGATTCAGATCAGCAACCAGTTCAAAGGTAATGGAACGGAACTATATCTGCCTGATTTTGAAGTAAACGGCACCTTCGACAGTGCGGCAGTCCGATTGCAGACCAAAGGCGCCATGACCTTGCAGTGGTTTGCAGCCAACAAAGTGGAGATAGTGCCGCTTGCGCCCACCAACATCCGTATGGACCTGAGCTATCGCAACGATAGTTTGTTTATAAGAGAGGGGCGGCTCTCGTCGCGCGGCATCGACATGGAGGTATCGGGTGCGGTGTTGCTGAGTGCAACCACCTATCTCAATTTGACCCTGCGCGGCCGCAAGATATCGGTAGCCAACGCCTTGCAGTATTTCACCCTCGCAACCAAAGAGAAACCGAAAATCCAGAGCAACGGCCTTGTCGATTTCAGCGCAAACATACGCGGACGCTTCGACAAACGCAGTACGCCGCTTATCACCGCCCGCTTCGGCCTTAACGACGCCACAATAAAATACCCTGAGCTCGACCTCGAACTGAGCCACACCAACCTGAAAGGTACCTACAGCAACGGCGGGGCGCCGCATAGCCGCAAGTCATTTGTCAACATCGACGAGGCGGCCACCGTTATCGCGCGGACAAGCATCAGCGGCAGTGTCAAGGTCGATAATCTAGCTAGTCCGCACATCAATGCCGAAGCCGATGTCGAAGGCGAACTTGACGATTGGAACCATTTCATTTTCAGTGATATGCCAGACAGAGCCGCTGGCCATGTCAAAGGTAGTGTGAAGGCAGTGGGCAATATTGATATGAGCAAAAAGTTTGATGTTCAGGCGTTTCTGAAGCTCAATCCGAGAATTTCGGCAACTGTAAGCGGCGGCTCTTATTCCGATGCGCAGAGAATCAATCTGACTGAGGTTGAAGGCACGGCGCAACTTACAGGTGTGGCCTTGAAACTGACTAACGTAGGTGCGCGTCTGAACGGAATAAAAACCGATTTTGGTTTGAATATCAACAATTTGGTGAAGGCTGTTGTAGAGCCTTTTCCTGCAATGAACATCTTCGGAACGCTCAACATAACCGACGCTTTCGACTACAAACAGATTGAACCGCTTTTCAGTGGCGACAGCAAGTCTAAAATTACGTATAATGTTGATTTGCAGATGACGGCCGCGCGATTTACCTATGAGAAATTTGTGGCCGAGCGCGTGTCGGGGCGCTTGCAGTATGCCGGCAATGCGCTTGTTGTCAATAATTTGAATTTCTATTCGTTCGACGGACGGATGAACAGCACCTTGAGCTACCGCATGGACAAGAATCGCAATCTGGCTTGCAAGGGCACAGTCAGTGGCATCAACATCAACAAGCTGTTCGACGCTTTCGGCAATTTCGGGCAGACCTACATCACCACTAGCAACATCGAGGGCACGCTGGCGGCCACATTCACGCTGTTGCTGCCTTTCATTGGCGACAAACCGGACACCGACAAGATGGATTTCGACGGGCATCTTGAAGTTACCGACGGCAAACTGCATAATGTTGAGGCCACCAACAGCATCGCCGATTTCACCAAAATTGACGAGTTCCGTAACCTTGAATTTTCAACTCTGACAAACGATATCACCATTTCCAACGGCGTCATCGATGTGCCTAAGATGAGCGTTGGCTGCAACGCCTGCGATATTTCGCTTTACGGCCAGCAGAAGTTCAGCGGCAACTACGAGTACCACTTCAAGGCCGTGCTGAGCGATTTCATGCGAGGCAAAGCCAAGCGGCTTGAGAACCTGAACACGCCTTACGGAGTGGTTGAGGACGGCACGCGGACATCGGTGTTCCTTCTGGCCTCACGCACCGATGGTGTCACCAAAATCAAATTCGACCGCCCTGAAATTAAACAACAGCTGCGCACCGAGGTGCAACAACAGAAGCAGGAGGTGAAGCAGATTCTGAAAAGGGAGTTCGGTCTGTTCAAGAAAGACACCACCGTCAAGGTCGAAGAACCGAAGAAACAGCAGTCGTCAGGCTTTGTAATTGACTGGGACGATAGTGATGACGATGAATAGCAGCCAGATGCAATAACACACGGCTTTGTGCGTTAAACTATTTTATCGAGAAACGGATATGAACATCTACAGGGATAAGATAATCGGGAAAATATTGCTTGTCATAACTGCTTTGGTAATAGGTGGTTTGTCGCTTTATTACAACAATCGTCTGGCATCAGACATCGCTGTTGAGGAGGGTAAAAGGATGCAACTATGGGCGGAGGCAACCCGCCAGATTGCGCTTAGCGATATGGATGCCGATGTCGGTTTCTATCTCGATATAATACAGAATAACAACACGATACCAGTTATTCTTGTCGATGAGGAAGGTGATATTATTTCCTCCATGAATCTGCCCAAGCACCGCGAGAGCGACAGCGCCTACTGTGTGAACCACATCGATGCAATGGCCATGAAGCACGAGCCTATAAAGATTGACTTACCCGATAATCGGAAAAACTACCTCTATTACGACGATTCGAAAATCCTGAAGCGTCTGGCTTATTATCCAATTATCCAGCTGTCGATAATAGCGTTGTTTGCGCTTGTGGCCTACTTGATTTTCAGCTCGTCACGTAGGGCAGAGCAGAATCGCGTGTGGGTTGGAATGGCCAAAGAGACGGCGCACCAGCTGGGAACGCCCATATCGTCGCTTATGGCGTGGGTTGAGCTGTTGCGGCAAAGCAAGGTCGATGCAACTTATCTTGATGAGATGCAGAAAGATGTTGACCGTCTGCAGTTAATAGCCGACCGTTTCTCGAAAGTGGGCTCGGTGCCCGACCTTCAGCCTTGCGATTTGGAGCAGGCTGTCGCCAATGCGGTCGATTATATGCGTCGCCGCGTGTCTGAAAATGTGGTTATCAAGATTGAAAACGAGGCCGATAGCGCTGTTTTTGTCAGCTTAAGCGGCCCATTGTTCAACTGGGTTATCGAGAATCTGATTAAAAACGCCATTGATGCCATGAACGGACGCGGCACCATAACAATAACCATTAGTGAGACGGCCAAGAAAGCCGTTCTGTTGGTGTCCGACACCGGCAAAGGCCTGTACAAGAATCAGTTCAAGACGGTGTTCAAACCTGGTTACACCACCAAGGAGCGCGGCTGGGGTTTGGGACTGTCGCTGTCGCAGCGCATAATCCAGAACTATCACAAAGGCCGTATATCGGTGCTGTCGTCGGAGATTGACGTGGGGACAACTTTTCGCATCCTTCTGCCGAAAAAAACTGCGAAATAGCAGTCATCCATTGTCTATTCTTCATAAATTTGACACAACAAAATACGGATTTCTATGATGAACAAATTTTTGCTTTTCGTGTCGGCTGTTGTGCTGACATCGGGTGTGGCTCGCGCCGATGAAGGAATGTGGTTGCCATGCCTCATCGAGAAGAATATGGCTACTATGACCGAGCTGGGTTTCAAATTGACAGCCGAAGATATCTACAACATCAACCAGGCCTGCGTTAAAGACGCCATTGTGGCGCTCGACGGCGGAATGTGCACGGCGTCGTTTGTATCGGCTGAAGGCCTGATGATGACCAACCACCACTGTGGCTACGATGAGATTCAGAGCCACAGCACTGTCGATAACGACCTATTGACCAATGGTTTTGTGGCGCGCAGTAAGAGCGAGGAGCTTGCCAACCCTGGCAAAACAGCCTGGTTGCTTGTGCGCGTCGAGGATGTTACCGACAAGGTGCTTGCCGACATCACCGATAAAAACACTGAGGCTGAGCGCGACTCTATAATTGATGTGCGTTCCGATGAGATAATAAAAGCGGCTACCGACAGCACTAATTATACTGCCAGAGTAAAAGGAATGATGTATGGCAACTTTTATTATCTGTTTGTGTATCAGATATTCAAAGATGTGCGATTAGTTGCCGCTCCGCCCGAGTCGGTTGGTAAATACGGTGCCGACACCGACAACTGGATGTGGCCGCGTCACACAGGCGACTTCTCGATGTTCCGCGTTTATTGCGCTCCCGACGGCTCACCGGCCGAGTATTCGGAGGAGAACGTGCCTTACAAACCTAAACATTTTCTGCCCATTTCGCTCGACGGATATAAAGAGGGCGACTTCGCTTTTGTAATGGGCTATCCTGGCTCAACCGACCGCTACATATCTTCATGGGAGGTGAAGCTGACAATGGTCACCAACGCCATTCGTGCCAAGGTGCGCGGCGAGAAACAGAACATATGGACTGAATACATGCAGGACAACGATAAAATTCGCATCCAGTATTCGGCCAAATTCGCAGGCTCGTCAAACTACTGGAAATATTCGATTGGCCAAAACCGCGGTCTGAAACGGCTTCACATTGTCGAGAAGAAGGAAAAGATAGAGAAAGATTTTGCCGACTGGGTTGAGGCCGACGCCGCCCGTAAGGAGAAATACGGACAGGCGCTTAAACTGATTCAGAAAGGTATTGAAAAAAACAGCGAATCGAATCCTGTTTATAGCTATATGGTTGAAACACAATATTCAGGCTCCGAAATATTGAAACAGGCGTTCTCGCACTTGAAATTAGCCAGGAGCCTGACCGCAGGCGAGGTGCCCGACGATATGTTGGAGACCCGCAAACAGGCTTTCGCCGATTTTATGAAAGACTACAACCGCGATGTTGACAGACAGGTTACAAAGGCAATGTTCAAGCGCTATATGGCTGATGTCGACCAAAAAAACTATCCAAGTTTTATGCTCAACATCCAAAAGAAATACAAGGGCAACGTAGATAAGTATGTCGATGATATGTTCTCGAAATCAATATTCTGCGATAATGCTAAATATCAAGCTTTTATAAGTAAGCCAACAATGAAGGCCTTGCTGAAAGACCCGGCTTTCGATGCGGCCAACAGTTTCTATCAGATGTTTATGATAATTGACGAGGCCAACGGCGACGAGGAACTTCACAAAGGAATGCGTCTGTTCACTGCCGGTCTTATGGAGATGTATCCCGACAGCGTGTTCAACTTCGATGCCAATAGTACCATGCGCCTGACCTACGGGACTTTAGGCGGCTACAAACCCGCCGACGCCACAACCTACGACTACCGCACAACTATGGAAGGCGTTATGGAGAAGGAAAATCCCGACGAACGTGAGTTTAACGTTCCTGAGAAGCTGAAAACCATATATGCCAACAAAGATTACGGTCGCTACGCCAACCCCGATGGCTCGATGAATGTGTGCTTCACCACCAACAACGACATAACCGGCGGCAACTCGGGTAGCCCAGTAATGAATGCCCAAGGAGAGCTTATTGGCTTAGCTTTCGACGGCAACTGGGAGTCGATGAGTGGTGACATAGCATTTGAAAAAGAACTGCAGAAGTGTATCTCGGTCGACATCCGCTATGTGTTGCTGATTCTTGACAAATACTTTGGTGCGCAGAATCTTCTCGACGAGATGGTTTTTGCTGAGTAGTGGGGTGACGCAAATAATCAGCAATCCGTCATCCATGGACGAAAATAAATATCTGTCAATCAAGCAGTGGGCTGCCGACGACCGTCCGCGCGAGAAGCTGTTGGCGCATGGTGTCCGCACTTTGAGCGATGCCGAGTTGTTGGCCATACTGATTGCAACCGGAACTAAAAACCTTTCGGCAATCGATTTGGCGCGCAGTGTGTTGCAATCGGCGGGTGGAAACCTGAACCGCTTGGGCAAGCAAACCGTTGCCGACCTCACAAAAATCTACGGCATAGGTGAGGCCAAAGCCATCACTATTGTAGCTGCGCTTGAGTTGGGCCGCCGCCGCAAGGAGTCTGATATTGAAAAAAAGGCGATAAAAGATGCGGGGGACATTTCAGAAATAATGCAACCCATATTATGCGACTTGCCGCACGAGGAGTTCTGGGTGCTGATTCTCAACCGCGCCAACCGCTTGATTGACAAACAACGCATAGGAAGCGGCGGTGTTAATGCAACTATAGCCGATGTGCGTTTGATTATGAAACTGGCTATTGAAAAACTTGCAAGCTCCATTGTGCTGGTTCACAATCACCCTTCGGGCTCAACCAAGCCGAGCAACGAGGACAAGCAGTTGACAGCTAAGATAATGGAGGCCGCAAAACTCTTCGACATCAAAGTGCTTGACCATATAATAATTGCTGACACAAACTTCTTTAGTTTCCATCGCGAAGGGTTGATTTAATCTAAGCTCTTCCCTCTAAACTTCTCAACTTTAATTATTAGCTTTGCCACAAATGATATTGAGATGAAAGTGAAAGTTGCACCGTCGCTGTTGGCTGCCGATTTTGGAAATCTGGCTGCTGATATTCAGAAGATTAACAATAGTGATGCCGATTATCTGCATGTTGATATTATGGATGGCGTTTTTGTGCCAAACATATCGATGGGTTTCCCGGTTTTGAAATCGATAAAGCAGAACGCACAAAAGCCGCTCGATGTGCATCTGATGATTGTAAATCCCGACCAGTATGTCGACCGTTTCTGCGAGGCGGGTGCTTCAATTCTTACTGTCCATTACGAAGCTTGCACGCACTTGCATCGCACCATTGCCCACATAAAAGAGAAGGGCTCATTGGCCGGTGTGGCGCTCAATCCGCATACGCCTGTTGAGGTGCTTGCCGACATTATCCAAGATGTCGATTTAGTGCTTATTATGACTGTCAATCCTGGGTATGGCGGACAAAAATTCATTGAGCACTCGTATGCTAAATTAGCACGTCTGCAAAAAATGATGGCTGAAGCCGGCGTGCGTCCTATTGTTGAGGTTGATGGCGGAGTCAATTTTGAAAATGCTTCCAAACTTGCCGCCGCTGGTGTTACCATGATGGTTGCCGGAAGCACAGTTTTCGGCGCTTCAAATCCTGCCGAAGCGGTGCGAAAACTGAAGGAAGTTTAATGTGGAAAGTAGATAGAGTAAAGAGTTTAGAAGTGTTGAGAAGGTTGAGTTTCTAAACCTTTTAAACTCTAAACATCGAGGCGCTAAACTTTCTAAACTTATCACTTCTTATAGGTCTTCCCCTGATAGTAGATTTTTGTGGTGTTGAGTCCTTCGTTGTAGATGACCAGGTCGCCAACAGAGTAATAGTCATTGGCATTGTATGATAGCACCACCTTCTCACCGTTTTCAAAAACGCACAAGTATCCGTTTTGGTCGATGTAGGTTAGCAGGTTGCCGTTGATGCTGTAGTTTTGCGGAATGTAGTTCTCCACCAAGTGCGACTCGCCGTTGATGAATAGGAAAAACTGTTCGTTCAGGCTATAAACCAATAGATTTCGGTGCAGCTCGTAGCTATCAGGTTGGAAGCCGGCAATGTCGTAAATCTCGCCATTGCTGAACAGACGGAAATTCTCGACATCGTTTACAAAGGCAACGCTCTCGTATCCGCATTTGAACGATTTGGGAGTAAATTGTTCAACGTCACGCAGTTCGCCATCGTAGAAAATCTTGAAAATGCCGTCGGACTTGTCGACGAAAGCCGCCACGTTGCGCCCCAGCTTGACATCGATATCGTCAATAACATTGAATAGTTCGTATTGCCGGTGTCCGCACACAAGTCGCAGAATGTTGTGCATATCGATATAGGCTACAGTGTTGTCGCCCAGCCAGAAACGAGCGCCGTCTTCGACAATCACATCGGCTAAAATCCAGATGTGGCCGCCGGTGTAGATGCAAAAATAGTGTTTGTTGGTGTCGATGAACGCTACAATGCTGTCGCCAACCATGAAACGCCCAGTGTAGGCCGACAGCAGCCGTTTGTCGCCATTCTCGAACACATAGAGCTGCGAGCCAACCTGAAAGGTGAAAAGATTGTCAGTTATGGTGTAGGCCGATACCGACGGCGATACATCGTAGCTGATGTGGTTGGCGTATGCTTTCAGCGAGCCCCAGTTGTCGACGTATGCCACGCATCCGCTGCCCACGGCAAACGACCTTACCTCCTGAAACTCAACATCGCGGAAGTTGCCATCGTCGAAGATGATGAAATGCTTGTCGTAGTCGGTGAATGCACCAAGCGATTGGCCTGCAGCCGGCCGTGCAAGCAGTGTTGCAAGCGTGAGGAGCAATATCGATACTGAAGCGAAGCGCATTTTTGAAGTTTTAAGTTAAAAGTTTAGTGTTTAGAGTTTAATGTTTAATAGGTTTAATCTTTAATCATTATACTTTACTCATTACTCACTCTGTTATTGTCAATTTTACTCCCTAATAACCTTTACCTCGCCGTTGCGGCCTATTTTGACTATTCCGGAGGCTTTATGTTTCGAAGTGTCGTCTTGCCGGTGCCGCACAACATAGTCGACGCTGTCGATTATGCGTTGGTCAATCTCGTTGAAACAGGCCGGAGCCGGCTGTCCGCTTATGTTTGCCGATGTCGATACTATCGGCTTGCGGAAACGCTGGATGAGCGTGGGGCAGAAGTCGTCGGTGGCAACGCGGATGCCCACACTTTGGTCTTCGGCATTGATGACATTGGGGGCGAGGTTTCGGGCGCCTTCAAAAATCACTGTCAGCGGCGATGTGGCGAGTTCTATCAGGCTGAAAGCCACATCGGGCGCATCTTGCACATATGACGGAATGCGTGCCGCCGTGTCGATGAGCACTATCAGCGACTTGTTGTCGGCGCGTTGTTTGATGTCGTAGACGCGCCGCACAGCATCGGCGTTAGTGGCGTCGCAGCCAAGGCCCCAAATAGTGTCGGTGGGGTAGAGAATGACACCGCCGTTGCGTAACACCTCAAGCGCGTTTTTCAAATCTTCGTTCATCGGTTCAATTTTTTTCAAATGTAGTTAAATTGTGGAAAAAATGTGCTGAAACTGGGTGTGCTGTAAGTCGATAAAATCTATTTTGTTGATGTCAATTTTTGAAAATCGGGACAGATGCAATATATTGTTATTGAGGGAAATATAGGCGCGGGAAAATCGACGCTTGTGGATATGCTCGCACATGACACGGGTGCCCGTGTGGTGCTTGAGCAGTATGCCGACAATCCGTTTCTGCCAAAATTCTACGCCAATCCCGATAAATACAGTTTCCCGCTTGAACTTTCGTTTCTGGCCGAGCGATACCGGCAACTGAACGACAAGATTGCGCAAACCGATTTGTTTCAGACACTTACCATTGCCGACTATTATTTTGTCAAATCGCTGATTTTCGCCCGCATAACTCTTGAGGACGATGAGTTTACGCTCTACCGCCAGCTTTTCGACATCATCTGGCAGCATATACCTATGCCGTCGCTTTATGTCTATCTGCACTCGTCGGTTGAACGGGTGATGCGTAATATAAAAATCCGCGGCCGCGAGTACGAGCAGAATATCGACCCGGAGTATCTGCGCAAGGTCCAGGACAGCTACCTCGATTATTTCAAGACAGCCTCAAAATTTCCGATTGTGGTGATTGACACTACCGAAATGGATTTTGTTCATAATCAAGCCGATTACGCCAAACTGAAAGATATTATCCTGCAGCGGCAGTTCCCGGCGGGTGTGACATATGTTTAGAGGAAAGGTTTAGCTCTAAGTTTTAAGTAGGGATGCGGCATTGCCACATCCGGAAAGTATTTCATCGTCAAAGTTTTGCGTTTTCAGTTTACCTTATCGTTCTGGTCATCGCTTCTCATACTGAACAGCGACACAATAACATAAACCGCCAGTATTGCGGGGATTGAAGCGACTTGCATGGTGGCAATAAGCACGGCGCAGATAGCGATGAAGATGTAACGGACTTTGTTGCTGCCAAAATCCCATGTCTTGAATTTCAGCGAGATAAGCGGCAGCTCGCACACCAGCAGCAGCGACATAACAACGGCCATCGGCAGCATCACTTCGGCGGTTATCACGTAGTGCGCGAAAAATCCGTCGGCATTGTATTTGGCGATGAACGGTAGCGAGGCCCACAGCATGGCGTTGGCCGGTGTCGGCACACCTATGAATTTGTCGGTCTGGCGCTCATCGAGGTTGAATTTGGCGAGCCGGAGAGCCGAAAAGGCTGCCATTATAAACGGTATCAGACAAAGTAGCATTGTGCCGAGCGGAAGGTCGGCAAAAGGCAGACTGTCGGTGTTAAGTTTCTGATTAACAAGCATAAAAGCTATTGCAGACGGAGCCACACCAAAGCTGATGTCATCGGCAAGCGAGTCGAGTTCTTTGCCAATTTCGGAATAGGCTTTTAGCAGGCGCGCTGTCATGCCGTCGAAAAAGTCGAAAACGGCGGCTATCAATATGAACAATCCGGCTAATGTGAGGTTGCCAGTAAAGGCGAAAACTATTGACACGCAGCCCGATAATGCGTTCATCAATGTTATGGTGTTTGGTACAAACGATAAGATTTTTTTCTGTGCCATGTCGTTATAGCTTTATAATCGGCAAAAG
>JAEEGL012562694.1_pt1 | contig 19206 bp, 16 predicted proteins | sample 9134231 | NCBI WGS metagenome assembly JAEEGL01 (sample SAMN16246548, study PRJNA631951) | gut metagenome | biome: gut microbiome; feature: rumen; material: fiber-attached | host: Bos | place: Iran: Karaj | collected 2018-10 | reverse complement strand
CCGGTGATTTCATTCAGAATGCCGCAAATGATACCGTTTTTGTCGGTTTTGTTCAGAATGGAAAGATACGGCGGTTCTCCTTCCTTCTGTTCAGCCTGCCAGTGATAATGATGACCGCTTTCACCGACAAGTTTTCCCACCTGTAGAAAACTCCATAATGTAATATCCGCTGACCGGATCCTGTTCATCAGTTCTTTCCATACAGACTGTGCGTCAGCATCCGCCACTGTTCCGGTTCCCACCGCAGCTGTTTCGGGGGCTTTCATGATACGTGCCGGCTGCTTTTTCATTGTGACTGTTTTATCAGATGGCGCAGCCGCTGTTTCACCGGTTTTTCCGGCTTCCAGCTGTTCGATCCGCTTTTCCAGTTCAGCGATCCGGTCCATCAGTCCCTGATGGTCCGGTTCGTCCAGTTTCAGACAGCATTTGACCGCGGCATTCTCCAAGGCCAGTCTGGGTGTGGAGGACCAGCGCATATCCGTCTCAAGAGCCATGAACAGATCCAGTATCTTCATCATTCTGCTCATGGTAATATCTTCGCTCTGCCGTACAAGATCCGCCGCTTCTTCCTCCGTGATATCCATGACTTTTGCCGCCTCATCCGGACTAGTACGTGCAATCATCAGAGCCCGCACATGACGGCATACGTCTTTCGCGAATACAGCCGGATCTTTTCCTTCCCGCATCAGACGGTCAATCATGGCAAAGGCTTTTGCGGCATTTCTGTCAGCCATGGCTTCACAGAAATCAAACAGAAAAGAGGCATCACTGGTTCCCAGTATACTTCGGACCAGCGCCTCATCCACATTCCCGCTGTATCCAAGGCACATATCCAGGATGCTCAGCGCATCTCGCATACCGCCTTCAGCGGCCCTTGCGATCTGCATCAGGGCACCGGCGGAGACATTCGCGCCTGCACCGTCAGCCGCTTCTTTCAGCCGGGCCGCTATCATCGGTATCGGTATTCTGCCAAAATCAAAGCGCTGACATCTGCTCAGGATTGTTTCCGGCAGTTTCTGTGGTTCAGTAGTTGCCAGAATAAACACAACATGCGCCGGCGGTTCCTCCAGTGTCTTCAGAAGCGCATTGAAAGCCTGTCCTGTAAGCATATGAACTTCGTCGATAATATAAACCTTGTAGGTTCCGTACTGTGGCGGGTATTTCACGGCTTCCCTCAGTTCCCGGATTTCATCCACGCCGTTGTTGCTTGCAGCGTCAATCTCAATTGTATCCAGCGTCTCCTCGCGTTCGGCGCGGAGACAGTTTTCACAAAGCCCGCATGGATCCCCGTTTCGGGGATCCATGCAGTTGATCGCCCGTGCAAGGATCTTGGCCGTTGATGTCTTTCCGGTTCCCCGTGATCCGCAGAAAAGATAAGCGTGGGCAATCCTTTTCGTGTTTACCTGGTTCCTTAATGTCTCAATGATCGCAGTCTGACCGACAACATGGGAAAAATCCTTCGGCCTCCATTCCCTGTACAGAGCACGATATGCCATGCTATTCCCCGCTTTCTCCCTCTGTTAGATCGATCATGTCACGGAATCCGTCCAGCGTTTTCGGTCCGATTCCCTTTACCGCTTCAAGATCTTCCGCATAATGAAACGGGCCGTTCTTTTCCCGTTCCGTAACGATCAGTGCGGCGATCGTTTCCCCGACGCCCGGCAGTACTGTCAGTTCTTCGGCATCATCCAGATTCAGGGCTACTGTCCCTTTCTCTTCTGTACTGATTTCGGGGATACCCCTGTCCTGCATCAGGCCGGACCTGAAATGCGTTTCATTCGGTTTTCCCCATACTGTGGTGCCGAACAGGCACAGCACAAGGCATATGAGGATCAGGAACAGTCCGCAGGCACGTCTGGTTTTTTCAGACATTTTTTCTGACCTTCTGGCCCTGTTTCGTGTCTTCAAGAATATATCCGGCTTTTACGATTTTATCCCGTAGTTCGTCGCTTTTCGCCCAATCCCTGTTTTTTCTTGCCTCTGCCCGTTCCCGGACCATCGCAGCGATATCATCCGGCAGCGCCTCTTCTTTCTTGCTCAGAATTCCGAGAACATCGCAGATCGCTTCAAGACTTTTCAGAGCTGCCAAGGCTGCTTTTCTGGAAGCGTTTTGAGCCAGTGAAACATTTGCGTCCCTGACCAGTTCGAAAATAGCCCCCAGCGCATCAGCCGTATTCATATCGTCATCCATTGCGTCATCGAATCTTTTCTCATAGCTTTTCAGACGCTCGGTAAAGGCTTCCTCTGCTTCGTTCAGCGGCCGGTCTTCACCGTTTTCAGCCTGAAACTGCAGGCTGTTTCTGGCAGTATACAGACGGTTCAGGCTGGCATTGGCCGCTTCGATCTGATCACGGCTGAAATTGATCGGGCTGCGGTAATGAGCGCTTAACATGAACATACGAACAGCTTCCAGATCATATTCCTTGGCAATATCGCGTACCGTAAAGAAGTTGTTCAGGCTTTTGCTCATCTTCTGATTGTCTACATTGATAAAACCGTTGTGCATCCAGTAATTGACATATTTCTTGCCTGTTGCGCCCTCGCTCTGGGCGATCTCGTTTTCATGATGAGGGAACAGCAGATCCTTTCCGCCGCAATGGATATCAAACGTTTCCCCGAGATATTTCATACTCATGGCGGAGCATTCAATATGCCATCCGGGCCGTCCCTCACCCCAGGGACTGTCCCAGAAAGGTTCTCCCGGCTTCTTTGCCTTCCAGAGCGCAAAATCTTCCGGGGATTCCTTGTCGGTTTCCACATTCAGCCGTTCACTTGCTCCTGTTTCGCGGTCTTCCATGTTTTGGCCGGACAGCTTTCCATATCCGGGAAATGCGGAAACCCGGTAATAAACATCGCCGGAAGGAGTGGCATATGCATGTCCGTTTTCAATCAGCCTGCTGATCAGACTGATGATTTCCGGAATATGATCTGTGGCTTTCGGATGAACGCTGGCGGGACGTATTCCAAGCGCTTCGGCATCTTTATAATATTCGGCAATGAAACGGTCTGCCAGTTCCTTGACAGTAATACCTTCCTCATTGGCCCTTTTGATCATTTTATCATCTATGTCTGTGAAGTTCTGAACAAAGGTGACGTCATATCCTTCACGCTCAAGCTGCCTGCGCAGTACGTCGAAAGTAATGAACGGACGGGCATTACCGATATGGAAAAAATTATAGACGGTCGGACCGCATGCGTAGATTCCTACTTTCCCCTCATGAATCGGGTGAAAAGTCTCTTTTTTCCGGGTCATGCTGTTATAGATCTGCATATATCATCATTCTCCTGTTTTCTTTTGCTTATTGATTCTGAAATGTCTGGCGAGCACAAGCGTCCATATCAGTAAAGCAGCGCCGGCAATGACCAGTGTCAGCGTTCTGATATCTGCATTGATATAGAACTGATTGCCGTTCCCGCCGCCTGCTTCCTTTCCGTTGTCGATCTGCCCGGATGCAGTTCTCAGTTCGTTGCCTTCCGAATCCGTAATCCTGAAGGTAAACACTACGGACTGTACGCGTTTTTTTTCCGGCAGTCTGAACGAAACAGCAAACTCAGCCGCGGTGTTTCCGGTTTCCATATCAAGCCGGACAGTATCGCTTTGTTTCGTCATTACGATCCGTTTACCGTTTACAGACGTAAAAACCGGCATACTCTGCTTCTCTGTGTCCGGATCATACGGCAGATCTGCCGTGATCATCATGTACAGCTCCTCGCCATTGCATCCGGACAGGTCTATCCTGCCTGTAAAAGTATTGTAGGCGCCCCGGGACCATGACCATTCCTCATCAGGTATGATCTCAATCCCGGCTGTGCTCTCGCACTGCGCCATCGTACACAGGCAGATCAGCACGGCAGTCAGTATCAGGAGTATCCATGATCTGGTCTTCATGACGTCATTACTCCTGCCTTTGCTCAGCATCGTCCGACGGACTTTGCGGGAAACTGCGGATCCTCTCGCTCAGCTGATCCAGACTCTGGTTGACCTTCTCAGCCGTTCTGCCTACGGAAGGAGTGCCGTCGAACAGGCTGTTGATCTCTGCGCTGACAGGTGAATCGATTTCAGGTTCTTCTTCCGTTTCATCTTCGTCCGCCGCGTTTTCCCCGGCATTTTCCGGTGCAGTACCTGCATATTTCCGGGAAGAGGCATATTTCTCGGCCCGCATATCATTCAGCTGCTCGTCGAGCTGCTTCAGTTCTTCGAGCATCCTGGTCACAGGTTCCGGAAACATATCTCCTTCACCTTTCAGCCAAAGCGCATAGACTTTATGAGCCAGATCGTTCAGTACTTCCCTGCGGCGGTTCTGTATGGTGACTTCATCCACCTTGTATCTGGTATTGTTGGCGATGCTGGCCGCAGTATTGCCGACGGCTTTCATGCCTTTAAGCCAAATCTCTTTAGCTTTGTCGCGCATGTTTTTTTTATTCGCCAATGGATTTTCCTCCTTTGATGTGGATTCATCGGATCAGTTGAAGCGATGAAGGATTGATCCTGAATTCCGCTCCTGAAAGCGATACGATATCTCCGTCAATATTGATTCTCAGATCGTTTCCTTCAATCAAAACCGTACATGCTTTCAGGTGTTTTGTAATCCTGAATTTCAGATCTCTGGACATCATGAGCCCGGGCAGGTAGAACGGGATCTTCCATCTTTTGATCCCCCTGATCAGGACCAGGTCGAGTTTCCCGTCCCGGATGTCTGCTTCAGGACAGATCGGGATCCCGCCGCCAATGAACCGCCCGTTGGCGATGGAGCATACCAGATACTGACCGTCTTCCTTCTGTCCGTCCGCCGTTACACTGAGATGAATGCTTCTGTAATGGAAGATCGCTTTGATCAGTCCCAGAAAATAGGGGGTCATTCCGCGGTGTTTTTCTTTCTCGCTTTCCGCGTAATCAAGAACAGTTACGTCAAAGCCGGTTCCGCAGACATTCAGAAAAAACCGGTCGTTTACGGTTCCCGTATCGATCGCGCAGGCTTCCCCGTTCAAGACAGTTTCCAGCGCCTTTTCCGGATCGTTCGGGATACCGGCAGATTTGATGAAGTCATTCCCGGTGCCTGCCGGTATGATTCCCATCGGTTTTCCGGTGCCTGTCAGTCCTGCGGCAACTTCACCAGCCGTACCGTCTCCGCCTACTGATACAACCGCCTTGATTTCTTCATCGGAAGCCATATCAGCCGCCAGCTGCGAGGCATGTCCGGGCCGTTCTGTCTGAAACACCCGGTAGGGTATCTGATCTGCGGTAAGCCTTTCTTCCAGCATCCGCATCGTTTTCAGGGCAAATCCTGTGCCGGCGGCCGGATTTACGATAAACGCGTAATACATCTTTTCTCACCTGTTTCCCGTTTTTTGCAGAAAATCCCCTCTCCTGCGTCGTTCAGACCGAGGAAAGGGGAAAACAGGATTACAGATTCTGAAGGATTTTTTCTGCAATCTGCGGACCGGTCAGTTCATATTCCTTCAGCAGATCAGCCGGTTTGCCACTCTGTCCGAATACGTCGTTGATACCGATTTTCAGGAATTTTTCAACTCCGCATCCGATGATTGCAGACGCTGCGGCATCCCCAAGCCCTCCGATCACGGAATGTTCCTCGATCGTAAAGATTTTTTTGCATTTTGCGGTATAGATCCGGGCAAGCTCCTCGTCAAACGGCTTGAGGGTATGGAAGTTGACGACGGCAGCGTTTACGCCCTGCGCCGCAAGAATATCGGCTGCCTCCAGGACATGTTCCATCAGGATACCGGTCGTAAAGAGAGCGCAGTCGCTGCCGTCTCTGATCACCTGTCCTTTTCCGACCGTAAAAGGTCTCGCATCATACACAGGAGAAGCAAGGCGCGCCGTGCGGATATAAACCGGTCCTTCGATCTTTGCAGCCGCTTCCACGCACTGATAACACTCATTTGCATCAGAGGGTACAAAAACGGTCATGCCCGGAAGTACGCGCATCAGGGCAATATCCTCGATGGCCTGATGGCTTCCGCCGTCTTCGCCCAGCGTAATGCCGGCATGGCTGAAACCGAACTTGACGTTGAATTTCGGATAACATACGCCGTTCCGGATCTGATCATAATTCCGTCCGGCGAATACGGCAAAAGTTGAACAGAACGGGATCAGGCCCATGGTGCTCATGCCTGCGGCGACGTCCACCATGTTTGCTTCGGCAATACCGCAGTCATAGAAGCGGTCCGGATATGCTTTCTTGAATCCGTTGGTCATTGTTGCCCCGGCAAGGTCTGCGTCAAGCACGACAACTTTTTCATTCTCCTCGCCCAGTTTGACAAGAGCTTCGCCGTATGCGACACGTACTGCTTTCTTATCCATTTTCTCAGTCCTCCAGTTCCTTCAGAGCCTGTGCGGCCTGTTCGGCATTTGGGGCTTTCCCGTGCCAGCCGACCTGGCCTTCCATGAAGCTGACACCCTTACCCTTGAGTGTGTTCAGGATGATGTATCTCGGTTTTCCGGGACAGGCAGGAGCATGGAGGGCTTCCACTACCTGCTTCATATCATTGCCGTCCTCCACTTCGATTACATCGTAACCGAAGGCAAGCGCCTTGGCCTTAATGTCACCGAGGCTCATAACCTCATCATTGGTTCCGTCAATCTGCAGGCCGTTGTGATCCAGAATAACAGTCAGATTGTCCAGTTTATAGTGCGCCGCGGCCATGCTTGCTTCCCATACAAGCCCTTCCTGGCTTTCGCCGTCTCCGATAATCGTATAAACATGGCACTTATTCCCTGTATGTTTCGCGCCCAGCGCCATACCGACCGCAATGGAGATCCCCTGTCCCAGGGAACCAGTGGATGCGTCAACACCCGGGCATTTCTTGGTGTCCGGATGGCCCTGCAGGATCCCGTGCAGCTGACGGAAATGATCAAACTCTTCACGGCCGAAGAAGCCGCGTTCGCACAGTGTTCCGTAAAGCGCCGGAGCGGAATGGCCTTTGGACAGTACAAATCTGTCACGGTCGGGATTTTTGTCGTCCCTGGGATCAACGTTCATCACGTCAAAATAAAGCGCTACCATGGCTTCCGTGCTGGAAAGAGATCCTCCCGGATGTCCTGCGCCGGCAGCGGCTGTCATGATGATGATGTCTCTTCTCACCTGCCGCGCATATGATTCAAGAGTCTGAATGTCCATTTCCGTCCCTCCGATCAGGTGTTTTGATTGGGTTCATGCATTCAATAATTATATGATTCAACATGTTGATTGTCAAGATTCCGGAAGTGTCAGCGCCCCTGTCTCCACCATTCTTTTCAGGGCCTCCGTCAGAGCGATCCGTCCGTGTACAAACGTGAGTCCGCCCTGCATATATGCAGTATACGGAGGCCGGATCGGACCGTCTGCACTCAGTTCTATACTTGCCCCGGCAACAAACGTGCCTGCCGCCATAACGACCTGGTCTTCATATCCGGGCATATCCCAGGGTTCAGGCATTGCCATGCTGTCTACCGGGCTGGCCGTCTGGATCCCCTGGCAAAAAGCAACAAGCCGTTCAGGCGTCTGCATTTTGATTGCCTGAATGATATCCGCACGGCGCTGCGTGGAGGAAGGAGTCGTTTCCATCCGGAGATTCTCGAAAACACGCGAAGTGAGCAATGCCGTTTTCAGGGCCTGGGCCACGGTGTGCGGTGCCATAAAAAATCCCTGATAGAAAGGCCGGTACGACGCTTCATAGGATCCGATCTCGCGGCCGAGTCCGGGAGCCGTCAGCCTGCCCGCGATCCGTTCAATCAGATCTGTTTTGCCAACCACGTATCCCCCCGTCGGAGCGATGCCGCCGCCCGGATTTTTGATCAGGCTGCCGACACAAAGGTCGGCGCCGTGATCGGTCGGCTCATCTGCGCAGACAAATTCACCGTAGCAATTGTCCACCATCAGTATGACGCCCGGATGTTTTTGATGAATCATTTCTGCCAATTCCTCGAAGTCTTCCGGAAAAAGGCTTGGGCGCCAGGCATAACCTCTGCTGCGCTGGGCGATAACAAGCGTGGTGTTCTCCGTTATGGCTCTTTCAACCGCTTCCACATCGATCCTGCCGTCCTGCAGTTCGATGCTTTCAAAACTGACCCCCATTTCCTTCAGCGATCCGGAAGGCATATCTCTGCCGATACCGATCACAGTCTGCAATGTGTCGTATGGCATTCCGGTAGCACTGACAATTTTATCACCGGGGCGGGTCAGGCCGAACAGCGTCAGGCTCAGTGCAGCCGTACCGCTTGATACGTGCGGCCTCATCAACGCCGCTTCCGTATGGAATACGTCGGCATAGATTCTCTCCAGCGTATCCCGTCCGATATCGTCATATCCGTATCCTGTAGACGGCGCAAAGTGCCTGTAACTGACGCCTTCCTTCCTGAATGCGTCCAGAATCTGGCGGGTCCGTTTTGTCTCGTTCTCATCGATCCGGACGAACGCATCCTTCAGTTCTTCTTCGGCCCGACTGATGATTTCTTCGATTCTGTTCATCTTATCTCCTTACAGCAGGGCACTCCTGATCTCCTCGTATGCATTGCCCTGTTCCGTTCTGACATACTTTATGCTTTCTTCCCTTCGCAGGAACGTCATCTGTCGCTTGGCGTAATGACGTGTTGCGGTCCTGATCTTCTCAGCGGCATCCTCCAGATCGTATTCACCGTGCAGATACGGAATCATTTCCTTATATCCGATACCGTTCATGCTCTGTGCGTTTTCCGGCACTCCCTCTGCGATCAGCGCGGCAACTTCATCCGCCAGTCCTTTTCTGATCATTTCCGTAACGCGTCTGTTGATCCGGTCATACAGGACCGCCCTGTCCACCTGCGTGGAAACAACTTTCCATCTGATACAGCTTTCATTCCTGCTGTTCCTTTCTGGCTGGGCTGAAAAAGGGATCCCCGTTGCTTCCCATACTTCAATCGCACGGATAATGCGTCTGATATCATTTACAGGAAGTCTGTCCGCCGTCACCGGATCGTTCTTGGCCAGACGCTCATGAAGGCGGATCCTGCCCTCAGCGGATTCCGCCAGTTCGTTCAGTGATGCCCGAAGCGGTTCGTTTGCCGGTACGGAACCCATTCCCATCGGATACATCATTGACTGCAGATAGAGCGGCGTCCCTCCGACAAACAGGACTTCCCGTCCTTTCTGATGAAGTGACTGTATCAGTTTTTCCGCTGCGTCCCGATAATCGGAAACACTGTACGGGTCCTCCGGTTCGCATATATCAATCATATGATGCGGAACACCATCCATTTCCCAGGCCGTCGGTTTGGCAGTCCCTATATTCATCCTCCGGTATATCTGCATGCTGTCCATGCAGATGATGTCCCATCCTTCCTCCCTGGCCAGACGGATACCCACATCGGTTTTGCCACTGGCTGTCGGACCGGTCAGTACTCTGCAGGTGATTTGTTCCTTCATGTCCTTTCCGTTCATTTCTGAATCCTTTTGAATTTTTTATCCAGCTCCCTGTGACTGATTGAAACAACCAGCGGTCTGCCGTGGGGACAGGTGGGTGTCACTTTTTGTTCGATCATGGTGTCCAGCAGACTTCTCAGTTCATCTTCAGAAAGCGGATCTCCTCCCTTGACGGCATGTTTGCAGGCAGCCTGAAGCAGGGACGCACGCTTTTTTTCAAATGTCGGATCTTTTCCTTTCTGCAGTTCTTCAATCACATCACGGACGAAGTCTTTGGTCTGTGCCTCGCCCAGGATCATCGGAATCGTCCGGACGGCGATATCCCTTTCTCCGAACGATTCGGCAATCATGCCGATGCTTGCCAGCGCATCCCGGTTTTCTTCCAGCAGACGCTGTTCCGCATTGGTAACACTGATCACGATCGGAACGAGAAGCTCCTGTCCGGTCTGGCTGCCTGAAGCATGCTCTTTCATCAGCCGTTCATACAGCAGACGTTCGTGAACAGCATGTTGGTCCACCATCAGTAACTGATCTTCATATTCAACCAGAATGAACGTATTGAACAGCGCGCCGAAAATCTTCATCGGTTTTTTCATTTTCGGCAGAATTGTACTGACCTGTTCCGCTTTTTCGTCCGTTGCTTTTGCGGGCGGACAATACGTGACTGTTTCCTTGAAGACAGTTTCAGCCGCATCCCTTTTTTCAGGGATCCTCACCTCCCTGAATACAGGTTCCGGTCTGTTCACTGGTATCTGCGTCTGAGAAGCAGCCTCCGGCAGGGTTTTGCTGACGCTGACAGTTGTTTCCGTCCTGGGAATCAGGATCTTCCCGGACGGTTTGTCTGTTTCAGGAATCATTTCCTTTTCCCTGACAAGGTTCATTTCCGTTGGCTTTTCAAAAGCATCACGTTCTTTCAGAGATAACAGAACGGCGCTTTGCACAGCCTCATAGACGCCTGCTTCGTCCCGAAACCGGACTTCCAGTTTGTTCGGATGCACGTTGACGTCTACCGCTTCATAGGCGATCGTTATATACAGTACGCACACCGGGAATTTGCCGATCATGACTCTTTCCCTGCACGCGTTTTCCACCGCGTCGTTCAGTATGCGGCTGTGCATGACCCGGCCGTTAATGAAAAACAGCTCCTGGTTCCGGTTGCCGCGCGCGTTCTCTCCGACCCCGACATATCCACGGATCACCAGACCGTTGCCATGGTCGTCCACCGGCCTCATGGTCCGCATGGCGCGGCTGCCGTATACAGTCTGGAGTGCAGTAGCCATCTGGCCGTCGCCGGGAGAATGGAACTCTGTCTTCCCGTTCGAAATATACCGGAAACTGATGTCAGGCCTGCTGAGGAGCAGCTGGGTCATGAGCTCGTTTACGGCTGCCGCTTCCTGTCCGGATTTTTTCATAAATCCTTTTCGCACAGGTACATTGTAAAACAGATCATTTACGACGACCGTCGTACCGACCGGGCATGCTGTTTCCTGTATGTCAGTGATCTTTCCGCCCTCATTCCTGATCTTCAGGCCCGTCTCACGTTCTGCAGTCCGTGTCGTCATTGTGATTCGGGATACGGCTGCGATGCTGGCCAGTGCCTCACCCCGGAAACCGAGAGTCCTGATGGCGTTCAGATCCTGCTCCCTGCTGATCTTACTGGTTGCGTGCCGTTCAAAAGCCATTCGGATATCACTTTCGTCAATACCGCATCCGTTGTCAGCCACACGGATCGAATTGATACCGCCTTCCCTGATTTCAACGGTAACCGCGGTCGCGCCGGCATCCAGGCTGTTTTCAACCAGTTCTTTGATCGCAGCAGCAGGCCGTTCAACCACTTCTCCCGCAGCAATCTTGCCGATCATGTCTTCACTCAGCGGTCTGATCTTTCCCATATACTGCTCCTTTTACAGCTTTCTTGCTTTCTCCCTCAGCAAAAACAATTTATTCATCGCGTCCATCGGCGTAATGGCCATCACATCGATCTGCTGAAGCTCCTGAATGATCTCGTCTTTCCTGTATTCAAAAAGATCCACCTGTTCATTCTTTCTGCTTGCGGATTCCTCTCCGAGAATATTCTGTCCGATCTTGTTCTGGTTGATATCGCTGACTTCAAGCCTGGCCTGGATCTCATGCGCCCTGACGATGACCGGATGGGGAACGCCTGCCAGCCTCGCCACGTGTACGCCAAAGCTCTTATCAGCGCCGCCGCGGATGATCTTACGAAGGAAGAGCACGTCTTCCCCGTGTTCCTTTACGGAAATGCAGTAGTTCTTCACGCCTTCCAGGTGACCTTCCAGTTCGCTGAGTTCATGGTAATGCGTGGCAAACAGGGTTTTCGCCCCGATCTTTTCTTTGTTTGCGATATATTCGACCACTGCCCAGGCAATCGACAATCCGTCAAATGTGCTCGTACCGCGGCCGATCTCGTCCAGAATGATCAGACTGTTCTTTGTGGCATTTCGAAGGATATGGGCCGTCTCGCTCATTTCAACCATAAACGTACTCTGTCCGCTTGCCAGATCGTCACTGGCTCCCACACGGGTAAATATCCGGTCACAGACAGGAAGGTTCGCTTCTTTGGCAGGGACAAAACTGCCGATCTGTGCCATCAGGCAGATCAGAGCGACCTGACGCATGTACGTGCTTTTCCCGGCCATATTGGGACCGGTAATGATCATCATCCTGTTTTCATCGCCGTCAAGGACAGTATCATTGGGGATAAACTCACCGTCACGGACATTCTGTTCGACCACTGGATGACGCCCTTCGGTGATCATCAGCGATCCGTCCGTATTGATCGTGGGACGTACATATCTGTTTTCGGATGCGGCACGGCTCAGGCTCTGGAATACATCCAGCTTTTTCAGCGCCTGCGCGGTCTGCTGTATACTGTCGATCCTTTCGGCGATCCGATCCCTGATCTCGCTGAACAGCTGAAGCTCCAGACGCACACTCTGCTCCTGCGCTCCGATGATCTTCTGCTCGACTTCTTTCAGTTCGGGCGTCATGAATCTTTCCGCATTGGTCAGCGTCTGTTTTCGGATATAGCGTTCAGGAACCTGTCCCAGAAAGCTTTTTGTCACTTCGATATAGTAGCCGAAGACCTTGTTGTACTGGATACGCAGATTCCGGATACCGGTCGCTTCCCTTTCCTTTGCTTCCAGGTCAAGGATCCATTGTTTTCCGCTGGTCTGCGCTTCACGGTATTCATCGAGCACAGGCGAATATCCTCCGCGTATGATACCGCCTTCCGTAATCACGACAGGGGCGTCCGGATGGATGGACCTGTCCAGCAGCTCCGTCAGGTCTTCCAGCGGGTCAAGCTCATTTCTGATCCGGATCATTTCAGCGCTCCGGACATGGTCCAGCAGTCCACGGATCCCGGGAATCCTTTTGAGGCTCGCACACAGTGCCAGGCAGTCGCGGGCATTCATATTACGGTAAGCCACTTTATTCATCAGGCGTTCCATGTCGTAAACACCTTCCAGCTCTTCCGACAGCGACATCCCGAGGATCCTGTCCCGGACCAGTTCCTCCACGGCATCCAGGCGTCCGTTGATCTCTTTTTCGTCCAGCAGCGGCTGTTCAACCCAGCTCCTGAGCAGACGTCCGCCCATGGCAGTGCTTGTTTTGTCGATCAGGCCAAGCAGGGTCCCTTTCCTGCGGTCGCCCCTGAGGCTTTCCGTCAGTTCCAGGTTTCTTCTTGTATTCTGGTCCAGCAGCATGGTCCGGCCGTTCTCCGCAAAACGAAGGGAGCGGATATGTTCCAGGCTGTTTTTCTGTGTCTCGTACAAATACCGGAGAAGCGCTCCTGCTGCGCATGTCGCCTCTTTTCGGTCGTTCAGGCCCAAAGATGTCAGCTGTGTCATTCTGAAATGGCCGCACAGTGTCTCCTCGGCATTCTTTCGCTGGAACCATACCTGAGGCTGTCCGTTCAGCCCCCGGATTCCTCCGCCCGCAATCGCTGTAAGCGCCGAGACATCATTGCATATGACTTCCATCGGCTGTATCCGGGCGATCTGTGCCCCGAGCAGGTTCATTTCCGGCTCCATAACATAGAATTCACCTGTGGATACGTCCGTCCACGCAATGCCTGTTTTCCTGCCGTCGATAAAGACGCACATCAGATAATTGTTGGCCTTGTCTTCAAGCATCGTCGGATCCGTAACCGTGCCTGCTGTGATGACCCGGACAACGTCACGTTCCACGAGTCCCTTTGCAAGCGCGGGATCCTCCATCTGTTCGCAGATGGCCACCTTGTATCCCTTTTCGATCAGTTTTTCGATATATGTATTGACAGAATGAAAAGGAACGCCGCACATCGGCGCACGGTCCTCCAGCCCGCAGTCTTTTCCCGTCAGTGTCAGTTCCAGTTCCCTGGATGCCGTTTTTGCATCCTCAAAGAACAGCTCGTAAAAATCCCCGAGCCGAAACAGGAGCAGGCAGTCCGGATATGCGTCATGGATCCTCAGATACTGCTGCATCATGGGTGAAAGTGCCATTTGTTTCCCTCTCTCAGCGGCATCCGCTGCAGCCGCTGCAGTTTCCGCTGCATCCGGTGTTCCCGCCGTTTTCGTCCTCTGTTTCCCCTGTAATGACAAGTCTAAGGATCCGGTTCACATTATCCATCATCGTCTGGAAATCTTTCCTGTAATCCTTCAGCATGCTGATCATTTCATTGCTGTTCATGCGGCTTTCCGCTTCTTCCATTTCGCGGCTGGCTTCCGCCAGTTCATTCGGGTCCATATTGGCCGCAGAAAGGATTTCCTCCACTTTGTTTCTTTTCTCAATCATGTCGCTCAGCGCTCTTGCGGCGTCAGGATCCCGCCTGACGTCGTTTTCCTGCTGTTTCATCTTCTGATAGGTCTCACTGTCCAGGATGGCTTCCGCCAGTTCCTGTGCTTTCATCATGACTTCCCGCATGTTTCCTCCTCAAATCCGTTCACCGATCAGTGTATTGTTCTTCAGGCCAGTGATCCTGCACTTCAGGATCTGTCCGATATCCTGTTCGTCTCCTTCAACTGTCACGGAAACGGCATGCCGCCCTTTTCCTGACACCGCGAGGTTGCTGCGCTTGCTCATCCCTTCAACCAGGATTTCCTCCTCCTGGCCGATAAACCGCTTCAGCGTTTCTTTCTGAAGGCTTTCCTGCAGCGCGATGAGCCGCCCGATTCGTTCCGACGAGACTTCTTCAGGAATCAGTTCCTTCATGGCGGCCGCTTTTGTCCCGGTTCGGGGGCTGTAGACAAACGTAAATGCGCTGTCATACCTGACTTCGTTGACCAGGTTCATCGTATCCTCAAACTGCGCTTCAGTTTCGCCCGGAAAACTGACGATAATATCAGTGCTCAGTCCGATACCCGGTATGGCTGCCCGGAGTTTTTCCACCCGGTCGAGATACTGTTCCCTTGTGTAATGCCGGTTCATTTTCTTCAGGATCTCGTTGTTTCCGCTCTGGACAGGCAGATGGAACTGCGGAAGGATATTTTTCCCCTGCGCCATCACGCCGATCAGGTCATCGCTGAGATCCTTCGGATGGCTGGTCATGAAACGTATCCTCGGTATGCCCGTCCCGTCCAGCCTTTTCAGAAGCTCCGCGAAAGACGGATTGCCCGGCAGTCCTTTCCCGTAGCTGTTCACATTCTGCCCCAGCAGCATGATCTCTTTCACGCCAGAAGCTGCAAGGTTTTCCACCTCCCGCAGGATGGTATCCGGTTCCCTGCTTCGCTCTCTTCCACGTACATACGGAACGATACAGTAACTGCAGAAATTGTCGCATCCGTACATGATCGTCACATATGCGGCATCCTGCCTCAGTCTTCTGACCGGCAGGTCCTCGGCGATCACGTCCCTGTCTTCCACGTTCACGTTCTGCTTGCCCGAATTCAGCGTCTCATACAGCATTTCGGGCAGCTTATGCATGTTCGACGTTCCGAAGGCGAGATCCACAAACCTGTACTGACGAAGGATGATTTCCGCCATGCCCGGTTCCTGGATCATGCATCCGCAGACCGCGATCACCATATCCGGCTTTTGTTTCCTGACTTCCTTCAGCCACGTCACGTTCCCCAGCGCCCGTCGTTCCGCGTTTTCACGCACGCAGCATGTGTTGAAGATCACAAAGTCTGCATCTTCTCTTCGGGCGGACGGGACCATGCCCATTTCCTCCAGCATGCCGGCTATTTTTTCTGAATCATGTGCGTTCATCTGACATCCGTAAGTAACGACATGATAGCTTTGCGGGCGATGCGGCAGCAATCGCACCTCTCTTGCAAACCGGGCCTGACGTTCCATCTCCTCTTTCGGAACGATCATTTCTCCGCGATCCATCATTTACTCCTTACGATTTTTTCTTTTCCCGTTCTCTTTCGGGTCATTTCCATCAGGCCCAGCCTCGTCCAGCCATGGATCACCGTCTTGATCCGGTCGGCTGAAAAACATTCCGCAAGGCGGTTCATAACCAGACTTCGGTCTGTTTCCTTATCCATGTCGATAAAGTCGATCAGGATCATACCGCCCAGATTCCGAAGCCTTGCCTGCTGGGCAATGGTCCGGCAAGCTTCGAGATTAGTCTCAAGAACAGTCTGTTCTTTTGATCCCTGTCCGGTGGATGACGCCGTGTTCACATCGATGACCGTCATGGCTTCGCATCGGTCGATCACGATATTCCCCCCGCAGGGCAGCCGGACTGTCCTTTCTCCAGCCTGTCTGATCTGCTGTGTGATTTCAGGACCCGGGCCCTGTTTTTCCGTCACCGTCTCAAATCCGCCAGCCGCATAGTCTTCCCTGATCCGGCTCAGCGGATCATCGCTCCACAACACCTTCCCGGCCCTCCCGCCTTCCGATGCGTTTGCCAGGATCTTTTGCCATTCGGAATATAGGTTCTCAGCCTCCTCCCTCACAGCGTCCTGATCCGCTTCGGCGGAAGCGTTGCGCATAACCAGGCCGAACCGGCCGTCAGCAATAGCAGCGCCCTCCTTTTTCAGCCTTTCCCTGCTCGCATCATCTTTGACGCGGCCGCTGACACCGACATATCTGTTCATGGGCATTATAATACAAAGACTGCCCGGAATCGTGATATCTCTTGTCAGGAATGCGCCTTTTTCTCCCTTCTCCTCTTTTTTGATCTGCAGAACAGTCATTTCCCCCGACCTGATATTCCCGCCTGTAAAGCTGCCGCTTTCTTCATTCAGCGGCAGGAATCCGTTCCTTTTCCGGCCGATATCCACAAATGCGCAGTTCATGCCCGGCATCATCCGGTCGATCCTTCCAAGCAGAACGGCTCCGTTCAGGTCGTTTTCTTCATACGGAATAAATTCCATGAGTTGCCCGTCTTCCGTTACCGCACAGTATCCAGGACCGTTAATGATCTTTCTGTCCATTTCACAGTGTCTCCAGCGGTACAAGATTTCCGTTTTCATCCATGCCCAGCAATCCTGTCCTTGTGACCAGCAGTCTGACCTCATCAGTCAGCCCCGCTTCACGTGTCAGCGCTTCCAGAAGCATCCCGGGTTTGCAGGCTTCCCGTTCTGTCAGCACTAGAGTCGCCAGGATATGCTGTCCGTCTGACTTCAGTTCGTAGATCAGGGGTTTGATGTCACATTCCTTCAGTGCGGTCTTCGTCTTGCGCATCGCCGGGATGGTTTCTTTGGCAAGCATTCCGGGAATCGCTGCCGCCAGCTTATCAGCCTGTTTCGGATCCCTGATCAGGAGGTCATATCTCGCTGCCCTCAGGCTGGCCATCAGCGCGGGATGTTTCTGATCCAGTTGTCTGGCTTCGCTGAGCTGCATCTCAGGAGGCATTGCCCGGTTCATTTTTTCCAGGAACTCTTCAGCGGATACTTCCTCTGCCATGGTCACGTCCATGATCTCCCGGGTCCCACAGGCGCCCGTTGACAATGCGCTTGCAAAAGTGATCAGGATATGAGGATTGAACCCGTTGGAATACGCGACCGGCAGGCCGCTCCTCCGCAATCCCCGCTGTACGCTCCGCTGAATGTCCAGATGTCCGATATGACGGATCCGCTCACCCTTTTCAAATACTGCCAGCATTCGCATATGCGCATACTCCCTTCCAGCGCTGGATTCCGCATCCGTTGCAGCCTTTCCGGCAGTCCTTCGTTGTTTCAGCGCGCTCGCTCTTTTCTTTTTCATGCCAGAGGAACTGTTTTGTCACGCCGCTGTCAATATGATCCCAGGGCAGCAATTCCTCTTTTTTCCGTTCCCTGTTTGCATAAAACGCCGGATCAAGCCCGCATTCACGGAAAGCTTCCATCCAGGTATCGTAACGGAATGTTTCGTTCCACCCATCAAGAATACAGCCCTTTTCCCAGGCTTTTTTCAGCACGGCCCCCATTCGCCGGTCACCGCGGGCGAAACAGGCTTCAAGGTAACTGACGTAAGGTTCATGCCAGTGGAATGTGACACCTTTGATATTCAGAACCTGCTTCAGATGCTCCTGCTTCCCGATGATGGTTTCCAGCGTGTCCTGAGCTGCCCACTGGAACGGAGTAAACGGTTTGGGCACAAACACGCTGACACTGACGGTCACTCTCAGGCCTTTGGCCCGCTGTGTCTTCGGCACATTGAAATACTCCGCAATCACCTTCCGCGCCAGATCGGCGATCCCGTCAAGATCTTCGTTCGTTTCCGTCGGTAAACCGGACATGAAATAGAGCTTTACGCTGCTCCATCCGCCTTCAAAAGCGTCCCGCACTTTTCCCAGCAGGTCTTCTTCCGTAACGCCTTTGTTAATCACGTCGCGCATTCGCTGGGTGCCGGCTTCCGGGGCAAAAGTAAGGCTCGTCTTTTTGACCTGCTGCGTTTCTTCCAGGCTTTCCTTCAGCACGCTGTCAATCCGCAGGCTCGGCAGTGAAATGGATACACGCTTGTCCTTCATGCGCTTCATCAGTTCGCGGATCAGTTCAGGAAGGCAGCTGTAATCACCGCTGGAAAGGCTGCTGAGACTGATTTCCTCATAACCGGTCGAGCTTTGCAGCTTTTCGGCCAGGTCGATCAGTTTTTCCATGCTTCGTTCACGTACCGGCCGGTACAGAATCCCGGCCTGGCAGAAGCGGCATCCGCGCGTGCATCCGCGCATGATCTCCAGCATAATCCGGTCAAAGATCACTTCAGTGTAAGGCACGGGAAATTCTTCCGGATAATACGTGCTGTTCAGATCAACGACCACGCGTTTTCTGACGGAAGCGGGCGCTTCCGCACAGTTTGGCTTTACGGAGGCAATGGTCCCGTCTTCATTGTATGTTACGTCGTAGAGGGAAGGCACATAAACGCCTTCGAGTTTGGCAAGGTTCTTCATGCAGGTTTCCCGGCTGAGCCCTTTTTCTTTCCGCTCCAGAATGACGCGGTTCAGTTCCGTCATCACGTCCTCTCCGTCGCCGATCATAAACGCATCGATAAAGTCAGCCAGCGGTTCTGGATTGAAAGCGCACGGACCGCCCGCCACTACAATCGGGTCTTTTTCACCCCGATCTCTGCTTTCCAGCGGAATCCCACCCATGCTGAGCATGGCCAGGATGTTGCTGAAACTCATCTCATACTGAAGCGTAAAGCCAACCACATCGAATGCGTTCAGCGGATGCCGGCTCTCCATGGACAGCAGGGGCAGTTCTTCTTCGGCCATCAATGCCATCATATCGGTCCATGGCATGAAGAACCGTTCGCACAGGCTCCAGCTTTCCCGGTTGATCAGGCCGTACAGGATCTTCATCCCAAGATGGCTCATGCCGACCTCATACGTGTCCGGAAATCAGAAGCCGAAATGAAGCGGACATTCATCCCATCCCTT
>JAEEGL011714218.1_pt1 | contig 19206 bp, 18 predicted proteins | sample 9134231 | NCBI WGS metagenome assembly JAEEGL01 (sample SAMN16246548, study PRJNA631951) | gut metagenome | biome: gut microbiome; feature: rumen; material: fiber-attached | host: Bos | place: Iran: Karaj | collected 2018-10 | reverse complement strand
TTTGAATCGGACATACTCCGCGGAAATTCCCTGCCTCTTCGGGCAGCCACCTCCCGCATCATCGCATATCGTTTGGTTGCGACCGGACAGAGTTATACCCTACCTCTGCCCACTCGCAGACTTGATAAGTTTATCATAGTCTTTGTAAAATGTCAACGATTTTCGGAAAAAAAGTTTGTTGAAAATGCAGATTTTTTTCGGTCTTATTTTGACCACTAAATCGGGTGTTTTTTGGCGAGTTTGGCACTAAATGTAGGTTGCGGCTGCGCCGCAACAGTCGTCAGTCATCAGTCGTCAGTCGTCAGACTTGTAGCGGCGACCCCGTGGGCAGCTTTTATTTTACTGATAACCAATCATGCTGATTACACAATCGCCCGCGGAGCGACCTCTGCAAAAGAAAATCCCGCCGGATATCCGACGGGATACAAGATAGCTATACTTATTTAACATCCATTTTAACGGCAACCCCCGTAACCGCCCAAACGCTTTCGTCGCTCACGTTTTTATATGTGGTATAGTCAATCGGAAGAAGAACAATATCAACCGTGCTGTCCTCAAGTGCATCTCCGGAATCCCCAAACATATAGAAACTAAGCACATTTTCATAGTCTTCTGTATATGCAAGACAAAATGTCACTGTTTGTCCCGGCTCTTCATAATATTCATTGATTTGAATAATGATTGCATTCTTGATTTTTACAAAAGCTGGTGAAAAACTATTCGCGTTGCAATTCCACTTCGTATGTGCTAAAGTATGATTGTCATTATTTTGCTTTTGCTTTTTAATGTCCTCCTGATGTGGTTCTTTAGCGTAACTGGCAGGTCACGCTTCTACTATACCACATCAGGAGTTTTTTGACTGTTTCACCGCTTAAGCTTTTTTGAACCACGCGACTATCGCGTGGTTTTCGATATACAATGAAACAGCACCAGGTTTACAACCAAGGTGCTGTTCTTCTTTTCTCTTGCTATCTTGCTGTCTGCTAATTGCTGACTGTCGACCGTTGCACCCTGCGCAGCAGGATCTTGGCCGCGGCGGCCGCCTGCGGCACGGTGTCTTTTTTGAAATGCTTTGCCGTCTGCACCGTGATGTGCGTCACGCCGTGCAGCGTTTTGCGAAACAGGTCGCGCGTGTCCTTCGGCGTCTGCAGCCACGCCTGCAAAACATGGACCGCCACAACCGGCAGCTTTTTCACCGCCTCCAACAGACAGTCAACCTGCGCGCCGTCCATCAGCCGCTCGGTGATCTCGTTCAGCACCGGGCAGTCGTCTTCGTTCAGCCGGAAGATCAGATTCGACAGCAGCACATCGGAAAAGCGGCCAAGCACATTCAGCTCGTCGCGTGTGACCAGCTCGCCGTCCCGGATCTGCCAATAGGTGATGTCATGCTGCAGCGGGCCGAACTGATGCTTGTTTTCCACCACGGTGTAATCATAGTCGTGCGCCAGAAACATCCCGATAAACGACGCATGCGGCACCAGATGGCGGTAGCGTTCCAGCAGTTCATCGTAGACGCCGGTGTGATACAGGCTGTAGTCGCAAAAGCCCGGGCCCTCATTGTTGTAAACGCAGCGAATCCGGTCGCGCACCTGCTTTTCTGCAGTCAGCGCCGTGTAAAGCGCGATGTTGCCGCCCTTGCTGTGGCCGCACAGGATGATGTCACCTGAAAACTGCGCGGCAACATCTTTCAGATACTGCTGCGCCAGCGGATACGACTGCATCCCGCGCTGAATAAAGATGTCCAGATCCTCATGCCAGCCGGTCAGAGAATCATCGGTCCCACGAAACGTGACCACCGCGGTGCCGTCCGGCAGCAAAAAGGTTGCAACACCATACTGCAGCGCCGGCGTTTCGGAAAACGCGCTTTGCGCGCCCACAACCCGCAGCGAAGAGAACCGCGGCGTCTGCGCCATCCGCATCATGTTGATGCTTGCCTGCTTGGTCAACAGCAGACCCATGCGGCGGTGGCGGCAGCCCTGCTTTTGAAAATAGGCGTTAGCCATATCGGCAAAGGGTATGGGATCGCCGCCGAGGTCTGGCGACACGACCTGTTCGATTGGAAGATAGATCAGTTGGCAAAGAACAAGATTGTCTGCGTCGCCGAACGGACGCTCCTGGAAGGTCCGGTCGCCGAATGCGGAGATGTATTCATATACGCCCGGCATAGCAATGCCTCCTTTTCTTTCATTAACACAATCTTAACACAACAGACAACTTTCGTCAATCATTTTTTGCAAAGAAACACGCCTGCATGTAAAAGGTGTCAAAATGAAAAAACAAACGATGTAAATCAGGAGCATGACCCGGAACCGGACCATTGGCAATACAAAGAAAAGGTTTTCCATTCGATAAGTGTTCCGCAAAGCAGCTTATGCCGGGCATTCGGCTTATTGCTACCCGCACCCACCAGTCGTCGTTTTAAGCAACAAAACCGTCTTGACCTCTCATTGCAGAAATGATATAATCAAATTGAAAAGTCCTACTCTCATATGCCTGGAAACAAATGCCGCACTCGCACCAGTTATGCTTGATATGACGGTTTAAACCTGTCTTTTCCCTGACTGTGGAACGCGATTCGGTCATTGTTTTCGTCAACCGGCTGCGGCAGCTTCTCTTTGCTTTGTTCTGTATGTTTGCCGGTTTCTTATCGGGTCATTGATGATTGCATGATAACGGACGAAACGAACCAAACCGAACAAGGGGAGGAAAGATAAAACCATGAACATTCCGGCAAACCGGTTAGATCGCGCATATCAAAAATACAGGAAAGAATATGATGCAAAAGCATTGGAAGTTTTACGTTCCGGAACCTATATTTTGGGGCCGGAACTGGCTGCGTTCGAATCGGAGTTTGCGGCCTGTCTCAATGCAAATCATTGCATCGGTCTGGCCAGCGGAACTGATGCGCTTTGGATTGCGTTACATCTTTTAGGTATCGGTCCCGGAGATGAAGTTATCGTTCAGGGAAATGCTTTTTTTGCAACCGTGCTCGGAATTACACGATGCGGTGCCAGACCGGTTTTTGTGGAACCTGATCCGACACATTTCACAATAAACCCCAACTGCATAGAGGCGTCTGTTTCCCCTCGAACCAAAGCTGTTATTGTTACCCATTTATACGGCATCATGACGCCAATGACCCAGATCTCTTCGCTTTGCAAAGCTTATGATTTGAAATTGATCGAGGACTGCGCACAAGCTCACGGCGCGCGTTTTCACGGACAGGTTGCCGGAACATTCGGGGATGCCGGTTGTTTTTCCTTCTATCCTACCAAACATTTAGGTGCCTTCGGCGATGGCGGGGCGATTGTCACCAACGATTCTTTTTTTGCCGAAAGAATACGCGTCTTCCGTAATTATGGCAAACAAGACGCCAGCGGTGATTATTCTCTGCAAGGCGTCAACTCCAGGCTGGACGAACTGCAAGCCGGGTTTCTGCGTGTTCGTTTACGGCATTTAGAAGAAGCTACAAAAGAAAAACGTAAACTTGCCGATCATTATCTTACACACATATACAACCCCGCCGTTGCTCTTCCGGAAACACATGCGGACACAGAAAACATCTGGCATCAGTTTGTTATCCGTTGCCGTAAGCGGCATGCCCTCATTGAGCATCTGCAAAACAACGGCATTGAAACAGCCGTTCATTATCCGGTCCCCCCGCATCTATGCACAGCATTTAAACACCTGGGATTGCAGCCGGGTGCATTACCAATCACAGAACACCTTGCCGAAACAGTCCTCTCTCTTCCGAGCTTTTACGGTATGACAGAAGAGGAACAGAACCACGTGATTCATGCAATCAACGCTTTTCAGGGATAAGGAGAAAAGAAGCATGCTGCAACCATATCAGATCTTTCGCTTTGACACCTTTGGGGATTCTCGTGGAGAACTCAGTGTCTTTGAAAGCAACACCGCTTTCCCGATCCGGCGGGTGTTCTTTATCTATCGCGTGCCAGCCGATGCAGAACGCGGGAATCATGCTTCTACACAAAGCAGCGAAATTATCGTTTTGACAGCCGGACACTGTAAAATCGATTTGCATGATGGCGAACAAAGCCGCTCTTTCTTGATGCATACACCGGCAGATGCACTATATGTTCCGAAAATGACATGGATCCGCCTTTATGATTTTTCTGACGATTGTGTCCTGACGGTTTTATCGGATCAGCCATACAATCAAAAAGAAATCATAGAACATTTTGATGCGTTTTTGGAAAAAGTCCAAAAACAGTAACGTTCGCTTCTTAATAGTATACGAGAGAGACATATCCGGGATATGTCTCTCTCGTATTTCTGTAATCCTTATTTTCGCGATTTCAATATACGGTCTCGGCAAAGAGCCGTTCCGATCTATTGCCAATGCCGGATGACACCGACTGCGCAGTTGCAGTTTTCCATGGAATCACTCCAAAATCTGCCGAATATGCGTGTCCGGTAATCCTTTTTTTTGTTTAAACACATGCAGATGCCAACGACGCACCATGTGATCATATATGGCCTTCATGCCCAAATGCAACCGCTTTTGGAAGTTATATCCGGAATTACCGGCTGTTCGCGGCAGTCGATCATAATATACGATTGTGGAGGGCACCTCCAGCAATGAAGCAAGTGTCGGCAAAAAAAACGGACGCTCTGTTTGTGAAAGCAACCACTCCATTGCACGTTTACTCAGCAGCCGGTAATTAGAATGGTTCGCTATATTGCGAGGCTCTACAATATGCATGATACCATAGAACAGCCCGGATGTGGCACGCTCAAAGAAGGTATCACTTTTTCGAGATCGCCGCACGCCGAAAACAGCCTCACTTCCCGCCAAGAAAGCTTCTACCATTTGATCTACAGCTGCAATATCGTCCTGCAAATCACTGTCCATGGTAATACAGCAGTCCGCGCCGCGATCTTTTGCAAAAGCCATCCCGGCGAGCAGAGCGTTTTGTTCTCCAACATTCTCCGCAAGATCAATCCCGATGCAACCCCAATCGTTTTCATGTAACCGGGCAATGATCTCCCACGTTGCATCCGTTGACCCATCGTTAACAAACAACACCCGGCTGTCAGCATCAATCACCTCTCGCGCTATGAGATCATGCAGCTTCCATAAAAAGACCGGTCCGGTCAACGGCAAAACATTCTCATCATAATAACACGGAATCACAAAGTATAAAACCATAATACACGTCCTTAAAAACCACCTGAATACATATCGAGCCAATCTTTCATTTCAGATGTCTCGGGTCCCTTCCACCGCTGCACTTTGACAATGATTCCCTGCTTCCCGCGAATAACGGTTCCGTCACAGAGCAGTGATGCATACGCTTCAAACATTGTTTTCTCTTTTTCGGAAGCGCTTTGTTTGAAGAAAAAGTCGTTTGTCAGATAGTATAATACGTCCGGTGCTTTTTCCGGATGCATAGAAAGATAGCGCAGTTGCCGCAATCTGTCTCCGGAAGAATTCCACGAAGAACAGTTTGCCGAAAACTGATTCAACGTCAAAAAAGCCGGCGGATAAGGAATATCCAGATATACGATACCATCGCACTCGTTCTTAATATAGCTCAAATCATCCAGCAAAGCAGCATAATCGGTTGCTATATCGTGTGAAGTGTAAACGCCCCGATAGATGCCCTGCTCCAGTTTTTCGATTTCAGCATTCTCTCCCTGTTCCTGTTCTGCAAGCATGAGGGATCCTTCAAAGAAAACATTCGAACATTCCCAAACGAGGAACAGTGCAAGCGCAACAACCGAAACCGACTGAAAGATGCGTCTGCCTTTCTCACTCAACTGCCCGCCCGAAAACATAGGTTTGTCCTTTGCTTTTTTAGACTTTTGTCCTTTTTTTAAAAAGGACTCTTCTGAAAGCTCCTGAACAAGCTGTCCGAAACAAAGGAATCCGGGCAAAGCGGCAAGCGTTCCGCAAATGCTAAAGGACACATCAGAAAAAGAATCCATCAAAACAGAAGCCAACAAACCCGCAATCCAAGCAACAAACAATTGGGGCTCTTTTCTCTTGCACAACAAATAGTTCACCAAACCAAATGCATATAGCGGCACCGGCGTAATAATATAGTAATACCAATAATCCCAGAATTCCAGATTATAACGCCAAGCTGCAACAAAGGGCGCAAGACAAAAAGACAGCAGCAGCAGATTTGACGCTAAAAACAACCACAGGCGCCCGTTTTTATTGCTTGATCTTCGCGTATACACAACCGTCGCCACGCACAACAACACAGCTGCCGCAAGAGGCCCCCAGCCAAATATTTCTGCAACTTTCGGCAGTTTCGAAAGCAAAAAAGATCTCACGTTTCCATCTGCGGAAAAATCATATTCCGAGTCCGTCAAAAGATCCGGCAATGCCGCAATCACGTTTTGCAAGCCGCTTCGAAGATGCAGAAACGTCAGGAAAACCGCAGCACAAACCGTAATGGAAATCGTCATGTATATCCAAACCCGGCGATTGCACAAAAAAGAATACAGATATGTGTGCTCCGGGTGTCTTTTTTTCGCGCATTCATATCCTAAAACCGCAATGGAATAAACAACATACAGAATTGCCAGCGGCGGTGCAATCAACACTGCGGCAGACAACAGGACACCGGAAAGCGCCGCCTGTATTTTGCCGGGTTTTCTTTTTCCAAACATCAGCAATAAACAAATCAGGGTCAGAAGTCGCGGCGCCATGGTATAATAATTAAGCGTAAACATCGCCCACGGAATATAAAAACTGACAACTGCAGTCGCCATCAACCCCCATATGCGATATGTGCGCAGTTTCCCGTATAATATCCAGTAGAAAACCAGGTTCGCAATTAAAAAGACTTGCCGCATAAACAAAATGATACCCTCTGTTCCACCGGTCACAGCTACAAACAAGCGATAGAACGGAACGAGAAACAAATCTGACAACTGTGAAAGCTGCCATTCATCGACCAACGGGCGTTCTCCGCGAGCAAACCGTTGTGCAACTGTCAGATAAAAACTTTCATCCACACGGTTAATACCATACCGAACCCGAACAAAGAAAAAGACAAAGACAACGGCGCAAATCACCACCGACAGCACATCGTAGTACTTCATTTTTTCTCGAATCCGTTTCATCTTTCTTTCCTTTCTATTGTACGTGCACAATCCATAATCTCAAGGATCATCGTCTGCGTCTGTTTCCTCTGTGATTCTTATCTTTGAGCGTCTCTGAACGGACGCGGCGGGAAAGTCTGGTTATCGTATACAGAGATATATTCATATTTCTCCGACATAGCAATACCTTCTTTCGTTTATCTTTTCAATCGTAACACATTCGCAATCTGTCGTCAATCATTTTTTGCAAAGAAACACGCCTGCAAAACTGCAGACGTATTTTTTGCGGCGAGTTATCTGTTGAACAAAAAGAACAGAATGCTGACGAAGAACGAGGAGATCACGTCTGCGATTCCGTCAAAGAATGATCCGATGTTGCCGAACATGGGACTGTCCCTCCTTTTTTCTTTTTCTGTCGGTTGTTTATCCCTTTCTATGATATAGTATAGCACGTTTTCCTTTTTCCTGCAATATAAAACCGTATGTTTCCCCCACAGGCGGCAGCCAAAACAGCGAGATTTCGCCGATCCCTTGCAATCCCCGTTTCCATGGTATATACTGATGGTGGCACCCCAACAAACGAAAGGAGAAACTGTTATGTTTACCTCAATCAAAGCGCTGTTTCTGACCATCATCCTGTTCTTCCTCAACATCCCCTACGGCATCGACGCCCCGACACGCGCCTTTATCCAGTCGAGCTCTCTCGATCAGACCGCGATTGTCTGTGAGCAGACAGCAGACGGCGCAGAAGCGACCTTCACCCTCTCTATGGAACAGGCCTACCGTGCCATCAAATCCGACTACCCGTATTATGAAGTCAGCGTTCAGCTCTTTGACAGCTTAGACGGCATTGACCTGTCCCGGTCGGGCAAACGCTATGACAGCTTTCAGGTCATCGGATTTGAAGAATACACCGAAAAGCCCTATGGCGCTGCAACCACCATTGAGATCAAGGACGCCCCGGAGATCATCAAAGTCGGCGACACCTTCACGCTGGTCGTACACATGAAACTTGCCCCGACCGTGCCCGCCGGCACCTACCATCTTGCCGTTTCGCCCAACTACGGGCAGGAATGCATCTATCCCAACGCGGTCGTTGTGAACTAACAAAACCGCTGCAACAGGAGGGATCCCCATGCTGACAGAACTGCTGAAAGAACGCAACATCCCTAACCTTTTGCCGCGGGCACAGGCACTGGAACTGCTGCAGCGGGAGGAATACGGTTTTTTGCCCGCGCCGCCCGACGCGCTGTCGTTCTCCGCGCAGGAAAACATCATCCCGCGCTTTTGCGGCGGCAACGCCGAGCTGCACCATATCACGGTCCACTGCATTGTAAACGGCAAACCGTTCTCGTTTCCGTTTTCCGCCGTTTTTCCAACCGACGGCAAACCCCACCCGTTTTTCATCCACATCAATTTCCGCGACGCCGTGCCCGACCGCTATATGCCCACGGAGGAGCTGGTGGACAACGGCTTTGCGGTGCTGTCGTTCTGCTACAAGGACGTCTCTTCCGATGACGGCGATTTCACCGACGGGCTTGCCGAGCTGCTGTTTGAAAACGGCAAGCGAACGCCGTCCGACCCGGGCAAGATCGCCCTTTGGGCATGGGCGGCGCAGCGGGTGATGGACTGGGCGCAAACGAAACCGGACGCGTTGGACCTTTCCGCCGGCATCGTCTGCGGGCATTCGCGGTTGGGAAAAACCGCACTGCTTACCGCGGCGACCGACCCGCGCTTTGCTTTTGCATATTCCAACGACTCCGGCTGCTCCGGCGCGGCGCTTGCACGCGGCACCCGCGGCGAGACGATCCGCGACATCTGCGAAAAGTTCCCGTTCTGGTTCTGCGAAAACTATTTCCAATATATCGGCAACGAAGCGCAGATGCCCTTCGATCAGCACGACCTGATCGCCGCCATCGCGCCGCGGCGGGTGCTGATCGGCAGCGCGTCGCAGGACTTTTGGGCAGATCCGCTTTCGGAGCAACTCGCCTGCGTGGCGGCGTCACCCGCATTTCAAAGCGGCTTTACCGGCACTGACCGTCCGGCAGAGGAAGGCGAAGCGTTTCTGCAAGGCGACGTGGGCTATCACCTGCGCCGCGGACGGCACTATTTCTCCCGCGCGGACTGGCACCAGCTGATCCGGTTTGTGAAACTGCACAGAGAAGAAGCGGAATGAACGGACGGGATAACATGCAATAAGCATCAAAAAACAAGCGGTTCCGCCAATAGGCAGAACCGCTTGTTGCTTTCATATGGATGATCTGCTTGTGTTTATAAAAAAGATTGACTATACTCTTTGATACTGCCAAGAAACACGGGGCGACATTCTATACGGGGGTATTTTTGAACAAGCATCTGATATAATTTTTTTGAAATATATACACAAAGCTTGTCAGAAGTATAGGCGAGGTGAATACTATTTAGTTGTTCCAATGCTTCTTTTGTTATGAAATGTGGATAGCCATATCCGTTAAAAAGATGAGAATCAGTATATTCTTCAAGTCTCTCATACTTGTAATAATCGCACTCTTTACACACGAGCTTTTTAAAATAACCATTCACATTATATGTTGGAGACAACACATATTGCGGACTGATTTGCCATCCAAGAATCAACTTATGTCCTCTAGTGTAGATCGGACGGAAATTACAATCATCTATTCCAAAATCAATTAGATCATTTTTAACCTTTTCAGAAATGCCATAATCGCAAGTATCCAAGATAAAATAATCCTTTTTTGAAAACCCACTTTTTGGGCATTCAAAATCTCTTTTTTGAATAGAATAATCACTACAGTGTTTACAACATGATTCGTAAAAATCACTCCATGTATCCGAATCATAACGAAAGCACATCTGAACAAAATTTAGTGAGTAGGCAACTGCTGATTCTGAATTCGGCCAATTCTTTTCTGCAAATGTTTTCATTGATATCATCTCATTTCATCCAATCCTTTTCAAATCACTCACTGGCGCCTTTCGGTTTCTTTCGGTAATCAGACTGGATTTGATCTTAAATAAACAAAACATTAGGTGTGTTCATATTATCTTTCATGTTTTGCATAGACCAACTGTTTCATTGTCAAACAAATAGATACTATTTGCTTCTAAATTCAAACACCTTTTCCGTCTTATTTCCGGAAAACCCATTTGTATCATAATAAACAGACTCTCCTTCAAATATTTGATGGAACCGAATGATTGCTGAATCATGAAGATGAATCGTTACAAACACAACAAACTTCTTATCTGGAAAATCATGTTCCAAGCACTTCAATAATACCGCTCCAACCGATGGCAAATAAAGTGTTAGTTTTTTAAAATCCCTTTTTTTAACTTTATCAATAATATGAACATGGTTATAAAAAGCTTCAAAAGCGGTTTTGTCCGAAATATGGTGATCAACAAAGCTCAATTGATTTTCCTTCAGCAAAACAAAATCCACTTTATCTACGCCGGAGATCATTTGATAATCAAATAGTTTACATAGGTTTTCTACAAACGGAATGGATGCCATAATTCTCTCCCTTTAATCTATGTGATCAGATACTAATTCCATCAGTGCTATCGAAAGCAAACATAATAAGCCCTTTCAGTAGCGAGAACACTGATTGATATATTCTTTTATAGGGATGTATTCAATAATAGCCTTGCAAATCTAATGACTCTGGAAAAAGAAATAACTAAAAGAATTATACAAATAAGCCCAAATCTTCCTTGCCCAATTAACTTGCAGAAAATGACAGGAGAGGGTGAAGACGACAATACTGTTGAATGGAACCGCCGGATGGAGCGTGAAGCACAACTCCTACGTCTTCAAAAAAAGTGCTAGGTTCCATGGCACAATTTGCCGTTTCAAAATAGACATCCTTCAAACTGCTGCACCGCATAAATGCATGAGAGCTAATATAAGATACAGTCTTTGGAATGTGGATTTCCATTAAGGACTTGCACCCAATAAAAGCCTCTCCGGTGATTCCGATAATATTCTCTGGAAGAGTCACGCTCTTCAAGTTGACACATTCTCCAAACATGCCACCACCTAACGTGCAATCCGTTCGGAATTCTTTTGGAAACTCAACCGCTTCTAATTTACTACAACTTGCAAAAGCCGCCGCGCCGCAATCGATCACGCTTTGCGGAAAAACGCAACTTTTGATGCTAGTTGCTGCAAAAGCATGATCTTCCACACAAACCAAGCCTTCAGACATGGTAATTTCATTGACAGAGACGCATCCGGAGAAGCAATATGAACCAATCAGTTTGCATTTTGGAGACAAATGGACACTCGTTGACAGTTTTTTGCATTCCTCAAACGCACGTTCGCCCAAGCCCTCCACACTTGTCGGAATCTCACACGTTGTAAGATTTGGGCAGGTTGAAAAGCAGGAAAGGCAAAGCGCTATCAAATTTTTAGAAAGCCTGACGGTTTTCAACTGCTTGCTGCCCTTAAACGCATAATCTCCTACTGCCAGAATTGTATCAGGCAAAACAAGCTCCTTCGCTGTGCAATTCCGAAACGCTTTTGGTCCGATAAAAGCCACGGCTTTTCCGTCGATCTCTTTCGGAATTTCCAATCGAGAAACGTCTTTCGGTCCTGAGGTAATCTCGATCAAATCCCCTGTTCTGACATTATAGGAATACGCTTCATTATTTCCGGCGTCAATGATTTCACCCAAATAAAAGAAATCAAAACCATCTGTAATCCGATAGCAGATTTCAGTGTTATCTGTTCTTATCGGATATGCAGCATCAAAATCAACGGTTGAAAACAGGAACTGTCCTTCCGGTTCCGCAGGCGCACCAGTTGTCGGCAGTGTGGGATATCTGCTTTGCTGCGTGGATGGCTGCGTCGGTTGTGCGGTTGTGTCGTTCTCTGAACTCCATTGGGTTATATCTGATGCGTCTGTCACGGCAGCATCTTCTGTGTAAGTATTGGATTCTGATGCGTTTAATTCTCCTTCATCGGTAGATTTGGATCTCAAATGTATTATTCCACAAGTCACCAACAAAAGCACAGCTGTTGCAATCAGTATCAACGGGATGATCTTTTTCAATATACTACGCCTTCTTTTTAATATGCATGTAATATTACCTTTCTTGGTTCTATCCGCACAGTCCAAAGCAAAGCAAGAAGCCCTCTATTAGAGAGAACACGGATCGATAATTGCATTATAATATATGGTTTTGCTGTTCTTGTGACAAAAAACTTAAGCTTTCGTTATCCGTCTGTTCGATACACAGTATCGCAGATTCGAAGGCCATCCGAAACAGAAAAAAGAACGACCCATCCGCAAGGGATGGATCGTTGTTTTGGCGCCTCAAACAGGACTCGAATTTCGGTGCGGCACGCGAGCCGGTGAACAGCCGCGTACATCTGCTCGGTACACAGTAATGCAGGTTGGAATCCCGTTTCAAATATAAAAACAACGACCCACCCGCAAGGGATGCGTCGTTGTTTTGGAGCTAGTAGTCGGACTCGAACCGACGACCTGCGCATTACGAATGCGCTGCTCTACCAACTGAGCCATACTAGCACGTCAACATCTCGCTGACAGGATTGAATTATATCATAAAACTTTGCGCTTGTAAAGAGGTTCCCGCGAATTTTTTCTTTCGCTGCGGAAAAATCTCAACGGGACCATTCTTTTATTCGCATGCCTTTTGCTGGCGCACATCGCGTCCGTAGAACTGCAGCAGATCGCACATGCCCAGCAGGCGCGACATCAGCCGCTGGGAATACTTTGCTTCCAGCTCCTGCGCCGTCAGATTCGTGGAAAAGATCGTGGGCAGCCCGTCGTTCATCCGCTCGTTGACCAGACGGTACAGCGCCGACACGGTAAACGCGGTTGTCATCTCCGTGCCGAGATCGTCGATCACCAACAGATCGCTGCGATACAGATCCTCCCGCAGCGCGTCGTCGCGGTTGTTGCGGTCGAAATGATCCTTTTCCAGCCGGTCCAATACGCCCTGCGCGCTGTCGTAATAGACGTTGAATCCGCGGTCGATCACGCGGTTGACCACGGCAAGTGACAGATGCGTTTTGCCGAGACCCGTTTTGCCCATCATCAACAGACTTTTCGACTGCGTGGAAAACGTGTTGGCATAGGTCTGCAGATACTCGCTGATTCTGCGCATGATCTCGCGATGGCTGCGACCGAGCGCCGGATCGGGCGTGTCACTGTAATAGCGCAGCGAAAACGTTTCAAACGTACACTTTTTCAGCAGTGCGGCGCCCTTGACGCTTTCCTTCGCCGTCTGACGGATCAGGTCGAGATAGCAGGTGCAGTAGTAGCTGCCGTGCGTGCCGGTATCCTTGCAGATCGGGCAGGTGTAGACGTTGTCGAGGTAATCCGGCGCATAGCCCAGTGTCTGCAGCAGCTTTGCGCGCTGCTGCTGCGCGTCGAGATTGCGCTGCGAGAGTGCGGCAATCTTTTGATCCACCTGTTCGCCCCGGCAGGCAACCCGGATCAGCTCCGCGCCGCAGGCTGCCATTTCCCGTTCGGCGTCCAGAAGTTCCGGACACTGCGCGGCAATTTCGTCGTGGCGCTGCTGCTGCAGACGTTCCGCCTGCGCACGGCGCCGGTCGAGCGCTTCTTTTGCCTGTTGATAGACGCTTCGTTTATAGGCCATGTTGACGCCTCCTGTCAGTCGTTTTTGGGCGGTTTGAGATCCTCCAGTCCGATGGCGCGTTTGCCGAACGCCTGCAAATCATAGGACGCATCGGAGGAAAACACGCTCTCCCCCTTGCTGCCGCGCGGCGGTCTGGGCTCTTTTTTGCCGAACCGCTGCGCGCTCCATTGTTCCTGCGCCCGCTGCGCGTCGGCCGGGGTTTTCACGCCGCTCTTCTGCCACGAAAGCAGCACGCGGTCCATATATTCCAGACTCAGCTTGTTTGTGTTGTCGATACAGATCTCATACGCCAGCGCAATCATCTCATCCGAAAAGCCCATGTCGCGGCTCCAGCTGATGAGATAGCGCTTCTGCTTGGCGGTCGGGTTGCGGTTTTTGGCGCCGGTCAGCTCCCGGAACGCCGCCCAGACCGTGTCTGTGGTGTGCTGTTCGCGGATGTATTCCTCCGCGCTTTCCAACGAATCTATTTCTTTTTCGCTCCATTCTTTGCCGATGGAGGCGATATACTTGTAGCCGGTCTTGCCCTTGGATTTGGCATATTCCAGCAGCATCAGAATCACTTCGACCGGCAGGTCGTAGGTGTCGTGCAGCATAATCAGGATCGACTGTCCCTCATAGCCGATGGTCTTGCCGAGCTTTTGCTGCGCCTCCTGAAACAGCACCTTGAAATCCTCGCACTCCTGCAGACGGATTGCAATCTGTTCGTGGGTCGGGCGCGCAAGCGGCAGCTCGGGCGCGGTCTTTTTTTCGCTTGCCGGTTCCACGGTCAATCCCGCGACCGGCACGGCTGCAGGCGCCGGAGGGGTTTGTTTGGCGGGCACCGGCGCTGCCGTTTTGCCGGCAGGCAGCAAAATGCCCTGCTGCTCCCAGAAGACCATGGCATCCGCCACGTCGCCTTTGTCGCGTTTAAGCGCCTTTGCAAGTTCTTCGACCGACAGCGGTTCGCCGCGGCACAGCATCAGCAGCAGCGCCTTCAGCGCGGTTGGCGACGCAAGCAGCAGATTCTCTTCCACCACCGCTTTCGGCACGGCAAAGATGGACGAATACGCCGCCGGATTGATTTTATATTCCATTTCTTCTTCCTTCAATTATTTATTTCTGACCATATTGCGATACAGCTCGCATACGTCTGCGGAATCGCCGTTGGCCACAAGTTGTCCCTGTGTGAGAATGATTGCTTTGTTGCAGATGCGTTCCACGTTTCCGGTGCTGTGCGAAACGTAAAGCACGGTTACGCCATCGCTCATCAGGCTTTGCAGGCGCTTTTCGCTTTTTTCACGGAACGCCGCGTCGCCAACCGACAGCACCTCGTCCAGAATCAGCACCTCCGGCTTCACCGACGTTGCAATGGCAAAGCCCAGACGCGAACGCATACCGGACGAATAGCTCTTAAGCGGCGCGTTGATAAAGTCGCCCAGCTCCGAAAACTCCACGATCTCGTCGTATTTTTCCTGAATAAACTTGCGCGAAAAGCCCATGGTTGCAGCATAGAGGAACACGTTTTCCCGTCCGCTGTAGTTGGAATCGAACCCGGCGCCGAGTTCGAGCATCGGCGCAATGATGCCTTCCGTGTGCACGCGACCCTGCGTCGGCTTGAGCACGCCGGCAATCGTTTTGAGCAGTGTACTTTTGCCCGCACCGTTAAAGCCGAGCACGCCCATGCGGTCGCCCTTCTTCAGCTTGAACGACACGTCCTTGAGCGCCCAGAATTCCACATAGTGCAGATCGTGCTTGACAAGGCGGATAAAATATTCCTTGGCGTTGTCCACGCCTTCCTTGTTGATGTTGAAGCGCATGCTGACATGATCCGCTTCAATGGCGTATTTGCCCACTGCGTTTCACTCCTTAAATGTGCAGAATAAACTTGTCCTGATTGCGGTAGAACAACCAGAAGCCGATGATCAGCATAACGACGGCAAACGCCGCGGTGTAATACATCAGCACCATGTCCCAGTTCTGCGAGAATTCATGTCCCCACATAACGGCCGCGCGGAAATTGCCCACTAGCCCGTACAGGGGATTCATTTTTAACACCCGCAGCTGCATGCTGCCCTCCTCAAAGTTCAGGCGGCTCGGGTGATAAACGATCGGGGTCAGATAGAACAGCAGCAGACAGAACACGTCATACAGGTTTTCCACGTCTTTGAAAAAGACCGAAACCGTTGCAAGGATCATGCCGACGCCGAGCGAAAGCACCAGCGTGATGAGGATCGGCACAATGATATAGATCACGCGCCAGGTCACATCCACCGGCTCCTTGCCGCGCAGGTTGAAATACAGAATGACAACCACCAGCACAGACAGCGAGATCAGGAAAGTGACAAACTGCGAGAGCACCGAAGAGAGCGGATAGATATATTTCGGCACATAGACCTTCTTGATCATGGACGACTGCCTGCGGATCGACGTCATGGCGCGTTTGGTCGCCGAGGTATAAAACTGAAACAGCAAACGACCGCAAAGCAGATAAACCGGATAGTTGCCGGTTTTGCTGTTGCCGCGACCGAACACGTTCATAAACACGAACGAAAGCACGATCATTGTAAGCAGCGGCTGCAAAAACGTCCAGAAAATGCCCAGTACGGAATTGCGATACTGCAGCTTGATATCTTTGTTCACCAGTTCCTTCAGCAGGAAACGGTATTTCATGAAATTATCAATATGCGGCCTTGCGGCAGCCTTGATCCGGTTCAATGCGGTTCCTCCTTCGTCTCCCGGTGCAGGACCGGTTCCGATATTTGGGGATTTATTATAGCATACTCGCGCGCGATTGGCAAGGGATACGCCTTCTTTTCTCTTTTTTGTTGCGCACAGTGTATAGCGGTGCGCCATACGGTCAACACTATCGGCGAGCAAAAAAGGAAAGGGTTGTGTTTTATGAATGACGAAAGTATCGGTTTGCTGCAGGCCTGCGACAGCGGCGCCAAAACCGGGCTCAATTCCATCCGCGCCGTGCTCGACAAGGTGCAGGATACCGAGCTGCTGCGGCTGCTGACCCACGCGATGGAGACGCACGAGAAGATTGGCAAAGAGATCATGGCGCTGCTGGAGGACGCCCGGCAGGAAGGGCGCGATCCGTCGGCGATGGCGCGCATCGGCGCATGGTTCAAGATCAACATGGAACTGCTGATCCAGCCCACAGACGATACCGTTGCCGCGCTGATTACGGACGGCTGCAACATGGGTGTGAAGCAGATTTCAATCTATTTCAACCGCTATCCCAACGCCGACCAGAAGGTCCGCGCAATTGCAGACCGGCTGCGGATTGAGGAAGAGCAGCTTGCCAGGCAGCTGCGACTCTATCTTTAATCCAGACGCAGCAGCAAACAGTCGTGCGCGTCTACTTCCGCCGTCAGTACGCCGTTTGCAATGCGGTCTGTGCCCTTTGTCCAAAGGTCCAATGTCCGGTATTCTGTTTCAAAACCGTATGGTGTCAGCTCGACCGATACGGTTCTTTTTTCATCTGAAAGATTGAACAGTGCCAGCGTGGTATGCCCCTGTGCGTCTTTACAGGTCCAGAGCGCTTCGCTGCGGGTGCGAAGCAGCTGCCGGTTTTCCGTGGAAGCGCGGTTGAGTGACAGCACGTCGTCGTTGGTAATCAGCTGCAGATCCCACGGCGTATTGTCGCGCAGCTCGCCGCCGAGCATCAACGGGGACCGGAAGATGCTCCAGAGCGTGAGCATGGTGCGCTGCTCCGCCCGGGTAAAGTTGGTTGGGCGGTCCTTGGCGCCGGCGTAGCGCGCGTTTTTGCAAAGGCGCCCGAGCGGCAGCATATCGCAGTCCGGCCAGCAGCCGGCAGCGCGATACGGATTCCACTGTTCACACTTTTCAAACATGGCATACAGCTTATCCCAGTGATCCCAGAAATCGCCGGTCATGCGCCACATGTTGGCGTTCTGCGAAAGGTGAAACGCGTCCTGCGTGCGTGCCGGTCCCGGCGAGAGGCTGAGCACCATCTCCCGTCCGCAGCGGTCGATCGCGCGGCGGATCAGCTCCAGTTCCTCTTTTGCGGAATAGGGATTGTCCGGACGAAACTCGGTGACGGCGATGTCATCCACCTTCACAAAGTCGACGCCCCAGCTCGCATAAAGCTGAAACAAACTGTCGTAATACGCCTGTGCGCCGTCTTTTTGCGGGTCCACGCCGTACATGTCGGTGTTCCAGCTGCAGATGGAATAGGGGTGTGCAATCTCGCGGGCGGTGCGGCTGCTGCCGAGAATCGGCGTGTTGCGGTGAACCGCCTGCCGCGGAATTCCGCGCAGAATGTGGATGCCGAATTTCAGCCCCATGGCGTGAATCTCGTCCGAAATCGGGCGAAAGCCGCGCGGAAAGCGGTTGGGCGCCGGAACCAGACGGCTGTAGGCATCCATGCAAAGATCGGCAAACGGATGATAGTCGTTGGAATTCGCCGTCGGTTCGAACCACTGGATGTCGCAGACAACGTATTCCCAGCCGAACGCCTTGAGATGCTCCGCCATATAAGCGGCGTTGCCGAGCAGCTGTTCTTCATTGACGGACGCGCCATAGCAGTCCCAGCTGTTCCAGCCCATCGGCGGACGCGGGGCGGCAAGATCTTTTTTCAACATAGAGACACCTTCTTCTGCTGTTATTGTAGCAAGAGAAACGGGTGAAGTCAAGAACGCAGGCAAATATTCCCTTGATACGGGACGACGAAAGCCCCGGCTCTTTCGAGCCGGGGCCTTGTTTGGTTTATTTGCGAATGACAGATTCAGTCCGGATCAGCGACCGAAGCGGAAGAGCTTCGAGAAGAAGTTCTTGATCGCCTGGATCAGTCTCTGGAACCAGTTGAGCGACTTCTTCCCGTTGTCAACCGTCTGCTGGACTTCGTCCTTCACCTCGTGGTACTCTTCGTCCGTACCGACAGTTTCCTTCCAGACGCCCGTGATGGATTCCATCGCGTCTGCGATACCGGCGTAGATGCAGGTATCGGGTCCGTCTGCCAGTGCCTTGAAGATCCGCTGCAGGATCGCCTTGACCGTGTTGACGTCACCGTTGAAGGTTGCGTCGATCACAACGCCGATGCCGAGCAGGGAGAACAGCGAGGAGATGATGATTTCTGCCACGTGGTTCGCGTCGCAGGCGTTGAACATTTCGTTCACACCGTAGCCGACAGCCTGTCTTGCGCCGCCGCCCTCAACGAGGTCGAAGACGTCGGACAGCCACTTCGCAAGCGCTTCTCTGTTGCCCTGTTCACCGAACATCTTGAGCAGCCAGGTCAGAACCGCAGTCAGCGTATCGCCCTTATCGGCAACAATCTTGGTCTGCGTGGTCTTCTGTGCTCTGCCTTCGTAGCCTACCGGATAGTTCTTGATGTAGGACGGAAGTTCGCTCTTGCGCAAGGCCGTTGAGAAGGAGTTTGCAGCCTGCGAACGGGAGGTTGTCACTTCCTTGGTGCCGTCTGCGCCTTCCTTCGCCAGCTTGGTCCAGTCGATTTCCGGAATGTGGAAGCCGTACTTCTTGCCAAGGACGTCG
>JAEEGL010036254.1_pt1 | contig 19206 bp, 16 predicted proteins | sample 9134231 | NCBI WGS metagenome assembly JAEEGL01 (sample SAMN16246548, study PRJNA631951) | gut metagenome | biome: gut microbiome; feature: rumen; material: fiber-attached | host: Bos | place: Iran: Karaj | collected 2018-10 | reverse complement strand
GAGAAAATGGATCTGCAACAATCAGCTCTTTACCTTACAAGTATTCAGCTCTGCAATCCATACACCTGGTATGTAATTGTTCTCCCGTTTTTCTATTTAAGTTTCTATCTTGCATTTAAGTTCATCAAAAATGATGGCCTTGCAGTACTTGCAGTTTGTGCTTTTGTTTTAGCCTATATGCTTTTGGGAACAACAATTGACCACAACAATTATTGGATAAGAGGAGAGTGGTGGTATAACTGTGTTCACCTTTTTGCTGTAGGTGTTGTATTTGCTAAGTTTGAGGATAAGATCATTGCATTCTTCAAGAAATTCTATGCAATACTTATGCCACTTTCTGTAATTGCAGTTTATCCGCTTTATCTTTTCTCAAGATATGTATGTGACGCTTACTCATATTATGGAGAGAACTGGGGAGCACCTGATACAGTATTCAGAAGAAGAATGTGCCTTGGAGCAGAAGCTCTTGTATGTATAGACTTTGTACTTATGTTCATACTTCTTGGCATGAAGATTAAGATTGGTAACAAATTCCTTAAGTTCATGAGTAAGATAACACTTGAATTTTATCTTATTCACGGTCTCTTCGTAGAATTCTTCGCCTTCAATTTTGATGGTGGGGTTGTAAATAAAATCAGAATTCACAATTTGTTACTTTATGTAGCAGTAGTATTTGCACTTGGCGTTCCATCAGCACTTCTTCTAAAGAAGATCAGCCCGGATTTCGTCGGTAAAAAGAAAGCAGTAGTAAAAAAAACTGAAAATCTCTCGAAAGCATCCTAATTTATATAGATAAACCTTTGTGCGCAGCTATGATTCTATTCTTATTGTTTGGTCAGACATTATGGAGTAGAATTATGTGCAGGAGAATATGCAGGAGAATAGCCAATGCCTATAATTGATAAAGAAAGATTACTAATATCTTTCAAAGAATATGTTGAAAAATATGACGCATCACAGCTTATGATCGCGCTTAAGATCAAACACACCTATAAAGTTGCTGAAAACTGTGAAAGAATAGCAAAATCATTGAATTTAAGCGATGATGATGTGCTTTTTGCCTGGGCATCGGGAATGCTACATGATGTAGGAAGGTTTGAGCAGGTAAAGAGATATAACACATTTTCAGACCTGAAATCCGTAGATCATGCTGAATTTGGCGCAGACCTCCTTTTTACCGGAGATATGCTCATAAAGGATTATTACGACGATAGAAGCCTCGATTCGCTTATGGAAGTTGTAATAAGGCAACACAATAAATTCAGAATCAGGGAAGGCCTTGATGACAGAACCTTAATGTTTTGCAATATCTTAAGGGATGCAGACAAGATCGATATATTGAGAGTCAATGTAGAAACACCTATATTAGAGCTTTATAATACCACAGAAGAGATCCTTTACGGCTGTGACATAACCAAAGAAGTTTTAGAACAAGCCCTTGAACATCAGGCTGTTAATCGGGCTTACAGTAAAACACCGGTAGATCGTTTTGTATGTCACATTGCTTTAACATTTGAACTTTGCTTTAAAGAGAGCTGGGTTATTGTTAAAGAACAGGGAAATCTGGCTAAAATGTTTGAATTCCCCACAAGAAATCCTAAAACAAAAGCAGGAATTGAGACTATAAAGAGAGAGCTGAAACTATTCGCAAAACACATGTTTAACGAAGAGTTATAGCATGAAACCGACCAATAAATGACCAATAAATGAAAAATGTATTAAATACAGGGTAAAAAGAAACAAACTTCTATGGCTTTATTATAAGCTACGGAAGTTTGTTTTATTATATGTATTAAATAGCACTATTTGGGGTTATTTAACCCTGGAAGCTTCGAAATCCTCTACATACTGCGTAATAAACTTAACAGTACCTTCAATGCCAAGGATTGCACTGTTAATTGAAAGATCATAGCTGTCAGCGCGTCCCCATTTCTTGGATGAATAATAATTATAGTAGCTCTGACGCTGTTTGTCCTTCTTGTTCATCATATCGCGAGCTTTCTCATCTGTTGTGATATCAGCAAAGCGCTCTTTGATACGTTTAATCTTGAAGTCTTCATCTGCATGAATAAAAATGTTTATAACATTATCGAAATCGCTAAGCGCATAATCTGCACAACGACCTACAATTACGCAAGGGCCTTCTTCAGCGATCTTCTTGATGGTATCAAACTGTGCAAGAAATACCTTATGTGAAATAGGCATATCTACAAAACTTGACGCATTATATCCAAATGAATAAGTATCCATTACCAAATTATAGAGGAAGGAATTGGTTGGACGCTCATCATGATTCTGGATCATCTCTTCACAAAAGCCGCTCTCCTTGGCAGCTCTTGAAAGGAGCTCTTTATCATAATATTTTATGCCGTATTTCTCGGCAACCATCTCTCCTATCTCTCTTCCACCTGATCCAAACTGACGACCAATAGTAATAATAGTATTCATACGCTCACCCCTTCGATGTTTAGTTTAAATACCTTCTATATCTAGTATACTACATTATTTCAGTACATTCAGCAAATGTGTAAAATATTCGGGTAAAGGTGCATCTGTTTCGATATATTTCTTTGTAACCGGGTGTACAAAACCTAGTGTTTTGGCATGTAAACACTGACCTTCAGTTTTAAACTTGGATTTTCTTGAGGAAGCATAGACCTCATCGCCAAGTAAAGGATGCCCAATATGAGCCATATGCACACGAATTTGGTGCGTTCTGCCGGTTTTCAGCCTGCATTCTATATAGGTAAAGCCATCCTCTTCAAAACGCTTTAAAACCTTGTAATGAGTGGAGGCTTCTTTTCCATTTGGTACAACAGCCATCTTCTTGCGATCAGAAGTACTACGTCCTATTGGAGCATCAATATCGCCCTCATCCTCCTTTATTATCCCATAACAAATTGCATGATAAACCCTGTTTATTGAATGCTCTTTAAGCTGAGCTGCAATCTCTCTATGGGCATTATCGTTCTTGCAGATAATGACAGAACCTGTTGTATCCTTATCAATACGATGTACGATACCGGGTCTCATAACGCCATTAATTCCGGACAAATTACCTTTACAGTGAAACATAATGGCATTTACAAGAGTATCTGTATAATGACCGGCAGCAGGATGAACAACCATATCTTTTGGTTTATTAACAATAATAACATCATCATCCTCATAGATAATATCAAGGGGAATATCCTGCGGAAGAATCTCCGGAACCTCCACCGGTGGAATCTCCATGACGATTTTATCGCCTTCAGATACAATGAAGCTGGCTTTTACATTTTTATCGTTGCAAAAGACCTTTTTATCATCGATAAGTCTTTTTATATAAGTTCTGGACAATGAATCAATAAGCTCACTTATAAGCTTATCAATCCTCATTCCTTCATATTCATCTGTAACGAAAAACTCAAAGATGTCACTTTTTTGTTCCATTATTTGAATTCCCTGAATTTCTTCTGCTGTCTAAAGCTCAGGAAGCTAAAATCATTCTCCTGATAATAGAACAGGAAAAGAATTACAAAAACAAAGGTTGCTACAGTTACGTAGATATCAGCCACATTAAAAATCGGGAAGTTGATAATAACAAAATAGATAAAATCAACCACATAATCCTGTTTAACCCTGTCAATCATATTGCCTGCTGCGCCACTGGCAATCAGCACCAAAAGAATGTGCATAATATTGTATTTCTTGCCATCAGGAAGCCTGAATAATACGTAAGCAATTATGATAAGTATCATAGTAGCCACAAGTATAAAGAACACCTTTTGATTCTGAAGCATTCCAAAGGCTGCGCCGCTGTTCTTTAAGAAGTTTAATTCCAACACACCATTAATGAGCTTAAAAGAAGGCTTATCCTGAAGATGCTTAACTGCCAGGTACTTAGTATACTGATCAAGCAAAACAAGTAAAACAATCAGTACAGCATCCACAATAAGAAAAATCTTCTTTTTCTTTGTCATCTTATTCATAAAACATAACCTCAAAAAAATTATTAGTATATTTTAGTCATTGGTCTCAACATAAATTATCTCTTCAAGAGCTTTGATCATCTCATCCTCAGAGACCTCTGTATTTACAACAGCTTTTCCAATATTCTTTAGAAGAATAAATCTGATCTTATCGGAGTCGGCCTTTTTATCGGATTTCGCAAGCTTAACAACTTCTTTGGCGTCCAGATCTTCAATAGAAATCGGAAGATTAAAAGGAACAAACATATCTCTTATCTCGTAGTACTCTTCCATTGAGATCATCTCTTTTTTCCAGGAAATAAAAGCCGCAGCAATTGCTCCAAGAGCAACACATTCACCGTGGAGAAGCTCAAAATTCTTGGCTTTTTCTATAGCATGTCCCAAAGTGTGTCCATAATTGAGAAGTACTCTGTCGCCTTTCTCAGTTGGATCTTTTTCAACAACCGCCTTCTTTATTTCACAGCTTCTTTGGATCATCTCCATAAGAACTTCAGGATCTTTGTCGTTTATCTCATACATGTTATCAAGAAGCCATGTATAGAAATTACTGTCCTTAATAAGACCGTGCTTCATAACTTCCGCAAATCCGGATGCAAATTGACGTCCGTCAAGAGAATTAAGTGTAGAAGTATTGATATACACCAACTTGGGCATATGAAATGCTCCAACCATATTCTTATAGCCGTTAAAATCAACTCCTGTTTTACCACCTACAGAGCTGTCTGTCTGAGCGAGAAGTGTTGTTGGAATCTGAATAAATGCAATGCCTCTGAGGTATGTAGCAGCTGTAAAACCAGCCATATCTCCCACAACTCCTCCACCAAGAGCTACTATAAGGTCATGTCTGTCAAAATGGTTCTCAATAAGAACCTGATATATCTTTTCGATTTCTGAGAGATTCTTATTTTCTTCCCCGGCTTTAATCGCATGAACAATAATATTACTTGATACATCTGTCATAAGCTTTGAAATATCATCAGCATAAAGAGGTTTGACATTTGTGTCAGTTATTATTGCTATTTTTCTTCCTTCAAATCCCAGTTCTTTAACCTTATCTGATAATTCATCAAAAGAATTATTGATAATAATGTCGTAACATGGTTTCTTGTCGTAATTTACGGTAAGTGTGGTGCTCATTGTATATCCTTTCAAGTAATGTAAGATAGAATATGTATCAAAAAAGGCTGTTGACCATAAGCAAACGTCAACAGCCTTATAATCAATACCTTTAGCCAATCTGCTGTGGGCCCTCGGCAATGCTACTGCCAAAAGCACCATTTATCATGCTCTGAAAATCTCCTGATACATCAACTGAAGCAGGAGTAATGATGAAGATATATCTTGAAATCTTCTGAAGATTACCTGATATAGCATATGTAGAGCCAGAAGTAAAATCTATGATTCTCTGTGCAATATCAACATCGAGTCCCTCAAGATTAAGGACGACTGTGCGATTTGCAAGAAGAGTATCTGTAATCTCTCTGCCATCCTCAACAGAAGTAGGCTTAATAACACATACTTCCATACCTGACTGGCTGATCTTGTTATTCTTGCTGCGTACAGGTGTAACTTTAGGTGCCGCTTTCTTAACACTCTTCTCCTCTACAGCATCAAGAGCAGGATCATCCTTAATAGCTGAACTTGAACCGCCTATAGATTCTACCTTAGATGGACTGCTGTATCCATCATCATAATCATCATAGTATGTACTATCGTCATCCCCATTAAGCTGAATTGCTTTTAAAAACTTATCCATTACACTCATAGTATTAGCTCCTCGAAATACTAATTTCCCAACAAAACTATCTATTATATTAACGTAATATTACGTATTCTGTCAAATCTAATAAACATTTATTCCGGGCTATTTTCTGAGGAAGATTCCTCTTCCGGAAGTTCTTCAGTCAATGTGTCACCCGTGTCAGAATTCTCAGTTTCTTCACCGACCTCGATAGTCTCAGTCTCGCCAGTATCTGCTTCTGTATTCGTAAACTCATCAGCAGACTCTTCATCAGAACTATCATAATCATCTGCATTCTCGGATACAGTTGTTTTCTCCTGTCCGGCTGCATCTATTACGCTAGAGTCAAGGACGATGTAATCATATACTGAAAGACCATAGGTTGTATTGGATTTTACAATTGAGTACTCATCATTTTGGTAAAGAATCTTAATCTGTCTGAAATCAGCATATCCCTTATTGATATTATACACACCAACCAAAGTATCCTGCTTGCCAACGGCAAAACGCTCTGTCGAATCAGGCTTAATCAGTACATCCGCATTTCGAAGCAGTTCTGTGTCAACATAATACTCGGTTTCAGTTTCATTATAGACCTGAATCTTAATAAACTCTGAGGTCTCATTACCCTGCTCATCATATTTATTACGAAGAACACCTGTAGAGTTATCGTTGTTCTTGATAACATATGACTTGGGAATCAGGTAAAAGCTCTTATTAACTACCGCAGAATTAGGTATTTTAAGTCCCTTTTCCTCCTCAGTAATAAGCTCAATGTTAAGATATCTGTCTCTGCAGAATGTAATCATTGAATTGGTAAAGGTCAGTACTACAAAGGTATCACCCTCGCCGTTAGTAAAGCTTGTTACCTTTCCCCAGGATTCATCCTGGTTCTTGATGAATCTGACCTTGACATAGCCAAGGTCCATGAGTTCCTGGACCTTCTCCTGGTCGTTTTCCATGATCACTACGGACCATTCTTCACTGGTACATAACTTATAAACAGGATCACCGGATTTAACCAGAGAGTTATTGATAAGCTGAGTCTTGTTGTAATAGCCCTCATCATACATGGCGGCTGTCATATCATGTACAATCCTGTCTTCAAATCCATCAATTGAATAAACAACAATGCCCGTATCAGGAGCATATTTGTAATTGATAGCAGCAAGTGCAGCGCTATTGGCATTCAAAGACTGAATATTATCGAGAATACTGTTGTTGGAAAGCTTTTGAACAGTTCCGTCAAGACTGACCTTAAAATCATATACAGTATAAAAGTTCTGTTCATCAAAAGTTGAACTAAAATCAACTATCTGAGACCTGAGTTCAGACATATCCTCATCGGAAAGTGCCACTTCATCAGAGCCTTGGGATTTCAAGTACTCCAGAAGCTCTCCCGATTCATCTACTGTATAAACAAGATTTCCTACAGCGACTCTTGTGCCCTCTGCAGCGAAATAATTCACATAACCCGCAGTATCACTTTTAACTATCTTCTCATTTCTGATGCAAATGGCATTGTAGATGTTATTAGTAGATAAAGAGCCTTCCTTAACCTCATAGCCAACGATATGATCCCGTCTGAAATATGTGATAACACTGAATGTAAGATAAATCAAAAGAACTGCAAAGAAAATAACACCCAGATTTATGTTATTCACTGTCTTGGGATATTTGGTAACTTTTCTGTTGTTTCTATCTTCTCGTAAAGCCATGTGGCCTAAACTACCTCTTCACAAGATAAGCCGCGGCTCTCCGCGGCTTATCTTAGTTATTCTTAATGAAATAATTATCAAAGTGAAATAACGATCTTGGATTTAACTGATTCAGGAACCTCAGCTTCATCCATTGAAAGGCTGAGAACAAAGTCGATATTGAATTTCTCACTCAGCTTTTCAAGCTTGCCGATAGTCTCTGTGATATCCTTGCCTTCAAGGCATGAAATCTTGAGGAAACTATCAAAATACATCTGCTGGAGATCATGGTCTTGGGAAATTATTCCACTGACAAATCCGATGAATTCATCCGGATTAGAAATCATAAAGTCTGAAACGACGATCAAACGAATCTTGTTGTTAAGCTCATACATGTGCTTAGTGTTCTTATCGAGAAAGGCGATACTTCCGAGTACATTCTTAACCTCAGTATTAACCTTGTCCAATAAGCATTTTGTCTTTCCTTTTCCCTTTTTCCCAACAATTAACTGAACCATTGGCATACCCTCCTGCAAGTAAGACTTAAATTGATAATATTAATTATAGCCGTCTATATGCTAAAAAACAACCTTAATTAACAATTTCCTTTAACAATTCTGACATATCATTGTAGAGCGTACCACTGTCTGTATCCCGCATCACTACTGCGATGTAAGGATTTGCTGCAGTATCTCTGGCAAGCAAAATAAGACAGTGACCGGCTGCTGTTGTGGTCCCTGTTTTACCTCCGATAACAGTCACGCCCGAGGGTTGCGACTTATTTCCGTTAAGGAAGCCATTTGTAGTGGAAATCTCTACCTCTTTTGACGTACCCTTGGAATCCAGGTATGAAGTCGTATATGAATTCATGTTAATAATCTCGCTGAAGGTATCATACTGCATAGCTGCATTGAAGATCAGATACATATCGTAGGCAGTAACGTAGTGATCATCAGCTGTCAGACCATGTGGATTTTTGAAATGAGATTTAGTAGCCCCGATGGCCTTAGCTTCCTTGTTCATAAGCTCCACAAATTCATCTATTGATCCGGAAATATTGGAAGCAATAAGGTTTGCTACATCGTTGGCTGAATAAATAAGCAGAATATGAAGAGCTTGATCAAGAGTCATTCTGTCTCCGGCTTTAAGACCAATCTTCTGGGCTCCGCTTTCATTGACATAGACATCTTCACCTGCCACAAGGACCTGCTCAAGACTGCCGTTTTTAAGCGCAACATAAGCCGTCATTACCTTTGTAAGGCTGGCAGGCATAACCTGTTCATTTACATTTTTGGCGTAAAGGGTCTCTTTTCTGGACAAGTCAAACAGACCGGCGCTTACAACCTCAGAAAGCGAAACACCGGACTCGTTGATATCAGTATTAACAACGCAAATATCGGAAGCATAGGTAGGATAATTGTACCTGGTACCTGTCTCCTGGCCAAAAGAACTGACGGAATACTTGGCAGAATACGGAAACCCTGCGCATCCCGTCAGAGTAGATACTATTAGAACAAATGATAAAAGAACTACAGAAAACTTATTTGTACATTTCACGCCACTCAAGATCCCCTCTGTCAAGTGATTTGATAAGCAGTTCAGCTGAAGCAAGATTTGTTGCAACAGGGATATTATGCATATCACAAAGAGTCATTACATCATTTACACTTGGCTCGTGAGACTTTACAGTAAGTGGATCTCTAAGAAAGATCACAAGATCTATCTCATTATGTTCAATTGCTGCTCCAAGCTGCTGAGCACCACCCAAATGCCCTGCAAGGTATTTATGAATAGAGAGGTTAGTTACCTCTTCAATAAGTCTTCCGGTTGTACCAGTTGCATAAAGATCGTTTTTACTAAGGATTCCTCTGTATGCAATACAGAAATTCTGCATAAGTTTTTTCTTTGCGTCATGTGCTATAAGTGCGATGTTCATGTAACTTATACCCTCCCAAAATTATACTTATTACTCTGAAGTCGTACGTTTAGTACGAAGCCTATACCCATAAAAGAACTAAGAAGTGATGTCAGACCATAGCTGACAAACGGCAGCGGAATACCGGTATTGGGAATAACTCCGGTAGCAACACCGATATTTATAAAGCCCTGAAATCCTATCCAGGCACCGACGCCTGCTGCAATGATTTCTCCGGCCTTATCTCTTGCTCTCATTGAAACATTAAAGCATTCCAAAGAAATTAGAAGAACAAGGACTACAACTATACATGCTCCCACAAAGCCAAATTCCTCTCCAATAACAGTAAAAATAAAGTCCGTAGGAGATTCCGAAATAAATCCGCCGTTAAGAACAGAACTGATCTCATTGGTATTATATCCCTTGCCATAGAGCTGTCCGGAACCAATAGCCATCATAGAATTAAGTGTCTGATAGGCATCTGAATTAGCATAATCCTCAGGATGAAGCCAGGCTAAGATACGCCTCTGCTGATACTCATGAAGAAGACTGCTCTCTCCCTGAACTGCGTTATATATAATAAACAAAGCTCCGGGAATAGCAATGGCTAGAACTGCAATGACAATTTTGATATTAATTCCTGCTATAAACATGATCACACAAAAAATAGTCATGACCATGATACATGTTGACAGATCCGGCTGCCCGGCAATCAGCGCCAAAGGAAGTATCAAAAGTGCCAGACAAATAAGGACAAAGCCAAAGTTCTTCACTCTGTCTTTATATTTCATAATAAACTGAGCATAAAATAAAATCAATAATATTTTGGCCGCCTCAGAGGGCTGGAATGTAATTCCAAAGAGGTTTATCCACCTCTGCGCTCCGTTGGTACTACTACCCAGCGGGGATAAAACCAATGCCAAAAGCACTGCATTTCCTATGTAAAAGAGGATATACAGTTTAATAATAAAAACATAATCCAAAAGAGATATAAAGACCATCATGACCACACCAAAAATAAGGCCTGCAATCTGCTTTTTGGAAGAACCCGGCTCTGCAGAATTGATAGCCATTATTCCAAATATGGTAAGTCCTATGACCATAAAAACAAGCATGAAATCATAGTCGATCAGTTTGTACTTCTTAATCGGCATTTGTAGCTCCATCCTGCAACGTCTGAGCAGTTCCTGAAATAATCTCGTCTTCGTCTTTAAGATCGAAGTAATAAGTTAAAGCATCCTTGGTAATCTGTGCTGCATAACTTGATGTATAACCATTTGCTATTCTTGTTGCTATGGCAATTTCCGGCTTTTCATAAGGAGCATAGCATACGAACAGTGAATGGTTCGGCTTGGACTTTGATTCCTGCGCTGTTCCTGTCTTACCTGCAACAGATACTCCAAGATTAGCGTAATAGCTCTTGTCCTGAACCACCTGCCTCATACCAAGGTGAATAGCATTCCAATAGCTCTGAGGCATATCAATAGTATTTCTTACAGAAGCATTATATTCTTCAAGAAGGTTTCCGTTTGAATCAGTTGTCTTATCCAAAAGAGTCAGATTATAGCAGGTTCCGCTGTTGGCAACAGTTGTAACATATCTTGCAAGTCCCACTGTGGTAAAAGAGTTGGTACCCTGACCGATAGCAGAACGAACAGAGTCCATGTCTGAAACCTGTGGTTCTGATTCAACAATCTCAATTCCGGATTTCTCGGTAAGTCCGTATAGACCTGCATAATTAGCAAGTTTCTCCAGACCTAAATCAGAAGAATAACTGTCCCCGTCCATTCCAAGCCTATAACCGACTTCGTAAAAGAAACAGTTACAGGAATTCCTTATTCCTCCTGTGACGTTAAGTCCACCATGGCCCCTTGGATATATCCAGCATCTGGGATGAATATCCAGTTTATCAAAAATACCTCCGCAGTATATAACTGAATCCGTGGTAATAACGCCTTCCATAAGTCCCGCTGTTGATGATACCATCTTGAAGGTTGATCCCGGCGCAGTTTTCTGCTGAGTTGCATAATTGTAAAGCGGATTGGAATTGTCACTTCTAAGCTTTGCGTAATACTGAGCATCAACTCCGTTGGCCATCATATTGTTATCATAGCCCGGATATGAAACCAGCGCCAAAACATCTCCTGTATTGACATCTGTAATGACCATGGAACCGGTACATGGATCCAAAGCAAGCTGAGCCGGTGTAATATCAAGGTTTGAAACCCTGTTAAGCATAAAGGTATAAGCTGTTTCTCCGCCTCTTTGCCACAAGGAAAGCTCTTCTTCATCAATCTTTATGGCGTCCTGCTCAAGCAAAATGTCGCATACCTGAGTTCCGGATATATATCCATCGAGCAAAAGATATTTATAGAGCCTGGTCTTAAAATCAGCGTCATCTGCAAGTTTAGCTATGGTCTGCTTGATTACATGCTCAAAAATCTCTTCCGAATCAGCATATTGATTGTCCAGATTAAGCTTGGACACATCAACCCAGTTCATTGAGATTGCATACTTGAGATATTCTGTAAGAGATATGGTTTCATCCGTTGTCCATGCGATGTACATTGGATCTTCCCTTACAACCTTGGATGAATCAAGGATACCTGAACTGTAAAGAGAAGCTGCAATATGGCTCATGTACCACTGATATTCCTTAGAAAGCTTGTCGTAGCTTGTCTTCTTCTCGTTCAGTTCCAGCGTAAGCTCTTCGATAACCGAATCATATTTCGTTAAAAAGGACTGATAAACTGCCTTCTCATTTTCCTTGGCATCATCCTTGGCAAAATGATTGACATCTACAACAGCATTATCAAAGATTGCATAATAAACGTCATATATAGGAATAACAATATTACTTGAGCTTGAAGTCTCTGTATATGTATATGTCTTTATGTTCTGAATCTTAGAAGCCAGGATTCCTGCCAGTGACTGCTCAATGATATTGTAGCAGGCCTCAGTCAGATCCTTGTCAATTGTAAGATAAACATCATTACCTGCAACGGAATCCACGTAGTTGCTGGTTTCAATGACCTGTCCGGTATTATCAACATAAACAGTTTCGGATCCCTTGGTTCCCTGAAGAACGCTCTCCATAGCCTGTTCAATTCCAGATTTACCAACAGTATCATTTATTCCATAACTGCTGTTTGTCAGCTGAAGCTGGGCAAGTTCATCCTCAGAAACCTTTCCTGTATATCCGAGAATCTGAGAGAAATAAACAGAGTCAACATATTTACGGGCCGTGCTCTCCTCAATAGAAACACCATCCATGGTATCGGCATTTTCCATAACATCAGCAACAGTCTGTTCGCTTACATCGGAAGCCACAGTAGTATCGATGTACTTCTGATAGGAGTTTGAATTCATGTTGTAGCGTATATTCAAAACCTTCAATGCGCGATCATTGGTATATCCAAGTCTTGGTACGAAAGTATTTGTTCCGTCTTCTTCCTCGTAATCCCCAACGCCAAAGGTCTTACAGAGATCATCTACAACTTCCTGTGGAGTCTTTATTTTTTCCTCATACTTAAGGTCATTGACAGAAGACCTTCCATATACGTCAGCCAAAAAGCGAAGCAGTTGATTGCCTTCGACGGTAAACTCAAAAGCGTTGTTCTCATTGAGAATGATCTTAAAATCCTGATCAACGCTGTCACCGTTTTCCTCGATGATATCAATCAATTTATTAAGTGTCTCATTGATAGATTTATTCTTGCCACGTCCGGACTTATATACGTCCTCAATAGTCACAGAGTTTGCCAGTTCGTTGTAAGCCAGAAGATTTCCGTTGCGATCATAGATATTTCCTCTGGTGGCTGCAATACTCTTTTCTTTCTTAATCCTAAGCTTAAAGGTATCAAGGTAATACTCACCATTAATAACCTGCAGGTAAAACAGTCTGTAGACCATAATACCGGCAAGGCAGCAAAGAACCGCGCAAACCACAACAGCTCTGGAAGTTATGAACTTTATAAATCCTTCCTTAATATCATCAAACAAACTTCTTGGCGCTCCTTTGTTCCCGTTCGTCTATCCTGTTATTGACAGATAAAATAATCGGATAATAAAAAATAGCAATAAGTGCAGTGTAAACCATTTCAGGGATTATCACATTAACCATGTAATAGCCTATGTTAAACCTTGTCCTAAACAAGAACATAAGGACATAGCAGACAAATCCGAATAAAAAGTCTGCAATTGTTATGAACACAATAGGTATCGCAATGTTCTGAGAAAAGAATACCTCGTGAAATTTGCCGACTATAAATCCAAGATACATATAGATAAGTGCGAAGAATCCTAGATATGTACCAAAAAAGATGTCCACTAAAAGGCCGCTGAAAAAGCCGATTACAAGACCTGTTTTGTCACCTTTGATAAATCCCAAAGAAGCCACGATAATCATCATCAGATTAGGAGCAATTCCTCCAAAATCCAGGACTCTGAAAACAGTGGTCTGTAAAATGAAAGACACTATCACAAATATGAAATTAGTAAAAAGCCTTCTAATATTCATACCATTTCCAGTAAAAAGAATTACTTAATATTTTTCTTAAGTTCAAGAATGACCAGAACAACATTCATATGTTCAAAATCTACTGCCGGAGTAAGTGTTCCGGACTTGGTAAGGTTGTTCGAGTCATCATCTATAGTTGAAATGTAACCTATGAGTATTCCGGGAAGATATTTGTCACTTATGTTTGAAGTTACTATCTTATCACCAATCCTGACTCTGTCTACATCATCAACAAGCTTGGAGAAACTTATAAATCCCTGATTGTACAGTTCAAGATTACCTGACACTATCAGATTATCTGCTGAGGATAAGACCATGCCACTTACAGATGCGTTATCTGCAATGATTGCCTGGACCTTGGCCCAATCCGGCCCAACATCAATAATCCTGCCAACAAGTGCTCCGCCTGCAATTACATTCATATCAATAGCAAGACCATCGTCTGAACCTTTGTCGATGATAAATGCGTGATACCAGTTACCGGCATCTTTACCTATTATCCTTGCTCCAACTTTCTCATAGTTCTCATAAGCGTCATCAAGCTGGTAGAGATTACGAAGCTCTGTCAGTTCATATTTATCCTGTTCAAGAGTGGTATTTGTAACAGTAAGTTCATCTATCTGCGCCTTAAGCTGTTCGTTTTCTTCAAGAAGTTTGGTAATGGATGAAAGCCTCTCTGCCGTATCCTTCATGTAGGTACCGACTGTTGTCATTCCTTTTTGAAATGGCACGACAAAAATACCTGCAAAGGAGTTTAAAGGTCCTGTAAACAGGTTTGTATTAAATGTGATAATTATGAGTGCTGTACACAGCACTGTTAAAATAAAGAGGAGATATTTACTTGGTAAAGCAAATTCCTCTCCTCTTCTTTTTACGATGGGACTCATTATTTATCCTCTTCAATTCCATATGCAAGAGCCTTGTACTGATCTTCCTTGATGATCTTGGCAAGTCCCAAAGCTCCGCTTCCTATAGGATTCTCAGCGATATTGACATTAAGTCCTACTCCGTTGGACAATCTCTGAGCAAGGTGTACAACCTGAGATGCACCACCTGTAAGATACAGTCCGTGCTTGAAAATATCAGCAGCAAGTTCCGGTGGAGTCTTCTCAAGTGCAGCCTTGATATTATCAAGAATTGCATCAAAGTTCTCAACCAGTGCCTGATTGATTATCTCTGTAGGAATTTTTCTCTCAACAGGAAGTCCTGTCACAATGTCTCTTCCGTAAACAACAGCATCCTTGCCCTCTTTCTCAAGCTCTTTGAGAGAAATCTTAACGTTCTCGGAAGTCTTCTCACCGATAAGAAGTCCGAATTCCTTACGGATCACGTTTCTAATGGACTCATCAAACTTCTTGCCGCCAACCTTGATAAGCTTACTTACAACAATTCCGCGAAGTGAAAGAATAGAAATCTCGGTTGTATCGTAGCCCACGTTAACAACAAGAACACCCTGGGAGTTCATAACATCAACGTTCATTCCAAGTCCGTCAGCCAGTGGCTTCTTGACCATCATGATCTTCTTGGCCTTGATGCCCGCATCATTAATAAGATCATGGAAAGCTCTTCTCTCAACCTCTGTTACATCCTTAGGAACTGCAATATATACTTCGCAAGGTTTTACAGCACCCTTCATCTGATCAGTGATAAAAAGCTTTACCAGTGTCTCCATATGCTCAATATCAGCAATAACGCCGCTGTTAAGCGGATAAGTAATTCTTATTTTATCAGGAGCCTTCTCATACATCTCATAAGCAGAATTACCATATGCGAAAACATTTGTCTTGTTCTCAATGGCAATCATATTCTTCTCAACTGTAAGAGAATCCTCGTCCTTGTTATAAATCTTGATATTGCTTGTTCCAAGATCGATTCCAAAAATGTTAGCCAAAACTTCCTCCTTAATGCTATAACTTATGTAAATAAGCCATTTTGCTCGCTTTTTATTCTATATATTCAGAAAAAACCCACATTTTATTATAGCATTTTTAAGGTAATAATCAATGAGCACCTTTATCTATGATATTCCTGAAGAGAAAGCACGTTTCCGCTACCATTTCTCTTCACTTCCGCAATTCCCTCGATTGCAGCTTTACCTGCAGCAACAGTTGTAACATAAGGAATTCTTGCCTTTATAGCGGCTTTTCTGAGGTACCCATCATCATGCTTAGCTCCTTTTCCAATCGGAGTGTTGATGATTAGCTGAACTTCACCGTTCTTTATAATATCCTCAACGTTAGGTCTGCCGCCCTCATAGTTCTTCATAATCTTCTTTGCTACTATCCCTGCTTCAGAAATAAGATCAAAGGTCTTTCCGGTGGCATATACGGTAAATCCGTTATCAGCAAACTTCTTTGCAAGGTTAACAGCCTCAGGCTTATCCTCATCATTAAGAGAAATAAGAACTGCTCCTTCTGTTGGAAGTGCTGATCCTGCAGCTTCCTGAGCCTTGTAAAAAGCTTCTCCCGGAGTTTTCGCAAGACCTAAAACCTCACCGGTCGAACGCATCTCTGGTCCAAGTACAGGGTCAACCTCAGGGAACATATTAAATGGGAAAACAGCCTCTTTTACGCCGTAGTATGCGGGTTCAGCTTTGCTCTTGCCGGCAATAAGTTCAGCAACAGGAGACTTTCTTCCTGTAAGCTGCGAAGTGATAATATCTGTAGCTATAGGAACCATCTTGATTCCGCAAACCTTGGAAACAAGCGGTACAGTTCTTGACGCACGTGGATTAGCCTCAAGAACATAAACAGTATCATCTTCAATCGCATACTGCATGTTCATAAGTCCCACAACATTCATCTCTACTGCGATCTTTTTGGTGTATTCTTCAATAGTCTTAAGGTGTTTCTCAGATATATGCTTTGAAGGTACTATACAAGCTGAATCTCCTGAATGGATTCCCGCAAGCTCAATATGTTCCATCACAGCAGGAACAAAGGCTTCCTTACCATCACTTATGGCATCGGCCTCGCACTCAAGAGCATTGTGCAAAAATCTGTCGATAAGAATAGGCCTGTCGGGAGTCACACCTACAGCGGCATTCATATAGCCTTCCATGCTCTCCTCATCCCTTACTATCTCCATTCCACGACCGCCAAGAACGAAGGATGGACGAACCATGACAGGATAGCCGATTCTGGCCGCAATTTCCTTGGCCTGTTTAACATCAGAAGCCATTCCTGACTCAGCCATAGGGATACCCAGCTTTTCCATCATAAGACGGAACTGATCTCTGTCTTCCGCAAGATCAATAACCTCAGGTGTTGTACCTAAAATATTTACTCCTTCTTCCTTGAGCTTAGCAGCCAGGTTAAGTGGTGTCTGACCTCCGAACTGGGCAATGACGCCAAGAGGCTTCTCTTTTCTGTATATCTGAAGAACATCTTCCAAAGTCAGCGGCTCAAAATAGAGCTTATCGGATGTATCGTAATCAGTAGAAACCGTCTCTGGGTTACAGTTTACGATAATTGTTTCAAAGCCAAGCTTCTTAAGGGCCATAGATGCATGTACACAACAGTAGTCAAACTCAATACCCTGGCCGATTCTGTTTGGACCGCCTCCAAGGATCATGATCTTTTTGTTCTCTTTAGAATCCACAGTTTCAGCGTCAGCTATATTCTTGTAGGTTGAATAATAGTATGCGCTTCCCTCTGTACCGTAAACATGTACAGGATCCCATTTTTCAACGATATCCTCTTTGTCACGGCCATTTCTAATGTCATCTTCACTTAAGCCAAGGAGTTTTGAAAGATATCTGTCTGAGAAACCATCCTCCTTTGCCTTAATAAGAGCCTCTTTGTCCGGAACAGTATTCTTATACTTTGTCAAAAGAGCTGCTTCCTCCTCCACGAGCTCTTTCATCTCTTCAAGGAAATAGTGCTTAACCTTCGTAATTTCAAAGAGCTCATCAACTGAAACTCCCTTCTTGAGAGCCTCATACATAAGGAAGTATCTTTCGGAAGAAGCATCCTTTAGAAGACGTAAAAGCTCATCCTTGGACATTTCTTCATACTTTGCTATAAGTCCAAGGCCATAGCGGTCTTTTTCAAGTGAACGTATTGCTTTCTGGAAAGCTTCCTTGAAGGTCTTACCAATACTCATAACCTCGCCGACAGCTCTCATCTGAGTTCCAAGCTTATCCTCTACACCTCTGAACTTCTCAAATGCCCAGCGTGCAAACTTAACTACAACATAATCTCCGTTTGGAACATACTTATCAAGAGTGCCGAATTTAGAGTCTGTAAGATCAGCAAGAGTAAGCCCTGTAGCGAGTTTTGCGGAAACAAGGGCAATAGGGAATCCTGTTGCCTTGCTGGCAAGGGCTGATGAACGTGAAGTACGTGGATTGATCTCGATTACGATAATACGTCCGCTCTTAGGATCATGTGCGAACTGAACATTGGTGCCTCCGATGACACCGATATGCTCAACAATTTTGTAAGCCTGGCGCTGAAGTTCCGCCTGAAGATCCTCAGAAATAGTCAGCATAGGCGCAGTACAGAAAGAATCACCTGTATGAACACCTACAGGGTCAACATTCTCAATAAAGCATACTGTGATCATATTGTTGTCCTTGTCACGAACAACTTCCAGCTCAAGTTCTTCCCACCCAAGGATAGATTCCTCAACAAGAACCTGATGTATGATTGAAGCCTGAAGTCCACGTGCGCAAACCGTCTGAAGCTCTTCCTTGTTATAAACAAGTCCGCCGCCGGCTCCGCCCATGGTGTAAGCAGGGCGAAGAACAACAGGATATCCGAGCTCGTCAGCTTCTTCAAGTGCCTCTTCGATGCTGTAGCAGGCTTTTGACCTGGCCATCTCAATTCCAAGCATGTCCATGGTCTTCTTAAACTCGGTACGGTCTTCTCCACGCTCGATGGCATCAACCTGAACGCCGATTACTTTTACTTCGTATTTATCAAGGACACCGGCTTTATAAAGCTCAGAGCAAAGATTAAGACCTGACTGTCCGCCAAGGTTAGGCAAAAGGGCATCGGGTCTTTCTTTTTCAATAACGGCAGTAACCCTCTCGACATTAAGAGGCTCAATATAAGTTCTGTCAGCCATTTCAGGGTCAGTCATAATAGTTGCGGGATTTGAATTGACGAGAACAATTTCATAGCCGAGACTTCTGAGAGCCTTACATGCCTGTGTTCCCGAATAATCGAATTCGCATGCCTGTCCAATAACAATAGGACCGGAACCAATAATCAAAACCTTCTTAATATCTGTGCGTTGTGCCATGTGATCCTCCAATTTCTATATTCTTTTTCTAATTTTGCCTAAATCTTTTATATTATAATTAGCAATTTAAAACTTCACAAGGGTAAACTGATAAATTGTTATAAAAAAATAGATTG
>JAEEGL016601298.1_pt1 | contig 19207 bp, 13 predicted proteins | sample 9134231 | NCBI WGS metagenome assembly JAEEGL01 (sample SAMN16246548, study PRJNA631951) | gut metagenome | biome: gut microbiome; feature: rumen; material: fiber-attached | host: Bos | place: Iran: Karaj | collected 2018-10 | reverse complement strand
GTCAGGCACACGCTCTGGCAAGATGTTCCAGTTCGCCATTAATCCCAACAATTCGGTGACTGCGTTGTGGCGTAGGAATTCTTATGCCTACGACTTCCAGAGCAAGACCGAAAGGTCAACCGATGGATGGAGATTTGAATTGCGAGTGCCAATGCAGCGCATCACTCAACTCTGCAATGAATCAGGCTTGCCGATACGTTTGACCGACTGGGATTTCAACGTGGCTCGTCATTGGAAGCAAGGCGGCGATTTCGAGTTCATCGGCTGGTGCTATTCGGAGCGCAGTTTCCATTCGACAGACAACATGGGCCATCTCATATTCAAGCCTTTGGACGATGTTCTAGAAGCGCAGTATTCCGATGGCGTCAAGCGAATCAGTGACAAGGAGGCGGAGTTTTCGTCGCTCCTTGCCGCGGAATCGAAGATGCCGCAGGTCGAGCAGAGGCGTGTCGCAGTGAACAATGCCATCGCGGACTATAGAAAGGATGCAGATTATATTGCCAAGCATAAAGATATTGGTTTGACAGACTTTTCTCTGTTGTTCAGGCGTTCAATTGCTGTCATGGCCGCTTTGGATGCGGAGTTGCTTTTCCTCAACCGCGCCTCTTTCGGGATTCCTGACGAATGGAAAAAGTATGGTTTTGTCCCTTGGCAAGTGCCGTTGCTGACTCTGCCCAACGCAGATATGCTTCCCATTGGCAAGCAGGTTCAGAAGCGATTCGCATTTGAGGCACCACTTTACGGCCATGGTTCGATTGAACTGGCGTTCTTCCCAGAGCGCAAACTGACAAACATGAAATGGTCTGTCTCTGATTTGAAGAGCGACGACGGTGAAGTCATTCCCGCTTCCGACGTGTCGGTCCGCGCCCTCGTCAAATATCCACACGCCACACGCTTGAATGGATGGTTGCTTGTGTCGCGTCCAGACATTGATATACGCGATATGAAGAAGGACGATTTGCTGAACGATGCGCATTATGCCACTGTCCAGCCATTTGCTGCACAGTTCTTATATATTAAGGTAAAGTCTGGCACTAAGCCTGGAATATACAAAGGCAAACTTATAGTGTGCTCTGACGATGCGCCGACCGCCGAACTTGCCTTGGAACTAAATGTCTTGCCATTTGGTCTTGAAGAACCGAACAAAAAGTATGGTTTCTTCTATCTGAATGTGCTTGACAGAGACAAAAAGGCTAAAGGCGCACCATATGCAGGCGGTTGTACTCCAGAATCGATGGAGAGTGAATTGCGTATGCTCTATGAAGACGGTTGCCGAATCATTACTCTCTATTGCTATGCCACAGGACCTCTCAATCCCGTGTATGCGCGAGAGGTCATGACGATTGCCCGAAAGGTTGGATTCGAAGAGTTCATCATCCTTGGCGCGGAGCATCTCTTCACAAGCAATTACAGAAATGACCCTGTGAAACGCAAGGAACGTCTAGATGACCTGAAGGCGCATCTCGTTGAAATCAAGAAGATTGCGGATGAACTTGGCTACAAGAAGATGTATGTCTATTCAGTCGATGAGGCATTGTCGCAGGACCAGCTGGACAGGCTGTCGCTTTTCAGCGATGCTGTGCATGAAGTTGGTCTGGAGACGGCCTGCGCATTGATTTTCGAGCAGGCGCGGAAGGCTGCGGAGAACCGCACGGATTTGGTCATGATGAGTTGGCGCACACTTTCGGGCGAAGAGTCCAAGAGCGATTTCAACAAAGCAGTTTTGGAGGGCAAACCTTTCAACCACAAGCACGCATACTACTATCCAATTTTGGGCAATGTGCCTTTCATGGACCGCCTTGTCTTCGGCTGGTATCTCTACAAGTCCAACTATGAGGGATGCTTCCCATGGTCATGGTACGAGTTCCAGAAGGACAGAAAGCCAAACTTAAACACGATCCGCTATGTCGTTCAGACGGCTGACGGCGGCATTGTGCCGTCGTTGCGCTATGAGGCCGCGCTTGAGGGAATTCAGGACATGAGATTCATTCGTACAATTGAATCACGTTGTCGCGATGGCGCAAAGGTGCTAGACGAATTGAAAGGGCGTTTTCCGCTCAACAACTCCGACGGCAAACTGGACGCGATGAAGCCGCAGGATTTCGTGGATATGCGGCAAGAAATGATCAAGGCGATAATGGCAGAAAAATAAAGAGGAGATAGACTATGCTTGGATTGGGAATCATCGGATGCGGCGGCAGGGCAAAGGGCGTTGTCGCGAATTTGATCAAGGCTGGCGGCGATTCGCTGAAGATTGTGGCGGTCGCGGATCCAGACGATGAAGCCATCTCTGCAATTCCCGAAACATGGGGCAAATATGAACGGTGTTCCGACGGCGAGATTCTTGCGGCTCGTCCAGATGTGGATGTCGTTATGATTTTCACGCCCAACGCATACCATAAACAATATATTATAGCCGCCATGGACAACGGCAAGAAGGTCTTTTCGGAAAAGCCGCTTGCCACAACCATGGAGGACTGCCACGAAATCCTCAAGAAGCAGGCGGAGACTGGCTGTCCGCTCATGACGGGACTCGTCCTGCGCTATTCTCCAATCTACCGAAAGGTCAAGGAACTTCTGAGTTCTGGACGTTTTGGTGAGATCATCAGCATCTCTGCCTCCGAGAACCGTGAAGCATACGGCGGCGGCAACTCCATGTCATCGACAGCAGGTTGGCGCCGTTTCACAGAGATTGCAGGACCTTATATTCTTGAGAAGTGTAGCCATGACATAGACCTCTTCAACTGGTTCGTCGGCGATGTGCCCGCCAGAGTCTGCGGCTTCGGCGGCCTGGACTATTTTGTGCCAAAGAACCAAGCGCTTTGGGATGAATTAGGCCACGATGTCTATGCGCTATATGTCCCTGAGAAGAAGCGCATCAATCCTTTCACATCCGAAAAGAACATGATGGACAATCATGCCTGCGTCTTTGAGTACCCCAACGGCGCAAAGGTGCTTTTCCAGTTGACGCTTGCCAGCGCAATTCCCGAAAGGCGAATGTACATTGAGTGCACACGCGGCACGATAATCGTCGAGGCATTCTCTGGAACGCTTACATATCGCTGCTACAACGAGCCTGTCAAGACGACTCTACAATTCGTCGGTGGCGGGCATGGCGGCGGCGATGCCGTAATGGCGCGGGAACTTGTTGATGCGCTTTGCAATGGCAGCGACACTTCAAACGTCTCAGGCGTCGAGAACTGTTTCGACTGCGCACGCGCCGCCCTTGCCGCCGATGAGGCTATGAGACTCAACAAATATGTTGAAGTCCCGAAGTGAATAAGAGTGAATAAGAAGATTAAGGATGTAGCAAGGCCGTTGCAGGGTGTAACAAGGCCGTCCTCGGCCTTGCGGGAAGTAACAAGGCCGTCCTCGGCCTTGCGGGAAGTAACAATGCCGTCCCCTGTCTTGCGGGAAGTAACAATGCCGTCCTCGGCCTTGGAGTATGAACCATGTCCGTCCCCTGCCTTGCGGGAAGTAACAAGGCCGTCCCCGGCCTTGCGGGAAGTAGCTACGCCGTCCTCGGCCTTGCAGGAAGTAGCAACGCCGTCCCCTGCCTTGGAGTATGTACTCCCCGAAGACTTTGAGGACATCTCAGAGACTACATACTATTTTCCTTCTGGAACAGTTTTTGAAGTTCATGATAATCGTGTCCCATATTTCCCAGGAAAGTCTATATATCAAGACAGCACCCTCACTACCTATAAAGGAGAGAATCTTCCTCATTGGCAAACGTCATCTGTAATCTACCATGTTAGTTTTAGATTGGCAGATTCGGTTCCTGTGGCTCAACAAGAAGAGTGGTTGGCAGAACGCAAAAGGCTGGCAGACATTGCAGTATTGGAACATCGTGTGCTTGTTGATGATGAAAAGAAACGTCTGCAATTCCTCTATTCGCGTAAAATTGAACAGTTTCTTGATTCAGGTTATGGTTCTTGCCTCTTATGTGACGATAAAGTCGCTGACATCGTCAAGCAATCTTTGGAGTTCTATAACCATCAAAAGTATCTCCTTCATGCATGGTGCATAATGCCTAACCATGTACATATCATTTTTGAATTGCTTGATGGTTATGCACAATCGGAAATCCTGCACGGCTGGAAATCCTATACGGCACATGCCATCAACAAATTGCTTGGCCGAAAAGGCAACCTTTGGCAGGTTGACAGTTACAACCATATCATCCGAACAGAGGCGGAGTATTACAATCAGGTACGATATGTATGGAACAATCCTGTAAAAGCAGGATTCGGAAGATGGAAATGGCGTTGGATGTGTCTGGACGATAAAATTGCTCCTGAAGAGGCACAAATGAAATACCGCGAACAGCAGAGTGATGACGGGATGGTTAAGGGCGGATAAACCAAGGCCGAGACGGCCTTGGTATTTCCCGCAAGGGCGGGACGCCCTTGTTACATCCCGCAAGGGCGGGACGCCCTTGTTACTTCCCGCAAGGGCGGGACGCCCTTGTTACATCCCGCAAGGGCGGGACGCCCTTGTTACTTCCCGCAAGGGCGGGACGCCCTTGTTACACCCCCGTGGTGGTTGCAGTTTTTTAGTCAGAATTGTCATGTTTTGTCCATAATTTTCGTGTTGTTGAGTTGTTTTAACGCAATTATGCATTAAATTATTAATAATTATGTGATTGGAAAATAATGGAACGTAGCGTTTCATTTTACACCTTAAAGATTATTAAACAATAACTGGAAGACAATTATGGAAGAAAACAAAGAGATTGAGAAGACGGAGGAGACTCCAGTTACATTTGAGACATTTGGATTACGTCCTGAGATAATGCAAGGCGTCCGCGAGGCGGGATTCACGGAGGCGACACCGATTCAGGTCAAGGCAATACCATATCTTATGGAGGGGCGTGACCTTATCGGACAAGCTCTCACGGGCACAGGCAAGACGGCGGCGTTCGGTCTGCCAATAATGGACAAGCTGGTTGGCGCAAGCGGTTTGCGTTGCCTTGTTTTGGTGCCGACGCGCGAGTTGGCGGCGCAGGTTAGCGCGGAGTTCTTCAGGCTTGGTCGCCATGCAGGACTTCATACTGCGGCATTCACGGGCGGTCAGTCATATTCACGTCAGGAGAAGCTGCTCTCCATGGGCATAGATGTCTTGGTGGCAACTCCAGGCCGCCTTATAGACCTTATTGACTCTGGACATTTCAAGGACATCAACCCGCCGTTCATGGTCGTCGATGAGGCAGACGAGATGCTTGACATGGGATTCATAGACGATGTGAAGAAAATCTTTGAGTCATTCCCTGGGCCAAGGCAGACCATGCTTTTCTCGGCGACAATGCCACGTCCTGTCGTGGAACTTGCGGAGACCATTCTTAAGGATCCTATAAATATAACGACTGCAGTCGAGGAGACCGCAAACAACGACATTGAGCAGTTCTTCTTCGTCATCGAAGACCGCGAGAGGACTGATGCTATTGTCCGACTGATTGACGCGCAGGAGGTTGGCAAGGCGATCATCTTCTGCCGCACAAAGGAGGAGGCAGACGGCTTGAACATCGTTTTGGGCGGACGTGGTTACAATGTGAATTGCCTTCATGGCGACATGGAACAGGCGCAGCGCAGCCGTGTTATGGCGGCTTTCCGCCGTGGCGAGATAGACATTCTTGTGGCGACAGACGTTGCGGCGCGCGGACTTGATGTCGATGACGTTACACATGTCTTCAACTACCATCTGCCGTTTGACCCACGCGGCTATGTTCACCGTATCGGTCGTACGGGGCGCGCGGGAAAGTCAGGCACGGCCATAACCCTCGTGACACCGCGTGAGATGAGACAGCTGGAGGCGATTAAGCGCACCGTCGGCGCACAGATAGAGAACAGGCTTATTCCGACGCGTACGGAGGTGACTTCCCTTCGTCTCAAAAAGATTTTCCACGATTTGCATGACTACAAACTGGATATGAACATCCTCAATCAGATTCAGACGCTTTCAGTCAATCAAGATCTGATGGTGCTTCTCGCGAAACTAATCGGCCATAATCTTTCTGGCGGTGCCGACCAAGGCCCTGAACATATCGGTCTCGCGGGAGAACATCTCACGGATGTTCTCGAGCACCGTTCACGCCGAAGCCGCGAAGAACGACGCGGACGTCAAGAACGCCGTGACAGGCGCGACGCCAAAAATGCAAGACGCGACGGTCGTGACGACTTCAGGCGCACACCGCCCGAAGAACGCAGCATCTACGAAGATGACTTCCAGTTCCAGTCCCGCAAGGAGAAACGCCGCGAACGCGAAGAATACAGCCAGACTCCGCCTGAAGAACGCAGCATTTACGAGGAACCCTTGCCCGCAGAGAGCCAAGCGATTGCACCAAAACAGGATTATCTTCCCTCCAGCAATGAATATGAAGAGGGCGAGCGTGGCGGACGCAAAGACGGAAAGCGCAAGGAGCGAGTCCGCCTTGGCAAGAAGGAACGTCTGGAGATGGAGTTCGCAAGAAAGCATGGCGACTTCTCGACGGGCGGCAGGAAGGGACGCAAATCCCATGATGACTATTGGGATGATGAACGTCCAAGACGCGAGCGTGATTCGCATGGTCGCAGAGATGACTTTGGCGGTCGCAGAGATGACTTTGGCGGTCGCAGAGATGACTTTGGCGGTCGCAGAGATGACTTTGGCGGTCGCAGAGATGACTTTGGCGGTCGCAGAAACAGCGACTTTGGTGGTCGTGGATTCACTGGCAATGCGCGGACTGATTTGGGCAAGCCAGGCAAATCCCGTTCAAAAGACGGACGGAACACGCCTAAGCGCAGCGATCGTTCGACAAAAAATCACGGCAAAGGCGGGAAGGGCGGCAGCTGGTACGACTTCTGAGTTTTGTTTGCTGTATTTGTTTGGCGCTATGTTTCCCAACTTTGGGAACATAGCTTTATAATGATTTTGCCTTGTTTTTCTCACTTGTCAGGTTGCAGACACTTTCGGTTTGTGCTATATTAAGTCGTTTTAAAAATCGAGTTGATGACACGGTTTTCAGAGCACTAGTTTAGTTTGTTTTTTCAGGGCGGTTTGTGAAGGCGAAAATACTGATAGCGGATGCGGACAAGAACCTTTCGGAAGTGCTAAAGGGAATGTTGCGCCGTTTGGAACATCGCGTGAGGACATGCGATGCAGTATCCGATGCCCTGATTCTTCTTTCCCAAGAAAAGTGGGATTTGATTATATGCGACATAAAGTTTTGGAATCAGGCAGCTGACGATTCAAACATTCTCGCAATTTCCTGTGCAAAACATATTCCATTTGCAGCCTTGGTGAGTTATGATTTGCAGTCGCTTGGCAATGATGCGATCAAGGCGGGAGCTTTCGCGATGCTTGTCAAGCCTTGCCGTGCGGACGAGCTTAACTCAATAGTCGAAAAGGCGTTAGAGATGCGCACATCTGCGAGTCCATTGCAAATTGGCGGGGCGTACAGGGATGTTCGGGACGTGGAGAAGCATCTTGGTTATTTCATAGGCGAGCATCCTTTGATGCAGTCATTGTATTTGCAGATAGCCAAAATTGCCGCGACGGACATGACAGTTCTGATTCGCGGAGAGAGCGGCACTGGCAAAGAGCTTGTCGCAAAGGCAATACATGAGCAGAGCTCAAGGGCAGGGCATCGGTTTGTCGCCATCAACTGCGCATCGCTCAGCGAGCAGTTGCTTGAATCAGAGCTGTTCGGTCATGTCAAAGGGGCGTTTACAGGAGCAATAAGAAGCAAAGAGGGGCTTTTTGAGACGGCAAGTGGCGGCACACTGTTCCTTGACGAGATTGGCTCTGTGTCCAATGGCATGCAGCAGGCGTTGCTTCGTGTTCTTGAAGACCACAAAGTGCGCGCCGTTGGCGGAACAGAGTATGTCTCCGTCAACACAAGAGTGATAGCCGCGACCAATGAGAAGCTTGAGGAGCGCATTGATGACGGCAGGTTCAGGCTGGATTTGTTCCATCGTCTCAGTGTGCTTCCAATAGTTCTGCCGCCGCTCAGAGAACGCCGTGAGGATATATCGTTGCTGGCGGAGAGTTTTTTGAGGCGTCATGGTTGCAGGGCCGTGCTTTCCCCTCAGACGCTGAAGTTGCTTGAGGCGTTTTCATGGCCTGGCAATGTGCGGCAACTGGAGAACACAATGCTTCGCATCGCGGCACTTCTTCCTGATGGCACAGAAACCATCACGGCTGATCTTCTCCCAAGAGAGTTGCTGGAATCTACTCCAAAGGAACAGACAAGCCAGCCGCAGAGCGAGTTGCCAGAGCCAGAGTTGACAATCATGACGCTCAAGGCATATCTTCGGCAGTGCGAGCGAAAGTACATTCGTCAGGTGCTCGAAAGTAAAAATGGTGATAAGGAGGCTGCCGCGAAAGCTCTTGGCATTAGCGTGGCAACCTTCTACAGAAAATACGAAGAGGACTGAAGTATGAAGCTGTTGATGAAGTTCCTTGGCGTAATGGTTGCTGCTTTGATGCTTACCTCATGCAAATCCATCAATGGCAAGCGGACTCTTTTCTTTATCACGCTTCATGAAATAGTTCCATCCTCTGAGATGTATGACGGCGGAATGGTGATGATGGTCAAGTCAGCCGATGGCCGTCAGAGGCGGAATGTGCGTACGATTCCAATAATAAGCTCCGCCTATATAAATGGAATAGAAGTGATTGCAGGCAGAGACAGCCGTCACTGGGGATTAAGGCTTTATCTTGACGATGTTGCCAAAGGACTGTGGTCCGAGGCTTTCCACTATCGACGCGGCATGCAAATAGCCGTCCTTGTTGATGGTTTTCTTGCTGGCTTCATCGATGTCGGCGCCAAGCGAATGGATGAGGGTATTCTGGAGTTGAATGACCTATGGAACAGGCAGGAGGCCGAGGCCATCGCTGCGCAGGCTCAGCGCAATCACAAGGCGTTTGAAATGAAACCATTCTAATGCGGCAGGACAGTTTTCAAAATGATGATCTTTTAGATATAGAAAGGACAAGAAAAATGGAATCTAATCTTGAAACGGAAAAGAACGCAGAAAGCAAAGAAGAAACCACATCACCAAAGGCTGTAAAGACCAATGTCAATTGGTTTGACAGCAAGTCTGTACAGCAGTTGTCAGAACGTCTGGCCGCCATCATCAAGGTTGACAAGCGATCAAATGATGCTGAAGACAGCGCACGCAAAGTCGATTTGAAGGGAATGACAGACGAGCACAAGCGCAACATCGAAAATCTCTTTTCCTTGACCGCCCCAAGAGAGGATGCAAACGACTGCCTGCACTTCGCTTATGGCATCTCATATCTCCTCTACGTCGCGGAGGACAAGGACAGTGAGAACTGGCTCATGTCAATCGTCGATTCCATCAGCGATAAGGCATTCGTTTTCCATAACATGGAGAGGTGCGTGGATGTTACGGACAAGATGACTGGCAAGCAGATTAAGAGTTGGTTTGAGATTCTTTGTCATGCCATGGGCGAGACGTTCCTAACCAAGCTCATCTTCAAGCTTCCATACCGCTGTTGGGGCAACATCGAGCGAGTTTTGTCTGATAAGAACGCATCCAACCTTTTGCTTGATGCGGTGCGCAAGGAGTTCGCAGAAAAGCACGTCAGCGCAGATCTTCTTTATTGGCTTTGGAAGAATGACGATGATAGCGTCAATGACCTTCGTAACGATTACCTTACTAATGCGGCATTGCTCTTCAAGACGCTTCGTCAAGATCTTAGCGGCAATTATCTGAAGGCGCAGCGCGATTTGCGCAAGCTGCTTCTTGAGGACAGTGATTTCCAGATCACACTTATGAAAGACGGTGACAAAGGTGCCGTTCTTGAGCTTATCCGTTGCACGAAGCGCCTGTCGCTTTTGAGTCCTCAGGAACGTCAGAGTCTGCTTGTCCACATCTTCAACCTCTATCCGCAATATAAGGATGCAATCGAGGAGAGGAACAAAGGGCCAGTGCGCGTCGTTGTCGGCAGACTCACTTCCAAGCATGGATTCAACAAGCGTACAGCCGACCTGGAGCATCTCATCAAAGTCGAGATTCCAGAGAACTCCAAGGCTATCGAAGTTGCCCGCGCGCATGGTGACTTGAGGGAAAATTCAGAATTCAAGTTCGCGAAAGAGCAACAGCGTTTCCTTAACTCCCGCCGCCGTGAATGGGAGGAAAGCCTCAACGGACTTCAGGTTACAGATTTCTCTGACACCAAAATCGACAAGGTCATCATCCCTGGCTGCACTGTCGTCCTCAAGCACGATGATGGAAAAGTTGAGACGCTCCATCTGCTCGGACTCCTTGACGGTGACGCCGACAAGGACATCATCTCATTCGACACGCCGCTCGGCAAGCTCCTTCTTGGAAACCAAGTCGGTGCGGAACTCACGATGCCGAACGGTGGCAAGGCGACTGTCGCGGAAATCAAACCGCTTTCGCCTGAAATGCTCAAATACGTTTCTGAATAGACAATGCAACCATCATGAAGATAGTCACATTAGGAACCAGCCATGGCGACCCGACCGCCCTGCATTACTGCACCTCTGTTCTTATCCAGACTTCAGGCAAATACTATTTGCTTGACGCGGGCGAGCCAGCCAACGCAACTCTTGTCCGCAGGGGGTTGCGCTCTGGGCAACTAAGCGGCTTGTTTGTCACTCATGCCCACGTTGACCATACAGGCGGATTAGCTGTCGTGATTGAGCAGGCGGAGAAGTGGCGGAACAGGTTTCCTGACGTGAAGATGAATGTCTATCTTCCCGAGGCGAACATGGTGCCAGCCCTCAAGGCGTGGCGCCTTGCCTGCCATACATCACGTTTCGAGCAGAGCGTGAAGGTCTATTCATACGAGAAGGGTGCTGTGTATTCAGACGACGCCATCTCAGTCGAAGCCTTCCCGACCGCACACATGGGGGAGGTAAAGGACACTGACGCGCGGAGCTTTGCGTTGAAATTCTCAATGGAAGGAAAGAAGGTTCTCTTCACAGGAGACCTGTCCCACGATTTCCATGACTTTCCGCTTGAGGCCGCCGATGGCTGCGATGTGGTCTTTTCTGAACTCACGCACTATCCGCTTGAAAAGGCGATTCCGACGCTTGAGAAACTTCACACTGGAAGGCTTGTCTTCTATCATCTACACAATCCATGGCAGACCAACGATGGCGTGCGCAAGGCATATGATATGTGCCGTCATCTTGGATTTCCCATAACATTGTCATACGATGGCTTCTCATTGGAGCTCTGATGCTATCAGCCTACGTTGAATACCGCGTTCCCTACGCTGACACAGACCAGATGGGATTCGTCTATTACGGCAACTATCTCACCTATTTTGAGCGGTCGCGCAATGAGTTGATGCGGTCGGCGGGTTTCACCTACAAGCGTCTTGAGGAGCTTGGCCTCGGACTTCCTGTCATTGAGGCCAAGGTCAACTACCGCCGTCCCGCAAAGTATGACGATGTGATACGGATTGAGGCGGACTGCGATTTCAAGGGCGGAATTCGGCTGCAGGTGAACTGCAGAGTGTTCTGCGGAGATGTCTTGTTGGCTGAAGGATATACGATCCACGCATTCATGGATTTGAAGACTGGACGCCCCACACGCCCATGCCAAGAGTTTTTGGACGCGCTTGGCGATGAAAAGGAGGAACCATCATGCGAAAGGTAAGGCTTGGACGCACGGGAATCAGCGTGAATTCAAACGGCTTCGGCGCACTTCCTATTCAGCGGATTTCGCTTCAGGACGCAGGACGGCTGCTTCGCAAGGCGTATGACAATGGTTTCGACTATTTTGACACCGCCCGCTATTACACTGACAGCGAGGAGAAGATGGGCGAGGCGTTGGCCGATGTCAGAGACAAGATTGTCATTTCAACAAAAACAGGCGCAAAGGTCGCCGCAGATTTTTGGAAGGATCTTGAGACAAGCCTTAGACTCCTCAAGACAGATTATATAGACATCTATCAGTTCCACAACCCTGGTTTCGTTCCAATGCCAGGAGATGAAAATGGTCTATATGACGCCATGCTTAAGGCAAAGGAGCAGGGCAAAATCCGCCACATCGGAATCACGAATCATGGACTTGAACGCGCCGTCAAGGCTGTTGAATCAGGCCTGTATGAGACTCTGCAATTTCCATTTTCATATCTTTCAACAGATGATGAGCTTGCGCTTTCAGACCTCTGTGCAAGACACGACGTCGGCCTCATTGCGATGAAAGCTCTTTCGGGCGGTCTTATCACCGATTCGGCGACCGCCGCCGCCTTTATCGCGCAGTACCCTAATGTCGAGCCAATCTGGGGCATCCAGCGGGAGAGCGAACTTGATGAGTTCATATCATACAATTACCGCGAACCCGTTATGGACGATGAGAAGCGTCAACGCATTGAACGCGATCGCAAGGAACTTTCGGGAGAGTTCTGCCGCGGCTGCGGCTACTGTCTGCCATGTCCTGCGGGCATTGACATCCCAAACTGCGCACGCATGAGTCTGCTTTTGAGACGCGCCCCGCTTTCAGTTCACCTTAATGCGGATTGGCAGGCCAAGATGGCGAAGGTCAAAGAATGTCGCCACTGCGGCAGATGCAAGTCAAAATGCCCATACGGCCTTAACACGCCTGACCTGCTTAAGCGCAACTACGAAGATTTCCTCACGTTCCTTTGATTTCTTAGATAATTTAAAAACTAGCTAGAAGTTTTCTCTTCTTTTATGGCAATAAAAAGGGCTGTTGCAAAAAGTTATGCAACAGCCCCTGTGTCTTGAAACTCACATCAAAGGGATGTGATTTTTAGAAAGCGTAAGTCATGCCCATGCTGATGATGTTGGCATCGGCAAGTTCCTTGCCTTGGATATAGTAGTCGCCGCCAGCGGCCTGCGCAGGCTGCTTATAACTGACATGCTCGAAGAAGAGGTGCATGACCGAGAAGTCGAATCTGAGGTGCTCGGTTGCCTGATATCCAAGACCTGCGGAAATCCAGTAGCGGTTGGCGTCTGGCAGTTTTGTGTTGCGGTACTCGTCACGGTTGGTGCATTCATCAAATGCGACACCGCCGCGGAGAGTGAACTTGTCATTCAGTTTGTATTCGCCACCGAGAGCGACTGTCCAGTTGTTGGTCCACTTCATCTCCTGTGTGGATGATGCTCTGCCCAGAACTGGCTTATCGAATTTGATGGTCAGTTCGTCCATGACGGACCACTCTGTCCATCTGATGTCTGCCATGACTTTCCATTTATCGCCGATGTCCTGCACAATGCCGAAGTTGACCATTGAGGGCAGATTCAGTTCCGCTTCGCCGTCGCTCTTAACGCGAATTCCATAAGCCTTAAGCGCATTGGCATTGCGGACGCGAGCTGTCAAATCTAGATCGATTCTCATTCTTGAACGATAGCCGAGACCGATTTTAGTGCCCTGGAATGGCTCATAGAGCATACCAGCGGAGAAGCCGAGAGCGATGCCATCGCCCTTCACCTTCATCTGGTTGTTTCTGAGGCCGTATGCCGAGAGGTCAACCTGTTGTGCAAGGGTCGCCTTTGCATATTCTGTCACCAAACCAATACCGATGGAGAAGTCATCGCGGATTTTCCATGCAATAGATGGCGTCACGTCCATTACAGTTATTTCAGTTTCAGTTGCGGTGTAGCGTCCAATCCAGTGTGGATTGTAGTCTGTGCGTGTGCCTGATGTCGCTGACATTCCGATACCGAACACGACATTGGCGGTGATTGGTTGGACATAGTAGATGTTCGGGATGGCAACCCAGCCACCTTGATCACCGCTTTCATCGCCTCCCAATTCGGGGGAACTGCCGTGGTCATCGAATTGAGCATGGGAACGAAGCATGTGATTGCCAATCGAAATCTCTGCGTGTTCGAACCATCCTGATGCCGCAGGATTGAAGTAGAGCGATGCAGGGTCAGTCGTGTCCGCTGACATACCAGCAAGCGAACGTCCCATGCCAGGGACGCTCTGCTCAAGAATGGAGAAGCCTGCGCCAAATCCGATTCCCGCGCTCAAAATTCCTGCCGCGAATAATGCTTTGAATGAATTTTTCATCTTTGCTCCTTTTTATTGGTTTTCCCTTGTTTTCGGGCTCTTCTGTTTTTTCTGATCTATAATTTAGCACTACTTTTGAAAAATAAAAGCTCCATTTTGACAAAAATCGGAAAAATGTCAAAATGTTTTTGTAAATGATCAGAAAAAAGTCAATTATGGTTACAATTCACATTCTAATCAATATGTATTATGGTGGATTGAATAATTGTATTAATAAACTATAGTAGTATAATATCGTAATTATTCGAGGTGTTAGGATAGATGATTATGAATAAAAAGAGTTTAATTATCAGTTTATTTGCGCTTTTGGTGCTGGTCTTGGTATGCCTTATAATATATGGTAATGGTAAAGTCGAACAGGGGAGGGATGATATTCATGTGATTTTTGTTCCTGGATTGTGGACTGATGAGAATGCCTCAGAGATGTATGAGGCAGGACTCAAGGAAGCATTGCCTGAGTGTCAAATCACTGTAAGGAAGTGGCAATCAAATCGCTTGTCATGGGAACGAGCCAAGCTGGAGGCGGATTTGCTTGCAGGAGAGCTTGCCAAGGAGATTTTTGCGATGACAGATGCCGAACGTGCGAATCTGGTTCTTATTGGACATTCCATTGGTGCAAGAGTTGTTGTAAAGGCGATGGCTGATTTGAACGGCTTTGGCATGAACATTCGTCGTGGTGTGTTTCTTGGGGCGGCGTTGCCTGATGATGACGAAAGTATCCCTAAGGCACTTCAGGCGTCAAGATGTCCATGTATAAATATAAGCAACAGAAAGGATTGGGTTCTCTCAGTCATATACAGCAGCATAGTGGGTGACTATGAGGAATGCGCTCTTGGTGCGTATGGGAGCAGAGTCAAATATTCTGAGATGAGCTTGGTTGATGTAAAGATTAGGGAGCAGGATGATTCGTCCAAGACCGAAGAAGAAAACGTTTGGGATGTGTTGAAAAAGGCAATACAAAAGAACATCGGCAATTATCAGAGACATTACGTCAATTTGTATTTTGATGAGTTGAGGGCAACTCTTGACAATGATGGACTTGCAAAAGTGCTTTACCCAATGATGCTCCCCCGTAGATTTACAAGAATGTGCAATATTTGGAAGACGGTTTCCAAGTCGTTTGGGTGGGAAGTGCGCCGACATTTGTTGTCACGTCAGTTATGTATAGTGAATCCTTCAGGGGTGATGGTTGCTGTAGGCGATTCGGAAAAAATCTGGAGGCAGTTTGCGAAACTTAAAGAGCAACTGATGCATGCCGACTTTTGTAACAATCTTAAAATTGATGTCATGCAAGATAATGTGATAGATGTTGAAAAGGTGCTTCCAATAGATGCCATTTGGGAGACCAAGGAGACGTTTGAAGGATGGCAGCTCCAGAAGATCAAAATTGGAAGCACATTCAGAATTGTTGATCCACGGGATTTTATCCGTGCTTCAGGCAGAGAAGAGAAGATGCGCGAATCGTTCGAGAATATCCGTGAACAACTTACCAATGGGTTGCTGATGTGATGTGTTAGGACAAATGCAGACAAAAATGCGCAAATCTTTACTTTCTACGACTTGCCGTCTTGAAAATTGATAATTCTCGTGTATTTTATTTTTGTTTTTTGAGACTGATGCCTCCGTAGCTCAGTCGGTAGAGCAGCTGACTCTTAATCAGTTGGTCGACGGTTCGAATCCGCCCGGGGGCACCATTCTATACAATATAATATTATATATTCTTTTGTAGTGCCTCCGTAGCTCAGTCGGTAGAGCAGCTGACTCTTAATCAGTTGGTCGACGGTTCGAATCCGCCCGGGGGCACCATTTTTTTTGACTTGTTTTGTATCTTCTTAATCATCTCAACGTTTGTATTTAGCGCATTGTGGTGTATTCTAAGCATATCATAATAATCAAGCTTAGGAGAAATCATGAGGACTTTTCTTGGTACTGTGTGTGCTGTTGTGATGGCATTTGCCTGCCATGCATCTTTGGGAATCACGATAGATGCGGGAGCGGAGGTGCTTTTTGAAAGAAACACCGCCATAAAGTCGGAGCAGACCGCTTGCGATGAACTGTCGATGTACCTCAAGAGTATATTCGGAGAAAACAGGAAATCGAAAGCCAAAATCTATGTCGGATGGCATCCAGAAACATTAAAAACTCTTGGAAAAGAGAATCTTGCAAAACTAGATTCGGAGGAGTTCAGGATAGTTTCAGATGGCGAAAAACTCTTCATTGTCGGCGGTCGTCCACGCGGTACGATGTTTGGCGTCTTTTGGTTTCTTGACAGAAAACTTGGCGTTCATTGGCTGACATTAGATTGCGAGCATGTTCCACAACTGTCGGAATTTATCTTGCCGAAAATGGACATCACTGTAAAGCCCGCGTTTGGCGCGAGAGTTCTCAAGAACGAAGAGTATGGCAAAGATACTTTTGAAGGTCGCCGCTGGCGTGCGCACAACCTTCTCAACAGCGGTTTCAGTGGAATATTCACTTGCGACGAGACGTTTGGTGAGGAACTTATCTTTTCGCCGCCAACCGCCTGCCACGGCATGCACAAGATTGTCCCAAGGGCGAAATACTTTGAGTCGCATCCAGAGTTCTGGGCGTTGCAGAACGGAAAGCGCAACTGCCCAGCCAAAAACAATGGCGTCAGCGGTGACTACTGTCTCACTAATGATGAGTTGATAGCCGTCACTGCCAACGAATGCCGTGAGTATCTCAAGAAGAATCCGACGGCAAGATACATCTCGATACAGGAGGGTGACTTCACGGCGGGCTACTGTGACTGCGAGCCGTGCAAGAAGCTTGTTGAGGAGTGCGGCGGGAAGGAGTCGGCGCGTTGGGTCTATTTCGCGAACCATGTCGCTCGCATTCTAAAGGACGAGTTCCCGAAAGTGCAATTTTTGATTTTCGCATACGCGAGAAGCAAGGAGCCGCCGACGAACATCAAGGCTGACCCAAATGTCTGCGTGGAACTCTGCGCCTGGGGAAATCGTCGCGGACTGCCATACGCCCACGAGAAGAACAAGAATGGCCAGGGGCTTATGGCGCAGCTCAATGAATGGAAGAGAATAGCAGACCATATTCTCCTGTGGGACTACACATATAGTTTTGGCGACACGCTTTTGCAGTCGCCTGACCTCCTTCTCAACATTGACAATCTACGTGCTTTCAGCAAGGCGGGCGTTGACGGCATCTATACAGAGAATGGCGTTCCGCAGCACATAGCGTTCGGAATGCCATACAAGGCGTGGCTTCTCCCACGCGCAATGTGGAGTCCTGACGAGTGCGGCGACGGAGAGGAGTTGGAGCGAACATTCTGCCGCGAATACTATGGCGAGGCGAGCGGAAATCTTGCGGCTGATTATCTTAAACTCCTGCGTGACGTCAACAGGAGGCAGGGATTTGTCGATTTCACAGCTGGTGGGAGCATCGGCAAGGCTGAATTTGAGTCAGTTGAAACAACTCTGAAGGCATACGCGCTACTCAACGAGGCGTTGGATAAGGCGTCTGACGATGTCCGCAGGAACCGCATTCATGCGTTCATGCTTCCGATGCAGTACCAAGTGCTGCGCGACTTCAAGAAACTTTCGGACACAGGAAGTATTCGCAAGAGTTTCGATGAGATATCTTCTTCCATGAAGGCGTTCCTTTCCTCCCAGATGAAAACAGCTTACGAAAAGAATCTATACGGCAAATATGTCAAGCGCATAGACGCGCTTGCGAAGATAAAGAACATCAACGCCGATGCTTCTCAAAGTTATGGCAGCATGTCTCCTCAGTGCGGATATGACGGTGATTTGAATACTCAGTGGCATTCCGCTGCGTCGTCGGGATGGTGTCAAATCCAGTTTGACGAGCCACGCGAGATAAGACGAATCACAAGCGTGATTCTAAAGGCAAGGCAGGCGGTCGCGGTCGATTATGAACTTAAGGGAAGCGTGGACGGCAAAGAGTGGTTTGTCATATCTCCATGGAAGACTGTGGAGCACAAGGTGCCGCTCAATTGGATCTACGATGATGTGACTCTAGTGCAGCCAATCAACGTAAAGTTTGTGCGGACAAGCTTCAAACGTGCGCGAATGAAGATGGGTGGATGGAACGATGTCCAGATTTATGAGCAGTACTTTAATGTAGAGTCGCTTCCGAAGGCGCTGGAGCAGACAGCCAATTGAGGCCAGGAAGGTAATTGCCGTTTTTGTATAGCTCTGTTCGCCATACGGGTAGTTTTTGCCTTGGATTATTTGCATTGTTTTTGTCTCTTCGTAACTTTTACGTTTGTATTTGACATATTTGGGTGTATTCTAAACGACAATAATATCATTATTGCTAAGGAGAAAACATGAGCACCATCATTAGAACAATTTGCGTCGCGGCGACATTGTATTGCGTCGCGGCATTCGGCATCACAATAGACGCAGGGACGGAGGTCCTTTTTGAAAGGAATACCGCCATTAAGTCTGAGCAGACCGCCAGCGATGAACTGTCGATGTACCTCAAGAGGATATTCGGAGAGAACAGGAAATCGAAAGCCAAAATCTATGTCGGATGGCATCCCGAAACATTAAAAACTCTTGGAGAAGAGAACCTTGCGAAACTAGGTTCGGAGGATTTCAGGATAGTTTCTGACAGCGAGAGGATGTTCATCGTCGGCGGACGGCCACGCGGCACGATGTACGGTGTGTTTTGGTTGCTGGACAGAAAACTAGGCGTCCATTGGCTGACATTGGACTGCGAGCATGTGCCGCAGTTGCCTGAAATAAAACTGTCGAAGATGGACATCACGATGAAGCCCGCGTTTGGCGCGAGAGTTCTTCAGACCGAAGAGCATGGCACCGACACGCCTGAAGGACGCCGCTGGCGCGCACACAATCTTCTCAACAGTGGTTTCGGTGGAATCTATACATGCGATGAAACGTATGGCGAGGAACTCATCTTCTCGCCACCCGCCGCCTGCCACGGCATGCACAAGATCGTTCCGAGGGCGAAATACTTTGAGTCGCATCCTGAATTCTGGGCGTTGCAGAACGGAAAGCGCAACTGTCCAGCCAAAGGCAACGGTGTGAGCGGAGACTACTGCCTCACCAATGATGAGTTGATAGCCGTCACCGCCAGCGAGTGCCGTGAGTATCTCAAGAAGAATCCGACGGCAAGATACATCTCGATACAGGAAGGCGACTTCACGGCGGGCTACTGTGACT